>Ga0256405_10012529_pt1 | contig 10481 bp, 7 predicted proteins | sample RumenRJG_02DNA_FD_189096 | JGI IMG/M metagenome (GOLD analysis project Ga0256405, IMG submission 189096) | Bovine rumen microbial communities from Lethbridge, Alberta, Canada - RJG_02 | ecosystem: Host-associated > Mammals > Digestive system > Stomach > Rumen | place: Canada: Alberta | collected... | reverse complement strand
ACCGTCCAGCCTATCCGGTCATAAAGGATGTCCTCCTGTTCTTCAGGAGACGGAGAGATGGCTGGATCTGTATTTCAGCGGAAATGATCCCGGCTTTACACCGCCGCTCAGAATGGAAGGCACGGTATTTCAGAAAGAAATATGGAAGATCCTGCTCACTGTACCTTATGGCAACACCACGACCTATGGTGAGATCGCAAACGCTTATGCTTCCGCACATGGGAGCGGCAGGATGTCGGCGCAGGCTGTGGGAGGCGCGGTATCCCGCAATCCCATATCGATCATCGTTCCCTGCCACCGCGTACTCGGGGCGAAGGGAAACATGACCGGATACGCCGGAGGCCTGTGGCGAAAAGAAACGCTGCTGAAACTGGAACAAAGTATTGGTTCTTCACAGAATTTTAGGGGATTAAAGTGCAGGAATAGATAAGTATCGGATTAAAGAAAAGAAATAATCATCGTTTCTGTAACCGTAACCAATTCGTTTTGCAACTTTAATCTTGTTGTTCAGTCCTTCAAGTTTCCCTGTACTAATAGGATAGGTAGCATGGGAGACCAGTCCATCGATTCGTTCTCCTTTCTTTTTGGCGAATTTCATCAATGGAGGAATATTGCTTTCTTCAGCAGCATTAAACCATTTCTCCCATCTCTCTTTTGCTACTTTCGGATCCCTGAGGTTAAAGAGATCGCACATCTCTTCCTTCATTGCATAACAAACAGAGATATCCTCATGGGAAGCCAATATATCATTTAAGCTGTTGCGTGCTGTTTCTGTAAGATTACTGGAGTTTTTCAACAAGAGCCATCTGGCCTTTTTTAGCTTGCTATACTCTTTGCTTTGGGCTTTTGCTTCAGCCTTTTTGGCTGCTTTCTCAACAGAGGTGGTTTCCGGAGTAATGTCTCCCAGGATTTCTTTCGCTTCCTTCTGGTGCTGCCTAGCCTCATATAAACGGACAGCGCCAAGGACGTCTTTTCCATACTGGGCTTGCATGTGGTAACGGTCATAAACGATCGTTGCTTTTGGAAGGTTGTCCCGTACCACTTTGTTGTATGAGGCATTCATGTCCATTGCTACTGCCTCAACATCGCTGAGGTAATCCGGATCTATGTCTTCAAAGAAACGCTGGAAATCCGCTATTGTTCTGCCTTTCCCAACCCAAAGCACATCCCCGGTCTGCAGATCAAGTACGCTCGTTGCATATGTGTGTCCCTTGTGTATTGCAAACTCATCTACAGCCAGCAATACAGGTTTATAGCCTATATCTTTAAGATGTTTCTCACGTTCCTCTAGCTTGTCCTGTATCACTTCTTCATGCAGTTTGCGCACGGTGTTCCAGTGCAGCCCTGTTATCTCGCTTACAGCTTTTACGGACAGTCCTTGCCGAAGGAACCCCTTCACCCATTGTGCTGCTCTTTCTGTAGTTCGCACTCCCGGGTGCTTTAATTCAATATCTTCGCTGAAAACTCTTTTGCATTTTTTGCAACGATATCGATGGTATTCCACCTTTACTTCCTGTTTGATCCCAAACCATATTGGCATGTCTTTCAGGAGAGCGATATCTTTGCCGTTTCCGTTTACTTCTCCCCCACAATATGGGCATCTTATGTACTCTGTGGAGAACGTGCTTTCCATTTCGACTAATACTTGTTCTTCTCTTCCGTCTTCATCTTCCCATATTTCTATGTTGTTGCATTGAAACTGGTTGACGGAAAACGAAATTGAGATAGTATTATTATTGAAGAGCATGTTTTTGTCCTTTCGTTTGGGTTTGGTCGCTTTAAACTTTAGGACACTACATGCTCTTATTCAATTGTTTTTTACTTTATCCCCCTAAACTTTTGTGAAGAACCAAAAAAGAAGATCCGTCCGCTGTTTAAAGCGGGCGGATCTGACTTTTAACAAAGGATCATATGTGATGAGAGTACAGTTCGTTGAGACGGATGAGGATCTCCACATTCTTTTCCATGGACTGGATCGGAACATATTCGAAACGGCCGTGGGCATTCTCGTAGCCTGCGCTCAGGTTCGGACAGGGGAGACCGCGCTGGGACAGGGCGGAGCCGTCCGTGCCGCCGCGGAAAGCGATAGAGACAGGTTCAACACCGCTTGAGGAGATGGCCTGCTTCAGGTAATCCACCATAAAGGGAACGGTATCGATCACTTCCTTCATGCTTCTGTATTGTTCCTTGATGGTGAGGGTCACTGTTCCGGCAGGGTAGCGCTGGTTCAGTTCTTCGGCGATGATCTCCAGGTAGTGTTCCCGGTTGGCGAACTGCACGGCATCGTGATCCCTGACGATCAGCTGGATCTCGGTCTCCTCACAGGCACCTTGGATCCCAAGGACATAGAAAAATCCCTCTCTGCCGTCCGTGTACTGCGGTTTCTCATACCGGGGAAGGGCGGACAGGAATTCATTGGCGACATCGATACTGTTGATCATGATCCCTTTCGCGGTTCCCGGATGGACCGACAGACCTTTGACGGTAACGGTAGCCCAGGATGCGTTGAAGGTCTCGTACTCGTAGTATCCCAGGTGATCGCCGTCAAGGGTGTACGCGATCTTTGCGGCGAAGCGGTCAAGATCCAGGTCACGGGCAAGACCGCCGACTTCTTCATCCGGTGTGAAAGCGATAGCGATGGTGCCGTGTTTCACATCGGGGTGGGAGGTGTAGTACTCCGCCATGGTCATGATCGCGGCAATGGACGCTTTGTCGTCCCCGCCGAGAAGGGTGGTTCCGTCGGTGCAGATGAGATCTTGGCCGATGTACATACGGAGATTCGGAAAGTTCTCCGGTGTCATGACGATATTCTTCTCTTTGTTGAGCACGATGGGACCGCCGTCATAGTTTTCCACGACCCATGGTTTCACTGCGCTGCCCGGCGCGTCGGGAGCGGTATCCATGTGGGCTACATAGCCGATCGGAGTTCCTCCTTCTGTATTGGAAGGGAGAACGCCGTAAACGACGCATTTATCCTCGTCCAGCCATACATCACTGACTCCGATCGTCTCCATTTCGTCGCGCAGTATGCGGGCGAGATCGAATTGCTTTGCTGTGGTCGGGACCGCGTCGGTCCCGTTCTGAGACTGGGTGTCCACCTTGGCGTAGCGGATCATCCTCTCTTTCACCTGATCATAAAAAATACCCATGTTACACCTCCGGTACGGCAACTATTATAGCACCGAATGGCTCTGCGGCGCTTTCTCGGGGCGGACTTTTGGATTATACTTTCCTTATCAACACTATGGAGCGGATCCTATGAGACTGATGCATCTATCCGACCTGCACCTCGGAAAACGACTTGAGAATTACTCCCTTCTGGAAGATCAGCGCTATATCCTGGCTCAGGTCCTCAATATTATCAACAGAGAGTGCCCCGATGCGGTCATCATCGCGGGGGACATCTATGACCGTTCCGTCCCCTCGGTGGAGGCGGTTGCTCTTTTCGACCGGTTTCTCACCGATCTGGCTGAGAGAAAGCAGAAAGTGTTCGTCATCAGCGGGAACCATGACTCTCCCGAGAGACTCTCTTTCGGCGGAAAGCTGATGGAGTACAGCGGCATCCATATCTCGCCGGTCTATCAGGGAAATGTGATTCCTTATCCTCTTTCAGACAGATACGGGACCGTGAACGTGTATCTGCTTCCCTTCGTGAAGCCGGTCCATGTCCGTCGGTTCTTCCCGGAGGAAGAGATAGCATCCTATACCGATGCGATCCGGGTAGCTGTGGAGCAGATGGGGATCGACAAAACACAGAGGAACGTCCTGGTGGCACATCAGTTCGTCACGGGTGCGGTGAGGTCCGAATCGGAGGAGATCACGGTCGGAGGTCTGGACAATGTGGACGCTTCCGTGTTTGACGGATTCGACTATGTTGCCCTCGGGCATATCCACGGTCCCCAGAATATCGCCGCGGACCGGATCCGTTACTGCGGAACGCCTCTCAAGTACTCCTTCTCGGAATCGGGACAGGTGAAATCCGTCACGATGGTGGACATGGGTGAAAAGGGAGACGTGAAGGTCCGGCTCGTTCCGCTGGAACCTGTGAAGGATCTGAAACAGATTCGGGGAACCTTTGATGAGGTCACGTCATATAAGTATTACGCGGGGACGACTCTTCAGGAAGATTATCTGAAGGTCGTGCTTACCGATGAGGATGATATCCCGGACGCCATGGGAAAGCTCAGGGTGATCTACCACAACATCGTGAAGATGGAGTACGACAATACGAGGACGAGACATAGGGCGGAGATCGAGGCGGAGGAGGATGTGGAGTCCAAATCTCCGATCATGCTCTTCGGTGAGCTGTTTGAACAGCAGAACGGTCAGCCGATGACCGAAGAGCAGCAGGCATATATCGCCGGGCTGATCGAAGAGATATGGGAGGATGAGAGATGAGGCCGCTTAAACTGAGAATGTCTGCCTTCGGCCCCTATTCCGGTGAGACGACACTGGATCTGGACAGGCTCGGCGAGACCGGGCTTTATCTCATTACGGGAGATACGGGAGCCGGAAAATCCACGATTTTTGACGCCATTACCTTCGCGCTTTTCGGAGAGACCGCAACTGCGGAACGAAGCGCGCAGATGTTGAGGTCCAAGTATGCCGATGACAGCACACCGACAGAGGTGGAGCTGACTTTCGCCTATGACGGGAAGGTGTACACGGTACTGCGCAATCCGGCGTATCTGAGGAAAAAACGCGGCGGGTCCGGCATGACACCGCAGCCGGCGGATGCGAAACTGACCTATCCGGACGGGAACTTGAAAACCGGACTTCGGGATGTGAATCGGGCTGTGATCGATATCCTCGGCATCGACAGGGAGCAGTTCACCAAGATCGCCATGATCGCTCAGGGAGATTTCCAGAAGCTGCTCTTTGCGGACACGAATACCCGCAAGGAGATCTTCACGAAGCTTTTTCATACCGGGAAATATGCGCAGCTTCAGCAGCGGCTGAAAGAGGAAGCGGCAAAACTGGGCCGAGAGTATGACCTCGTGAAAAACCAGAGGTCCCAGTATATCAGCGGGATCCTGTGTCCGGAAGACGAAGTGATGGCGCTGAAGCTGGATGACGCGAAAGAGGGAAAGGCATCCCTGGAAGAAGTGATGGCGCTCCTTGACAGCATCCTAAAACGGGATGAGGAAGAGCAGGGACTGAACATCAGTGAGGAGACTAGACTGAACGAACTGCTGCAGTCCGCCGTAGCCAGGATCAGCAAGGCGGGAGCATGGAGCAGCAACGAGAAGATCCTTGCGGAAACGGAGGCGGAGCTCGCTGTCAAAACGCCGGAGAAGGAGACAGCGCAAAATCTTCTTGCAGAGGCAAGAAAAGCGGAACCGGAGATCGAGCGCATGAAGGCGGAGATCGCTGTCCGGACCGGAGAACTTGCAGGCTATCGCACGAGAGAGGAACTGTCAGGAAGAGCTGGAAAGATCGTCGCGGATCTGAAGGTCAAATACGAGGCTCTCGAAGCGTGGAAGGCGGAAAAGAAGGAGTGTGAGTCCTCCTCGAAAGAGAAAAAGGATCGCTTAGACCAGCTGGAAGGCGCAGAAACACAGGTCATCAGGCTGGATTCGGAACTGGACAGGAACGCGGAACTTCAGGAGAAAGCGGGAGGGTGGATATCCTCCTATGAAGATCTGGAAAAGGAAAAGATCAAACTGATCCGGAGAAAAAAAGATGTAGATGACATCCGGTTCGAGGCAAAGAAGCAGAACCTCCTCTTTGAAGTGAGGAATCAGGCGTATCTGGATGATCAGGCCGGTGTCCTGGCGGCGGATCTGCTTGAAGATGAGGAATGCCCGGTGTGCGGATCAAAGCACCACCCGAAACTGGCGGAGAGACTGAAAGGCGCTCCGACCAAGGCGGAGCTGGATTCGGTGAAAAGAGAGAGGGACAGACTGTACGAAGAGGCGCAGGCAGCCGCAGAATCCTATGGAAAAGCAGCTGCACGCGCGAAAGAAAAGGAGGAGGGTCTCCTTTCTGCTCTTGATGAAATGGGCGTTTCTTCTGACGCACAGGAAGACGCATACCATGCCGTATCACGTCACCACAGTCTTCTGAAAGAAGCGGAAGAGACGATCCGCGCGCAGCTGAAGAAGGCGAAAGAGGAGGTCGGTCTTCGGGAAAAGCTTTCCGAAGAGATATCTAAGATCAGTGAGAGAATCGAAACGATCTCCCGGTTAAGTTCGGAAACGGAAAAGGAGACCTCATCCCTTGAGGCCGAGAGAAAAGAGGTCGAAAGACAGATCAGGGAGATGGACGGAAAGCTCCGTTTCCCGACGCTCAGGGAAGCGGAGGAGGATCTTGCCAGGGAGAACAGCGCACGGGAAGCGATGGAGAAGAAGATCAGGGATGCGGAGGAAGCTTATGATTCCCTGAACGAATTCGTCACCTCACTGACCGCCAGGAGGAACGCTGCGCTGGATGGCCTGAAGGAAAAGGAAGATATCGATATCGAAGAAGTTACAGCGCAGAAGACCGAAGTGGCGGAAAAGATCGCCGCGCTCAGTGAAAGGCAGGATGATCTGCACCACCGCCTTGAAACGAACCGCAATATACGCTCTCAGCTGAAGGAAAAGGAGACGGTCATTGATGCGCTGGAAAAAAAGATCCGCATGATCGGATCGCTCTCTTCCACTGCCAACGGATCGATCAACGGAAAAGACAAGATCATGCTTGAGACCTTTGTCCAGATGACGTATTTTGACCGGATCATCCGCAAGGCGAATACGAGGCTGCTCGTCATGACCGGTGATCAGTATGAGCTGGTCCGAAGAAAGGAAGCGGAGAACAAAGGGAGCCAGAGCGGCCTGGATCTGGACGTGATCGATCATTACAACGGCAGTGAGAGAAGCGTGAAATCGCTTTCCGGCGGGGAGACTTTCAAGGCCTCGCTCGCCCTTGCCCTCGGATTGTCGGACGAGATACAGTCTTCCGCAGGCGGGATCAAGCTGGATACCATGTTCGTGGATGAGGGATTCGGTTCCCTCGATGAGAACTCCCTTCAGCAGGCATACGAGGCGCTGGCAGGCTTGACGGAGGGGAACCGTCTGGTGGGAATCATTTCCCACGTGTCGGAACTCAAGGAGAAGATCGACAGACAGATCGTTGTGACAAAGGAGAAGACCGGGGGAAGCAAAGCGCAGATCAGCGGAATTTGACCGATCAGATGCTGTATGAGAAAGGAAGGTTCGTTTAAAGAGCCTTCCTTTCTCTTATGTTCGTAAAAAAAGTAAACAATGAAACAAAAATAAACGGGAGAAAACTGTAGGAATCTACAAAAATAAATAATGATGTTGAAATATAGGTAATAAAAGACTTAGAATGTTCCGCGGTGCTTTTTACAAAAAAACTTGGAGGAAGTTATGAAAAAAGTATTATCTATGCTTCTCGTACTGGTCCTCGCTTTTGCTCTCGTAGCATGCGGCGGAACTCAGGAAGAGACAACACAGCCGGAAGATAACGGCAATGAAACAACACAGGAAGAGACAGAAAAGAAGCTCAGCATTTGCTTCATTTGCGAAGCTCTTGGCGACAACTCTTTCAACGACGCATCTGACAACTCCCTTAAAGAGTATGCAGAGAAGTACGGTGTAGATTATTTCTGCACACAGGTCGGTGCAGGCGGAGACATCATCACAGCTACACGTGAGGCAGCTCAGAATGGTTACTCCATTGTTACCACCATGTACAATGCAGAAGTTATCGCAATGCTTGAGAAGGAAGCAGCGGATTATCCCGACACACTGTTCTACCTCTTCACAGCGACATCTGATGTCAATGCTGGTGACAACGTAGTCGGTGGCTTCTTCCGTTCCTGCGAAGCTGCTTACATGGGCGGCCTCGTTGCTGGTTCAATGTCCCAGACCGGCGTTGCAGCTTTCATCGGCGGTCAGGAATCCGTCAACCTCTACGACTGGATGGTCGGTTATGTCCAGGGCGTTGAGAGAGGCGGCTCCAAGCCTGTTTACAGCTGGATCAACGGCGAGAATCCCTGGTCCGATCCTGCAAAGGCAAAGGAACTTGCAAAGTCTCTGAAGAACAACTACGATGCAGACATGTTCTGGGGCTGCGCCGGACAGTCCGGTGATGGCGTTTTCCAGGCAGTCATCGAGCTTCGTGAGGCAGAGCCCGACAAGATGTTCTGGGCACTGGGTGTTGACTCCGATCAGCACGCGATCTTCGAAGCAAACGGCAAGGAAGACATCGCTGAAGTTATCCTCACCTCCTGCATGAAGAACCCCATGGGCCCGGTTGGCGGCTTCATTGAGACTCTCCAGGCCGGTGGCAAGGTCCAGGGCGGTCTGATCACATGCGGACTCAAGGACGATGCATGCAAGATCGCTGAGAACGACTATTACAAGGCAAACGCAACTGCTGAAGCTCAGGAGCTCGTTAACACAGCTCGTGAGGAAGTTAAGAGCGGCGAGATCGAGATCATGGGTTCCTATGGCCTCAGCATCGACGACCTGAACAAGTTCCTCGAAGAGCACACCCTGAACTATCAGGCAGCCAATATGTAATTCCTTTAGGAATGAAAAAGGAGAATCACCTGTCTTCGGACAGGTGATTTTTTGTCAGGATGGAAAAAACAGCGGTGAAGGTATTGTCCTGATTTCCGGGTATTGTTTATAATACCTTGAAGGAGGGTAATTAGCGTATCATGAAAGACATTGAAAAAGCAAAAACTCTGCTGAAAGAAGGCAATCACGCATGCGTCCTGTGCCTGGATGATATGACATTCACCAGTGATGCGAACGGCATCAAACCCTTGAACTGGTGGCTCAGGGACGGGTGCAGGTTTGAGGGCTTCAGCGCTGCGGACAGAGTCGTAGGAAAGGCTGCGGCATTCCTGTATGTGTTGCTTGGAGTGAAGGAAGTGTACGCTGAGGTCCTGAGCGAAACGGCTGTTCCCGTGCTTGAGAGATACGGGATCGCATATTCCTTCGGAAAGAAAGTGAAATATATCGTAAACCGCACCGGTGACGACCTCTGCCCCATGGAGAAGATCGCACTGAAGCATGAGGAACCGGAAAAAGCATATGAGGCGCTCAAGGAAAAGATCGCGGAACTGATGGCAGCAAAGAACAATTGAAGGAGAAATACAATGAAAACAGTGACAGACGGAAACAGATATGTCCCTTACAGCGAGAGAACGGGAAATGAGAGCATCGTCTATTTTACGAGGGATCTCTCCCCGGAAGGCCTGATGAAGGTGTACGACAGGGTCAAGGGAGTGATCGGCGGTAAAGTGGCTATCAAGCTGCACACCGGTGAGCCTCACGGCCCGAACATCATTCCTCCGGCATGGGTCAAGGTTTTCATGGAGAACGAACTGCCTGACGCCACCATCGTGGAGACCAACACCTACTATGACGGTGACCGTTACACGACGGAGCAGCACAGAAAGACACTGGAAGTGAACGGCTGGACCGAATTCACCACTGTGGATATCACCGATGAAGACGGTACCGTGATGCTTCCGGTCAAAGGCGGCAAATGGTTCACCGAGATGAGCGTCGGAAAGAATCTCCCGAAATATGATTCCCTTGTTACCCTCACGCACTTCAAGGGACACACCATGGGAGGCTTTGGCGGCTCCAACAAGAATATCGGCATCGGCTGCGCCGACGGCAGGATAGGAAAAAAGATGATCCATGCCACTGAGACCGATGAGTGGGGCGTCGTGGAAGAGGAACTGATGGAAAAGATCGCCGAATCCACCAAAGCTACCATCGATTTCTTCGGCAAGAAGGTCGTCTACGTCAACGTGCTGCGCAACATGAGCGTTAGCTGCGACTGTGAAGGCGTTGCTGCCGAGCCGGTCGTGACCCCGAACGTCGGTATCCTCGCTCCCGTGGATATCCTTGCCGCGGACCAGGCCAGCGTGGACATGATCGCATCCATGAAGGAAGTGGACAGGCATGCGTTGATCCACAGGATCGAGAGCCGTCACGGCTATCGTCAGCTCTCCTACATGAAGGAACTGGGGATGGGCAATGACCGCTATGTCCTGATCGATGTGGACAATGACGACAAGCGCATCACAGCTGCGGATGCAGTTGAAGGTGTCGTACCTTTCCAGGGTTGATCTGAAACGATAATAATACAGCTGCCAATGTGCTTTTGCATGGTGGCAGCCTTTTCATGAGGACAATGGGCAACAGACTTGATTTTACAATCGATACCAAGCAGGACCTGATCGACGCGGTGAACCGTTTCGGCATTCTCCCGCTGTTCACCAATTCCATTCCTGGCTTTTCCGTGGAGGAACATGTCTCTCCCAGGGCGTGGTTTACGGGCGAAGAGGGAGTATGGGAGTGGAAAGGACCCGTGATCCGGGAGAGCGGATGCGCATACGGAAAGTTCTTTGAGCATAAGGCTGCTTTTGTCAGCCTGGAGTGGTACCCGGATCTTGCCAACTTCCGGAGGGACGGGTATGATTTCGACGCTAGATACGATGACGGTCTTGCTTC
>Ga0256405_10012526_pt1 | contig 10481 bp, 7 predicted proteins | sample RumenRJG_02DNA_FD_189096 | JGI IMG/M metagenome (GOLD analysis project Ga0256405, IMG submission 189096) | Bovine rumen microbial communities from Lethbridge, Alberta, Canada - RJG_02 | ecosystem: Host-associated > Mammals > Digestive system > Stomach > Rumen | place: Canada: Alberta | collected... | reverse complement strand
CTTGTCTTACTAAATAATTCGAATATCGTTCAGGAATAAAACGAGGAGTAAAACTTACTATTTGACGTTTACGTTTGTAGTAAGTAGATAATTTCATTAGTTCTAAGTTGAAGACGGGGACAGAGGGATATAATTTTAAGTCCCCGTCATATAAACCATAACTCATATTAGTAAATCTTCCTTTGTGATATGACCAAGTTTAGAATATGGAATACATATTAATGGTATATTATATTTTTGACAATATTCTTTTTTCTTTTTGTCATGTTCTTGTATTGATAAATCAAAAAATTTAGACCATTCCATCGTATGTTGTTCCCCTTGAAATTCAATTAAATGATGTAATTGATTATCTTTGAAAATAGCAAAGTCAAAACGTAAGAGTCCGCCATTATTACCTCTTAAATCATTAAAACTATATTGAGTTTTAAAAGATATATTATTGTTTAATAATAATTTATATATTTCTTCTTCACCTTTTGATATTAGACATCCGCAAGACTGTTGGCCATTTAATAGATTACTATAACTAACTGAAGTAAAGTTTCCACAATCACAACGGCACAACCACATTGCGCCATTACCTCTATTTTCAACATTACTATCAAGTTTTTCAACTACCAAGTGCCCAAAACGTTGTCCAGTTAAATCAGTGATTTGGTCTAAATGACAGCCACAACTTTTGGTATGCCCATTACGTAAAGATTTACCCATAATAATTTTTTCATTACCACAGTCACATTTACATTTATAATATGCTCCAGTAGATGTGCAGTGTTCAGGGCGCGGCGCGCGTTCTAATACTATTAAATGACCAAAACGTTGACCTACAATATCTATCGCTTGACTATTAGATAACAACTGTGAAGTTTTACATCCACAACTGCGTGCCTTACCTTGTCTTAATACATTACTGCTAATGACCTTTTCATTGCCGCAACTACAACGACATAGCCAAAAAACACTAGTAGATTTACTACCGGATGGTTTTTCTGCACGTTTTATTACGGTTAATTCTCCGAATCTTTGTCCAGTTAAATCTATCATTCTACTCATATCTTTTTTCTCCTTTTTATTTTCTATATATAAGTAGAATTTATAAAAACCTAGTATAGAAAATTAAGCCGTTCTATGATAAGTTTTTATATATCCATCTTCATCTATATTGACTATTTGTTCTACTAATGGATAAGGAGTCGATTTATACTTTTTACAGATAAAATTTTCTTCTTTTCGTATGCCCGTTACAATAATTTTATTACCGCGCGCGAGTATACTTTTCTCAACTACATGTTTGTGACCATCTGTACCTTTTTCAGAGATTTGTTTATCATAATGAGTAAACGCATCACCAAAAATTTTAACAGTTACAACACTATCAGTTGTTAATAAAGTCACTGTTTTCTTATTCTTATCCTTATCTAAAACAGTTCCTGCTATACGATAAATTTTATATAATGGAATTTTTTGACCAGTTTGCTTTGAAGTAAATTCATAATTTACTGTTGGTTCGTCAGATAACTTTGAGAAGTCTGAGAAACCATAAATTATATTTTTTACTTTACTTAACTCATGGTCATGTATATAACAAGAAATTGAATCCATTTCCCATTTACTTATATTACCATCACAATATTTATCCCATAAATCTTTATATAATCTACGATTTACTTTATTTAATAAATCTAAATTATTTTTTTGAATAAATGGACGAATTATATCCATTTGTTTCTTATATAACATATCCCATTTAACTTGTTTAATTGTAAATAAAATTCCATCTTGATTATATGGTGTTAAATAATCTATATCAAAGTTATTACTATAAAATGTAAATGCTGGCATATCTAATCCATATGAATCATTAATTTTATTTTTCTTGATATACTTATTAAAGTTAAATACTCTGCATTGAAAATCATATTCTTTAGGAATTAATTTAAAATCAATTAACATCTTCATATTTTGAAGAGTTATTCTTTTCTTTTTATCACTAATTAAATCTATATAAAGCTCCATCGCTGAAACTCTATCATTATATAAGTTATCAAATGCTCCCGATTTAATTAAATTAACCATTTGAGGCTTATTAATTTTAACTTTGCTCAAAAAGTCTGGAATTGATTCATATGGACGATTATTCATAATTTCACGAATTAAATCATCACCAACTCTTGTAATTCCACTTAAACCATAAATAATTAAATTCTTTTCTACGTCTGGCGCAAATGTATATGAAGATTTATTTATATCTGTTGCAACAATTGTGATACCATTATTTTTCATTTTACCAATTGCCGTTGCAATTTTACCATAATTTGTTGTCTTATTTGTTTTCTTTTTAGGTGCGGCCGGTCCATCCTCTTCTTCGTCAACCTCTTCCTCTTCTTCAGATTCTTCTTCGAAGTTGCCTATATCATTAGAATAAAATTCTTCAACCGCATTAACTATTTCATCTTCTTCTTCAACTTCTTTTTCTGCGCCGCCGCTATCTGTTATCAGACATGCACAATCCCATAAAATCAATGGATACCTATATGCTAAATTTAATTCTTGAAGTCCAATTAATGAATATGCTAACGTATGAGATAAGTTGAAACCATAACCTTTACTCATCGCAATTAATATATTCCAAGTATAATCACAAAGTTTTTCATCTAAACCTTTTTCTTTAATTGTCTTAAAATATTCTTCAGTTAATTTATCATATTCTGCTGGATTCTTCTTTGCAATTGATTTTCTTAACTTATCTGCCCAAGTAAGATTAAATCCACCCAACTCTGGAAGTTGAACCAACTGCATAAACTGTTCTTGTGCAATACATAAACCATATGAAACTCCCAAAACTGGTTCAAGGATTTTCTTTGCTTCTGTGCCAAGTCCATACTTTTTAAGTTCTTTATCCCAATCACTTGGATGAGCTTTAAATCTTGCAAGTTTATTAACTGGCATTTCTCCGCCTTTTTCAGTCGCCATTAACCTAATCGCAGAATTAAGAATTGCTAAGTCATCTACTGAAGTTGGCTTCATCGCTGCGATACCGCTTATACCAGATTGCTTTTCCATTTGGAATAAACTTTGAACTTTATGTTCCCAACACATCTGCCACATTTCCGGAGCTTCACGTTCAAGATTATATATACCTATAATTTTTTCATAGGTTTCTCTTAAAGTTTCTTCTCTCGATTCATATCCATAATCACAAATTAAATCAATGCAATTATGAATTTTATCTAATGCTTCAACTGAAAGAATATCATATTTAATTAATCCTGTATCTTCGGCTGCATGAAGGTCAAATTGAGTTATAATTTCTCCATTTGGCGCCCGCATAAGTGCGGCTGAGTTCGTGAAAGGTTCATCAACAAAGATAACTCCGCCCGCGTGGACTCCACAACCATTAATAAGCCCTTCAATACCTTGAGCTACTTTCCATAGTTCAGGATAATTTTCTTCCATTTCAATTCTAAATTGTTTGCTTGGACCAAAACCATTTTCGGGGTCACCATAAAAAGTTTGTTTTAGAGTTCTTAACTGACCTCTATCAGCCTCAATAAATGAAGATAAATATTGTGCTGTATCAACATCAATCCCTAAACCACGTGCTGCTGTAAGAATTGCTGACTTTGACTTTTCAGTTTTTAAAGTTAATACATTCGCAACCCTATCTTCTCCATAAATACGACGGAAGTTCTTTAAAACTTCTGCTCTGCGGCCGCCTTCTATATCAATATCTACATCAAGAACCGATACACGTTCAGGATTCAAGAATCTCCAACGCTTTGTTTGGCTCTTTTCTCTTAATGGGTTAATCTGTGTTATTCCTAACAAATATAATAAGATAAATCCTACACCAGACCCGCGGCCGCACCCAACTAAAGTTCCTGCGTCCCAACATGAGTCAATTATATTTTGAAGATTTAAAAAGTATGCGCTCCATCTACTTCCATTTACTTCAGACGAAACCCATGTATCTTCAAGACACGCATTTATTTCATCGGTAGTTTCTTTATTCCACAAATTATCTTCTATTGTACTATTAACTAATCTATCAATAATTGCATATGCAAGATGTCTATCTTCATCATATTTTGACCTAAGAAAAGTTTTTAAATATGGAATCTTATCGCTCCAAAATTGCATTTCATTAGGTTTTACATTATAATATTTCCAATTTAATCTTGGAATCTTTAAAGGTTTTAATAAAGAATAATCTTGACATTTATCTTTAATCTCTAAAATTGTTTTATATGCTTTTTGAAGAACTTCTTCTCCCATTTCTTTTAACATATAATGTTCAATTTCTTCTGTATTCATAAGATAAGTTGTTGCGTAGAAGTCATCAACTTCTCTATCACCTTGTTGTGAGTTAAGAAATGCTTTATGAATTGTTCTATCTTCTTTTTTTAAATAATGTGCGTCATTTGTTATTATATATTTTATCCCTAGTTCATCACTTAATTCAACTAATTTATGATTTACATAAATCTGGTCTTTATTAAATGATGGTTGCATTTCAAAATAGAAATCTTCTTTTCCAAAGATAGCTTGTATTTGTAGAATCCATCTTTTAATTAAATCTATCGAAGGTGCGCCATTATCTCTATTTCTAAGAAGTTGAGTCGGCAAACAACCTCCAAGGCAAGCGGTTGAACCAATTACATGACCCGGATTCGCACCAATTATATCAATTAAATCTTGATAATAAGTTGGCACACGTCTCATGCGGCGCGCGACATAGCTACGCATCCATGCGCGAGTTGAGATTTCTCTTATCTGCTGATGTCCAATTTCATCCTTTGCTAAAAGAATGAAGTGGAAGTATCTATCTTTGTCTTTATCAAAGTTATCTGAATTTAATCCATTCCTTACAAGATAAATCTCATTACCAAGAATTACTTTAAAGTTTGGATTCTTTTCTTTTATCTTATTATAATATTTTTCTGCTCGAATATGACTTGCAATGGTATCATGTTCGGTTATACCGCATACTTCTTGATTTAATTCTAATGCATAATCAATTAAGGATTCTACTGTGTTAATGCTGTCACGTAAACGTAGATTGCTGAAATCAGTATGGTTCCTCAGTTATGAAGACTACCAGGGTATTTTATTTTTTCGTTTGTCTTCACTACTGCATCACCTCCTTTTTAATAATTAAAGTTTTCATTTTCTAATATAATTATATCAAAATTTTAATTATTTGTCAATTTATATTCTTTACGAATATTCTTTTTATAATTATGTAAATGTTTCCACGTTCTGCACCCATTAATATCACGAATAATATTTTCAGAAATATGTTCATCACGTGCAATTTGAGCTTGACTTCGAGAATCTACTTCTAATAAATGAATGATATATTTGGCTTGTTCTTCTGTAATTTTATTACAACCATTTAATTCACCATGAAAAGAACTACCTTGGGCTTCCGTACGAATATTTTTCTTATAGCTATGTAACCACGGCCAAGTTTTACAACAATTTATATCACTAATAGTATTTCGATGAACTTTATACTCTTTGGCCAATTGTTCCATTGAAATGGCAGAATGTGCAAGTTTATCTATAATTTCTTCTACTTGTTGAATAGAAAGTTTTGCCCATGGGTTTTCATCACTACGATATTCTTCTCCTCCATGGGTTAAATTATAGCCACCTTCGCGATTTTCCATTACACAACAATTAAAATATTTAATCCAATATTTTTCTCTTTCTTTTAATTCTGATTCTTGACATTCTTCAACAACAGTAAAATCAAAAGCATCCTCGCCGATTTTTTGTAAAACTTGGTCAAAATATGAATAGGGAGATGGGTCGGCCAAATGTTCCCATTTACGTTTAGTTATATTAACACTGCGACCTATGTATATTTTTCCATTTTGTTTATTTTGATACTTATAAATTCCAATCATTTCAAATCCCTCCTTTGCTTCTATATATAAGTAGCAATTTCCCTGGAAGGCTACATAAAATTGTGCAATTTCCCAGATTTTGACTTATAAATTCGCGGCCGGTTGATATGACGCAAACATTAACATCGTCAATGTCTATACATCTAACGCACGGCCGCGGCATACATAAAGCTTATCTTTCTAGTTTATACAAACATTATTAAACTATCATACTCTTCACTCAAAAAGCATCCTAATTTTTGTAATGTATTAATATCTTCTTCACTAATTTTTTCATAATCAACATTAAAACCAATTATATCATGTTCTGCCCATAAAGGATAACTCTTTGGTATATTATATTTTTGAAGTAAATTTAATATTTTAATTATTTCCATTTTTCACCTTTCATATAAATAGTATATCAAAATTTTATTAAATTGTCAAGTTATTTAACAACTTTTCACGTAAATCTTTTTTATTAAAACTCTTGCATCCAAAATAGCTATCATCATCAAAGGTTTCTGTTAAAAACAATTCAATTAAATGATTAAAATCCATTTTAAAATCTAAAGAATCCGCATCTTTAAAGGAATCTCCAATGATATAATTATCGGTTTCAGTACAATGAGTTAAAACAAATAGCAAAAACATAGTATTAAAATTCATTATATACCTCTTAGAATCCTAATGTTCCATCATCAATTTGAAAATCAGTAATAAAAATTTGTGGTGTTATCCTTCCCGCAAACTCATTTAAATTTGCTCTGCCTACAATTTCTAATTTAATCGAATCTGACGGTACGGCCGCCAATTGTTCAATCATTTCTTTTGCATGAAATTTAAGATAAGTAACTCCAAACTTTTCAATTCTAATAGTATCTGCATTCTTGCCAATAACTGCAATATCATTTCTTTTTAAATTAATATCAGTTACATGAATAAGTGGCTCAGAATTATGCTGTCCAAATATATCTTCATTCGTGGCAAGGTCATAAATCAACGGAACTATATCTGGGTCTGCCGCGAAACGTTCGAAGTTGACTTCATACCAATTTTCACCGAAATCCATATCTGCCAATTCTTTATTCGCATATTCGTGGAAATCATGTAAATTCTTATCAAGAATTGAAATACCACAAGCATTATCATGGCCAGCTGTATATTCAAAATATCCACTTTCATTCATAAAGTCTTTAAAAGACTTAAGTGCAGATTCATTTAAGCCTCTACTTGAACCTCTATCATATCCTTCATCATTTAATCGAGCTACAATTGTTGGACGCTTATACTTTGCAGCTAATTTCATTGCAGTTAATCCATTCAATTCTGCAGGGAAATCTTCTTCATCTAATCTAACGAATAAAATTTTATTTTCTAAAAGGTCGTATTTAAAAATTTTAATCTCAAGTTCTTCGACAGCCTTATCAAGAATTCGATTTTGCTTTGCTCTTGCATTTGTACACTCACGTGCAGACTCAATCGCAACTTCTTCATATGTTCCTTTCGCACCACGCTTTTGGCTTGGAACCATCTGATGTCCATCAATAAATGCTTCAAAACATCTACGCTTTTCATCCATTGTGCCTACACGAATTAATGCGTTGATTAAAGGTGTGATATAGAAAGCAATTGTTGTGGGATTAATTTTACCTCCCATTGAAAAAGACTGCTTTTCACAAAGAGCAAGGAAGAAATAGTTTTTAATATTTCTTAAGCCCTCATAGATGATATATCTGTTCTCGGGCGATATAACGCTCATCATATCGCTGATAATTCCAAGTGCGGCGAGGTCAATTAAATCATCAGCATAATCTGTTCCTCTACGCATATCACAGAAGCGACAAAATTGCCAAGCTACGCCCGCGCCACAAAGGTCTTTATTTTGATATCTTTGTGATAATTGATTATTAATAATTACTGCAGAGGGTGAAAATTGAGTATCTTCTTCTACAATATGATGGTCAAGGACAAGGCATTTAATTTCTTGCGCGCCCAGTCGTTCATGAAATATATAATCGTTACTACTACTATCAGGTAAAATTACATATCTTAAGTTATCTTCACTCTCAAGAATTGTATCTATTACATCACTGAGTCCATGACCTTTACCTTCATGGAGAATATAATCAATTTGTAAGTTTGGATTCACTCGCTTTAAATAAGTATACATAATGGCGCTAGAAGTAAAACCATCTACATCAGAATCTACAACTAATAAGATTTGCTTATCTGGGGCGAGATTAATTATTTCTTCAAATAGATTATAACCTTGGAAAATATTATCAAAAGCTTCAGGGTCTTGTAATAAACCTTGAATTGGTTCTCCTAAAAAGTAAGGTAATACATCTTCCGTAACTCCACGTTCTTTTAAAAGCTCTGCGGTATAATCTTGTCTTATATCCTTATTTACTAATTTTGTCTTCACTTTACAATAACTCTCCTTTGTAACAATTTTTCAAATGTATCTTGTCCTTTATCTGTAGGAGAGTCCTTTAATTCAAGTAAATTCTCCATATCATAAATAAAAGAAAAGTTTGCATAATTTTTATATTTACTACATAGTTTATATAGTTTATTAAAATATATATCTTCACCAGGTTTTTCTTCCTTATCGAAGCAAATTACGATTTCATTTGGATGGCAATTTTGAATTAAAATTTTAAGTGCAAACTTATTAAATTGACTTCCGCATACGGCGGCCGCGCAGTTGAGACGGTCAAAACTATCCATCTGTAAAACTGATTTTTCTGCTTCAAAAATAAAACATATACCTGTCTTTTTTATGTTTTCTTTCGTTTTATTAAGTCCATATAAGTTAAGAGATAGAGGATGGCTATACCATTTACCTTCAATTTGAACTGGCATATATTTACCTATATTCTCTACTTCCCAAGGATTTAAAGCTCGGCCGCGCACACCTACCAACTTATTATCAATATTATAATGAGGTATTATAATTTTATTTTGTGGTATGGAATATAAAATATTAAACTTATCCATCGCAGTTTTACTAATTCCATCATTAAGCCATTCTGGTGGATAGAACTTAGTAAAAGTGTTTAAAATACCTTCTGAATATGTGGGAAGCTGTATATGTTCAGGACGTCTATATTGGTCACGAATTGATTTATAAGTTGCATGTCCAGGCACGGCCAGCCGAAAATTACTGCAATCAAGAATGACCTTATATATATCTTCATACCAGTCATATGATAAATTATGCGATTCATAGTAATGCTTTAAGAACGAAAATATTGACATTCCATTACATTCGGTATAGCAATAAAAAATATGAGTATTTTCATAGTAATATAATTTCATTGAAGCTTGCGCGGGGTCCTCATTATGACATATCGTCGGAAAAATCACATAGCCGGGGCGCCGCACGTATGTTTCAACTCCTAATCGTTCCATTAAGTCAATTATCTTATCCGTATTTAGCTGTTCAATAATACCTTGATAATCAATCAACTACTTCACCATTTTCTAACCTTTCAATTATTTCTTTTAATCTTTTATCTTCTTCAGAATCCCAATTTTTAATCTGATATTCTTCTCTTTCATAAAAGTTTTCAACTGGAACCATTCTTGCATCAGTTACAAATAAATCTTTTCTTTTTAAAGTTCCTAAATTCATAACTGACCAAATTCGAACTTGTGTCCATTCTCCACTTCTCACCTTATATATATCAGTTACTAAATTCGGTGTATCAGGCATTCCCGCTAAAATTGGAGTTAACACATCTAATTCTTCTTTTGTTGGTCTTGCCATAATCGCACCATTATCTGCCTTATTAATTGTACTACGACCGCCCGCAAGACTTCCTTCATTTCTTATATCTTTATTATCATCGCCTTTTGCATTTAACTGAGTTGAAGTAAACATCGCTACGTCCAATTCAACCGCCAAATCTTTTAATGCTGTTGCAAACATTAATAATACTTCATCATTTCTTAAAGCGAATCCTCTAAATTCATCAAGTAATGCAGGCCCAATAAAAATATAATCATAAAATACATAACCTATATCTCGAGTGATACAATTCTCTCTAACTAAAGTTTTTACAAGTTCAATTGTTGGATTCGGCATCTTAACGAGAGTTAAATTCTCTTCATAGTGTTTCATTAATCCAATTGCTTGAGCAATTACAGATTGTTCTCTCTCATTAAAATCTCCATATTTAAAACGACTTTCACTAAAATCAGTTAGATAAGCTAAAATCATTTTTCTAATTTCTTTAAATTGTTGCTCTGTTACTATAAATAAAACTTTTTCACAATTTCCAACTTGTTCCCATTCACAAGTTTCTGAATTATATCTAATCGGGTAAGCTAAATAACAAGCATCAGCAATTGCATTTCTTGTCTTACCTACTGAACTTGCTGCAGACCTAATTGTCAACGTTCCCTTTCGCGCGCCGTCAATAATTTGATTAAAAATATGTCCTTGAACTGGCAAACCTATATCTTGTACTTCTTTTAACTGTTCAACTAATTCTTCGATTCCCTCGGCTGCACTTTCGGTTTCAACTTCATCATTAATTTCATATTTACTTTCTAAATTTAAAAGTTTTCCCCTAATTC
>Ga0256405_10012524_pt1 | contig 10482 bp, 7 predicted proteins | sample RumenRJG_02DNA_FD_189096 | JGI IMG/M metagenome (GOLD analysis project Ga0256405, IMG submission 189096) | Bovine rumen microbial communities from Lethbridge, Alberta, Canada - RJG_02 | ecosystem: Host-associated > Mammals > Digestive system > Stomach > Rumen | place: Canada: Alberta | collected... | reverse complement strand
GTGGGTAAAGTGTGTAAAGTGTCCCAACTTTACACACTTTACAGACTTTTCCCACTTAGAATTCGTCTAAATGAAATTTTGGCATGTACTTAGGGCCGGTTCAAGGTACGAGAGTTTTACTACTTACATCATTTTCAACAACGTGTAAATTCATACACACATAATTTCCCAGTGTGTGTAAATGGCAGAGCTCGATAAACACTGGGATACAGCTATTTGGCAATTAATTATTATAATGATGAGCCAAATATCTCAAAGAGCATAAGGGCGAGTGACGACTCGTCGCTCGGCATAGCCGAGACTCACCCTTCTGCAACGGAGCAAAGCTCCACAAAATATGCAAGCAAAAGTATGAGAAAATAAACAGCAAAATAATAACAATAAAAATAAAAAAAACGGCAGCAAAACGCTACCGCAAACTCGTTATATAAAATCTCGAAAGATATTGTTCTCGCAATAATAAACTCGAAAGAAAAAACTCGTAAAATAAAACTCGTAAAATAAAACTCGAAACAAACTAATCAACAAAATCTACAAGTGATTCATACTCCTCAAGCATCCTTCTCTTTAAATCCTTGTGACAATTTGAATACACTTCATTGATGTAATGAAATACTGAAAGACTTTGACATGTGCGCATTTCAGCTATAGGAAAAATCATATTATATAATTCCTGCATTGCATTTTGTGCCATATTATTCATATCAACTATCTCAACAGCAAATTTTTCATTATGAAGATTCTTATATGATTCATTTTTCATAATGTCATCCAAAAGAATCTTAATCACCAAAAGACTTGCATGCATAAAAGGAAAATCTTTTGTAGGATTAGCCGATGTTGCTTTGTTATTCTTACTCATAATTCTCACCACCTTTCTATACAACATCTTTATTAGTAACAGGAATCAATCTTTCAATTCCTGAATACTTACTCTTAAGTTCAGGAGTATAAAGAATAGCTTTGTTTGCTCCTCTGAATGAAGGATTCATCCAATTTGTCAGATTGTATTGCCCGATAAGCGGCTCTGGTCCTTCCATGCTATTCTTTTTTACTGGAATCTGATTCTTCCTACCTTTGCAAATCCAATCAGTATCATTAGCAATAATTTGTTCCATGCGAATCATAAATGTCGTCTTCCCAAGAACAGTACCACTAGGCTTATTATAACTAAACCAAGCTTTGTATAAATCGTAGAGGAATGTAAAAGGAAGAAAATTCCATCGGACCTCATGTTTAATATCATTCCAGAAATTTACAACAGGGTCGTTCATTTCTGTATAATCACGTAATGCTTCTTTACAAGCAAGCGGCTCAGAAAGCGAGTCATAATTCATATTCAAGACTCTACAAAGAACATATTCTAATACATCAGTACGACGAAGATAATCGTTCTTTATATACTTCTTTTCTACACCAGTAAAGCAAGCCTTCATCGGAATGAATAACTGTCTGCGATACAGAGAATCGCTGTGATCCTTAAAACTTGGATATGAATTTAAGCACTGCACCATAAAACCTCTAAAACGAACAGGTATTATTGTCTTAAACTTTCTATTCACCGAAATAACATCCTGTGTGATTATAGCCTTAAGATTAGCAGCCCGATCTATATATGCCCCAACATCATTTTCATCAACAATGATTGCACTAGCATATATTAACGATTCAAGAGCAAATGCATCTCCCATCTGATCCAGAGGAATACAGCAGTACGAACCTTCTCCTAATATATTTCTTAAAAGCTCACACAAACTTCCTTTGCCGTTATTGCCTTTCTCACTGTATAGCCAAGCTGATTTATTCCACGGAACAAAAGGCCTAAGTAACGCTCCAATTATCTCCCAAAGGGTGTTACACAATTCCTTGTCACCTGCAGCAAGCTCCAACATCCAGCTTTCAACATCCCAAATAGTTCCATCGGGATTATTGATTATAGGATTGGTTGCATTTGGAATATAATCAATTTTACTCTTGCTAATGAATATGTCCTCTTCACTGTATGGGCGTAATTGCTTGGAATCATACAAGAAAACTCCATTTTTTACTGGAACAAGATTTTTATCTAGTGTTCTCATAACTACTGGAGCGGTATATCTAAGGCACTTAATAATTTCCTCACACTCACTATCTTTAATACTAAAATTTAGCATGTGCGCTAATTCTTTTATTATTCCATCCGCAGGTTTGTAAACATCCATATCATTTGAAAGATACGGCATAAGCTTAATTAATAGCGGATTCACTCTAACATATAACTCACACCCATCCCTTGAAGCGATATTTTCATTCAGACTTATCATCACAATAGAAAAAAGATAATCCAAAATCCATGCTATTTCGCAGAATTCCAATTCATCATTACATTTCCATTGTTCTCGTTTGCTTTGTACAATGGTGTTATGCTGAGCATATATCTCCTTCTTTTTGTCATATACAACAGGAGGTATACTTAAAATGTCATCAGCACCAACAATTTGCATCTGACTCAAGCAATCAATGATAACTGCTTTAGTCTCTTGATATTTAGTTTTCATAATGTTGTACCTCTTTTCTGAATCTAAGAGGTTGGGCCCAACATCTTTGTTGTATAATGCGATTATATTGCCCAATAATGCCACTGTCAAAAACGCTTTCGCCTTATTTTTTGTGCATTTTAACGGCATTATTCAAATTTCCATATATGGAAATTGAGTTCAAGTTGAAAGATTTATTTACTTATTCACTTCTTGTTTTCTGACACTTTCACAAATATTTTCTTTATTGAGTATGTGCGATATATAAGGCGTATATCCACCTTATATATCCGCCTGGCATCTTTAACAAAAATAGTACAATTTAAAAAAATTTTCCTGATCTATTATTTCTAGCCGTTCTAGAGACAACAAATCTTATAATAACGCCATCTCTCCAACATCAATTCTAAAAATCCTATTTTTATCAGAGCAGTCACAAACTATAGCCCCCCCCCAACCGAAAATCACAAGAATAATAACAATAATTGATTATTATTTTTTTAGTATATTTAGAATATACCCTCAGCCAAGCTCAACACAGCCATAAAATCACATCATTATTTTTTGTGTGATAATTAGGATTTTAAGTGTCTTGGGATATTTATACATTTCATGTGATTATCGTTAAAAGAGCCTTGGCAACCGCCAAGGCTCTAAAAAGTCAAACCGCTCGTATTTGATATGCTGAAAACTGTAATCATTTATTACCTATACTACGTCTACAGTAAGCAATTGTGCGACATCACTGATAAATGATGTATAAAACGAATAATATGTTTTATGAGTACTATTTTCTCGTCTAAGCAAGAACTCAACAGGTTCAACAAATCTATCTTCTCTCCCAGAATAAATATTCCTTATTAACTTTTTTCGTGCTTCACCGCTTTCATGAGCAACATAATTTCTTATTGCCATGATATTTTCGTAAGTCACATTATTATTGCTATCTGAAAAAATAACGTCAAACGGATCTTTTTCAAAAATATGCTTTGAGAGTTTTTTTATCTGAGAAGGATAATCTACATATTGCTTATTTTCTGCACGCAAAAAGGCATTAAGCTGAGTTTCCGATTTAAACTCAATGCTTCTCTCAGGTAAATAGCCATTTTCTGAAGCGTTCCCCAAACAATAATCCACAAATAACTCTGACATAAACTTTTCAAATTGCACCCATATTTTCATTAATGCAACATCGTATCTTTTATTGTCGTCATGTGCAGCCCAATCTGACCAATAAGTAATCGAATTATTGATTTCCTCAACGGTCATTTAGTTCACCCCCAAAAGCAGCATTCAAGAAACCAATTCGCTTAGTCCTTTCATTTTTGCTTGTTGTTCTAGTTGAATGAATTTTGGCAAACTCGCTGAACTCTGCATATTTTCCATATTCATTATCCTTGTCAGCAATATTACGATCATACTCATTTATGAAATCAGAAAGATAATTCTCAAAAATCTGTATATTCTTTATAATGCTTGTATTATCGAATGCTGGATTTCTAACAAAATCTGCATCTTTAATTCCAAACATCTGATGATAAACAACACAGAATAATGTAAAGAAATAGTTCTTATTTATGAAGCATCCCATGTTTCCATTATAGTAATCATATAACATTTCCATAACATCCATTGTCTTGATTACTTGTTCATGTATTGCTTCTGCATTGTCAAAAGATGCATCATACTTCTTATAAAAAGAATCAACCACCTTAGGAGTCTCTGATATAATTCCTTCATTTACTAAAATAACCAATGAGTTCATAAGCTCCGAATCTTTCATTCGAGAGCAATCCCTGTCTGTTATTAATCTATTAGTCAAAAGGAATTCTCTATACTCTGAAGACAATCTATATATTAGTACCTTAAAATCTCCCCAATACTTAGAATTACGAATTTCTTGGTTATTTAATACCATGTTATTTGAGTTTAATCTTGCAAACATGTCATAAATAATACCGTCATCCTTTTCTACAACTGTCTGCGCAAATATCTCATATTGTAAAAAAGCCTCTTGCATATCAGGATCAAGATCAGAATATTTGCAACCACCATATTCAGAATTGTGATTTTTTTGAATAGCAAAGTAATCCGATGCATATTCTAAAATAGCTCTTACTCTTTGTTGTCCATCTACTACTTCTCTAAAAGTTTTCTTAGTGGCAACATCAACTTTTTGTCTAAGAAAAATAGGAGGGATTGGCAACCCCCTAACTATGGTATCAATAAGATAAGCTTTTGCGTTCTCATTCCAAACCATATTTCTTTGATACTTAGGAGATAATTCTAATTCCTGCTTATCGCTCCACTGAATTAAATCGCTTATCGATATAACTTTTGATTGTGTCTTCTGCATAACATCCTCCAACAACATTTTTTATTCTAAGCAACTTCCTTATAACGCATATAAACATACTCGTAAATCTTCTGCCTATATTCGGATATACGTATTTCATCATAACTCTCTGGTAATTCCATCCAAAGAGTATCTCTTATAAGATTATCAATTTCTGCCTTAGTCTCTTGCTTATCTGTCCAATGATCAAGCTCAGCAATTCGACCTTTTATCTTTTCAAGCAAATCAACAGCAACCTTTTTTATAGCCTTGATATCCTCTTTTGAAAGATTCTCATTGAAAAGCAAGTCATATAGCGATAATTCTTCATCGCTAGAGAATCCCTCACGGACATACCGTTGTTCTTCTTCATTCATGGAATTTGCTAAATCCATCAAATCCATAAATGTTTTTTCAATGGTAGCTCTATCCTGCTCTTGATTATATTCTTCTATAATCTTCTGATATCTCTCATAATAATCAACACGAGTAGGATTTTCCTTAAGCATGCCGTCAATCCTGATTTGAATAAGCTCATCCAAATCCTTAAGCATAAGATTCTTCTGTTTTACCTTAGAAAACTCTCTACGTAGCAAATCAAAATCAATCTTAGATATATCAAATCGCTTTGACTTTTCATCAGTTTCAACAGTGGTTTCAATTGTAATATAGTCACCCAAAATACCATTGATTTGTACCATCAGGTCAACGGTATCAACATGCTTTTTCTTTTTCTTCAGCTCATCAAAAATGGCAATTATAGCATCTTTACGCTCCCTATCCGCTTGAGAAATATCATCTCTATCAAGATACTTCATCATACGAGTAAGCTCCGTAGCATAAGTCATAAGACGTTTTGCTGACTCCTTGCTATCTGATACCGCATTAGCTGCTGTTTGTAGCATTCCAAGCTTTGTAAAATCCTTGGCATATATCAGATCATTAAGTTCAAAGTCTTTTTCTTCCAAAAATTCTTCCGCAGAAGAAATAACCTCTAACACACGAGCTATCAGTTCAGCCTTATCAACTGTTGGATCAGTGTTTCTGCCGCCAGTATTTGCAGTATAATCAGCAAGAGCTTTTCTCAAAGCTTTTACGATACCAATATAGTCGATAATCAAACCATTGCTCTTTCCTTCGTTTACTCTGTTAGCACGAGCAATAGTCTGCATCAACGTATGAGCCTTTAAAGGTTTATCCAAATATAAGCAAGATAAGCATTTAACATCAAAGCCAGTTAGCCACATCGCGCATACGAATACTACACGAAGCGGATTTTCTGAATCTTTAAATTCCTTATCTAGCTCACGTTTTTCCATCTTGGCTCTATGTACCTTGATGTCCAAATCCCATTTTTTGAAAGTCTGAATTTCATTCTGCTCCTGAGATATGACAACTGCCATCTCAGTTTCTTTCATCCACTTTATCTTTCGATCCAATTCAAGCACTTCCTGCTGTGATGCAGTCTTCTTTTCTTCCTCAAGTCTATCGATTTCAATTTTCCAATATTCCTGAACAAAGTTATACATGCGCACACATGTGACTTTATTAAGGCATACAAACATAGCCTTACCGCTTGTCCAAAGGTCACTGTAATGCTTTACAAAATCCTTTGCAACAGAACGAAGACGTGGTTCAGCCGTCAAAAGGTGTATTTCTTTTTCAAACTCATGCTCTAACTTTTCCTGCTGTTCTTCGTCTAAATCGGCAGCTTCAATTGCATCTAAGATTTCATCTGTGATTTCAGGATTGTGAATATCAAGAATCTTCTCGCCACGATTTTCATAATACAACGGAACAGTAGCTTTATCCTCTACAGCACGCTTGAAATCATATATCGATATATAACCACCAAATGTACGCTCAGTAATATTATCGCTTGACAATAACGGTGTACCTGTAAATCCAATTCTAGATGCCGTCGGCAACAAACCAACCATATTGTCAGCAAAGATTCCATATTGGCTTCTATGCGCCTCATCAGAGTATGTCAACATAGGTCTAAAAGTTTTTTCGGACATTTTTCCGGATGGCAGAAAATCAGATACGCCAGTCCGTCTTTACTACCTCCCCTGTCTCTCCATCCAAAAGCTTTCCTTCTATGTATTTTTCAAGAATCCCCAAGGGTAATATGGTAACCATATCATCTTCATCTTTTAGTTCCATTTCAAGCGGTTTAGAGGATACAAACAGCATATGTAGTTCAATTTCATCTGTCGCCCCAACAAAGTCCTTCAGCTTCTGTTGCTCCGACATCACCAAATCATATCTTCTTCTGCAATGATCATAGTACCCACCAGATTTGTACATTTTTTCAAAATCCGTCACAGTACCGCTTGCATTTAGGGAATCGGAAAAGTATTTTGCCTCAATAAGAAACAAAACCTTTTGTTTCTCCGAATAGAACACAAGGTCATAATCACCATAATCCTCTTCTTTTGAACCAAATATGCGATCATATCTTACATCGACCAAATCTACCTCTGGCTCATAGTGTTTCTGTAAAACCTCTTGTATTTTTTTCACAAGCAAGTCTGATAATTCTTTGTTCCTGATTTCCATCCCCATCTTAATCGGATCCGACTTAGCCGGAGACGTATAACACATTCCTCCGTTGCTTTGATATGATACCCATAGCTGCTTTGCTTGCTCCAATGCTCCATAGGATATTATGATCCTATCATCGTCAAGTTCTATAAATGGTTTAAGTTCATAGCGGTTCTTATTGACACCAAGCGTCCAGATTATCTCTTCATTCTTTTTCAAGTGGGCTTTTATTTTATCCTTCTTTAATACAAAATGATTATAGAAGTCTTTGCCGCTAACTTGTGGATTTGTATAGCTTTCAACATACTTAATGAAATCAGCTTTTGGTACTATATTCAGTGCTTTATCATCTCTGGAAAACATATTGCATTGAAAACCATGTAGCACCGCCAGAAACAACAGAAACTCGACATTCGTTTCATTCTTAAACCCTTTTCCAAAGGCAGTTTCGTTCGCATACGATGTAAGCGGTACTCCTGACAGTACATTTTGATTTCCGGTAATTGCAGTATTGTAATAAATAAATGGATGATATTTTATCGGTTCAAGCGGAATGTCTTTGGAAAAATCAACTCTGATTCCATAATACGGGCAATGCATGTCCTTGTTTTTTGAAAGCATTAACAAAGATAATGTATGTGATGCTATTCCATATAAAAAAAGATCAACAAACAATTCTTTATCAAGAACAAACATCTTATCAGTGTTTACAGATTTACTATCAACCTCGTGCTGGAGCAGCGTGCAATTCTCGATCCAAACATTACACGAGTCAATGATGTAACGCATAATATTTCTGTTAGTTCCAAATACATCATTAATTCCTTCATCGTCAATTCTATTTTCAACCAGTTTGACTCTTGCTGCTTTTTCTGCTAAGTACCTCGAATGAATCTCATCAAATATCCATAACAGTTTCAAAAAAGACTCATACGAGTTCTCATGACTTAACCTATCAACCATCTTATGTTGTATCTTGTCTGTTAATCGAAGCAATAATTCTGCCGCATCATCCGTATCTGAGTATTCCTTTTCTTCAAATGCAACATAAGAGAGCAACAAGCTTTTCACTTGTTTTTTTGCAATACCATAATCCAATAAAACAGATCTCGTCTGAAAAAACAATGTTTCCATATTGCATTCCTATTCAATCTATTATTTACAACCGTTTCATTTCTTCTCTCTCCACATAATGCAGTTCCACGTCAAAACCAAGATCCTCCATCATAGCAAGGAAGGTTTTGTTCATGATCTGCTCTTTACTGCGGACAATCTTATTCACATATGACGGCGATGTACCGATATTCTCCGCAATCTTTGCCTGCGTAGTAGCCTTCGCGATACATCTCATCTTCACATCCATTTCAATGTTGTTCTTCAGCATATTTTTCTCCGCTGTTCTACTCAATTATTTGACTTATAACTCAATCCAGTATAACACAAAACCTCCGTTCTGAACAGCCGAAAAAAAAAGAACCGGTCAGATCTCTCCAACCGGCTCCGCCGCCTACCTTTCTATGAACTCTATTACTTCATCCGGAAATTTCCACTGAATCTCAACATGCCTCGGATCATATATCAGAATCCTATCAATGAACACATCCGCTATCTCTTTAGTCAGTTCCTGCTCCCCGGAATACTTCTTCATCGTGGCAACCGTTTCACGCACGCCATCATCGGCAGCCGCTTCACTCTCATGAAGCTTTGCGGTAACCTCAGCTATCTGCTGATCCAGACATTCTGTCTTCCGCGTCAGTTCCTGCCGAACTCTCAGGTAATCATCCTTTTCCAATTCTCCAGCCATAAACCTGTCAACATTAGCAAACCGCTCCGTTTCACACTTCTCTTTATCTTTCTGAAGCTTTTCAAGTTTCTTGGTCAGCCTCAGATTTTCGCTCTGAGCCTTATCTGTATGCTTCTTCAGTTTCTTCGCGGCTCTGTCTGCCATATCCATAAGGCTCCTGATCGAATGCCAGACCATTTCATTCACATCCGCTTCCCGGCAGTATTTCTTGCAGCACTGGCCGGCTTTCTGGTGCTTAGCATGGGGACATAGGATATAGCTGTATTCCCTGCCCTTCGCGACATATGCCCGGAAGTTCATCGACCTCCCACATGTTCCACAAATAGCTTTCCCGACAAGAGGGCGTTCCTTGCTGTAACACCTGTCATCCTTCTTCGGATACTGTTTTCTGAACCTCTTCTGAACCTCCAGGAACTCTTCCTTCGTGACGATCCCCGGATGACAATTCTCAACCATGATCTGCTCGTCCTCGGGTACCGAAACGGTATGTGAGCTGCACGGTGCTATCGCCTCGCGCTTATGCCCCACAACCACTCCATAATAAACCCTGTTCTGCAGGATCTTATTCACAGAGTAAATATTCCAGCAACTTAACTTCGATGTATTGGCAAACTTCTTCGTCCCCGGATTCGTCCTCCGATAATATGCCGCCGGAGTATCATATCCATTATCATTAAGCTGAGCGGCAATATCCACGGTCCTCATTCCATCAAGAGCGGCATCGTATATCTCCCTGACAACCTCAGCCGCCTCCGGATCTATCTCGATCCTGTGTTTGTCATCCTTACAACGTCTGTAGCCATAAGGAACATGGCCGCCAATATAAAGGCCTCGCTTCATCTTGGCGCGTTTCGCAGTCATAACCTTTACTGACAGATCCTTGCTATAATAGTCGTAAACGATATTCTTCATGACCACATCCAGACCACCGGTGGTACCCTTGTAATCCAGGCTGTCATAATGATCGTTGATGGAAATGAACCTCACTCCCATGAAGGGGAATATCCTTTCGAGATAATCCCCCAGTTCGATATAATCACGCCCGAAGCGGGAAAAATCCTTCACTATGACGCAGTTGATCTTTCCCTTCTTTATCTGTTCTATCAGTTTTTCAAAGGATGGCCTGTCAAAGTTGGTACCGGAGAAGCCATCATCAAAAAACTCATACTGCTCACAGTCTTTCAGTTCATCCTTTTCATTTACGAAGTTCTGGATCAGCGCCTTCTGGTGTGACACGCTCTCGCTTTCCGTCTTGCCTTCCTTCTTCATCAGATCCCGGT
>Ga0256405_10012523_pt1 | contig 10484 bp, 7 predicted proteins | sample RumenRJG_02DNA_FD_189096 | JGI IMG/M metagenome (GOLD analysis project Ga0256405, IMG submission 189096) | Bovine rumen microbial communities from Lethbridge, Alberta, Canada - RJG_02 | ecosystem: Host-associated > Mammals > Digestive system > Stomach > Rumen | place: Canada: Alberta | collected... | reverse complement strand
CCGGTCTGTGCGCCAACGCTCACGCCGTTGAAGTCGGTTTCGACATTCTGGAACTTGTCCACATCTTCGGTGCGGACCAGGATGTACTCGGGCAGCTCATCCATATAGCTCTCGGAGAAGTCGGCGGCCTTCAGACGCTTCTCGGTCGGCTCGATATCGGCCAGGACGATGTCAAAGTCGCCCTTGTTCAGCGCGGTCAGCAGATAGCCGAAGTCCATGTTCTCGATCTGCAGCTCCATGCCGAGATAATCGGCAATGTACTGCGCGACCATGATGTCAATGCCGCCGAAGACCATCTTGCCGCTCTCGTCGGGATACATGAATTCAAACGGAGCATAGTCCGCGCTCGTACCGAACACGAGGACTTCCTTCTTTTCAGCGAAGGCAGCGGTCGCGGCCACGCTGAAGATCAGAACCAGAATCAAAGCGATCGAAACTATTTTTTTCATTTCAGTTGTCCTTTCGCATAAATTTATTCGACGCCGGTTATTATAGTGAATATTTATTCAGATGTCAAGAGGTTCCGCCCCTTTTTCTTTTTTGTTTCTTTTCAGTCGGCGGGATACCGGATCGGCCTTCCCAGACGGTCCGCGACGATCTTGCCGTCCAGGACCGCAGGGAAACCGGCCAGGAAGACCGCTTTGATTCCCTTCGGGGGCAGCGTGGGTTCGACGAAGGTGGCATAGTCGCGGATCTCCTCCGGGTCAAACAGCACCAGATCCGCGTCCGCGCCCGGGCGCAGGCTCCCCTTTTCCGTGAGCCCCAGGCGCATGGCCGGAAGGGCCGTGATGCGAAACAGGGCTTCGTTCAGGCTCAGGCCGCTCTCCGGGGCAAGTTTCGCGAGAAAGCGCGGGAAGGCCCCGGCCGCCCGCGGATGACCCTTTCCGTCAAAGAGGAAACAGTCGCTTCCGACGGTGACGTTCGGGTGGCGGTAAGCGAGGCGGATTTCATCTTCCCTCATCACATGCCCGACCGTCAGGTACTCCGGATGCGCCTTTCGCTCCGCCTCAAAGATCTCTTTTGTGCAGCGCCGCCCGCGGAAGATGCCTTCGCAGAGCTCGATATCCCCGTAGCTGCAGTGCATCGCCTCCAGGTCGTCATAGGGGGCGCTTCCGATGCGGGTGGAGAAGGCCGCATACGGGTAACAGTCGCAGCAGGCGTCCACCCCCTCGGCGCGGAAACGGTCCACCAGGGTCAGCAGCGCTTCCATCTGTCCGTAGGCCGCCATGCTACCGATGTGCGAGAGCTGCACCGGAACGCCGGCCTCTTTCCCCGCTTCCAGCACCTCGGCCGCGGCCGCCGGCGCACCCTCCGCGCAGGCGCGGATATGGGCGGCGATCAGCTTCCCGCCCGCGCGGCAGCAGCGGGCCGCGGCCAACAGCTCTTCCCGGCTCATCCCGGGGACATATTCCAGACCGAAGGAGACGCCGGCGCAGCCCGCGTCCAGCGCCGCCGTGACCGCATGACCGATGGCTTCGATCTCCGAGGCGGATGCGGCGCCGTAGCGGTCCGCCTTCGCATACCTCTCCCGGAACCAGGTATACCCGGCCAGCATCGCGACATTCACGAAGCAGCCGTCCCGCTCGATCTCATCCAGGAACGCGGTCGGATCGCCGAAGTTGTCGCCGCAGTTTCCGGCGAGGCAGGTGGTCACGCCCATGCGCAGCAGGCAGGCGAGATTCGCCCTGTCCGGGTCCTTATAGCGCCTGGCGTTCACCAGAGGGTCCTCATGGGCGTGCAGGTCGATGAATCCGGGGCAGACGACGAGGCCGCCGGCATCCGTCGTGAGATCTGCCGGGGGCGTCTCCGCGGTGAGGCAGAGGACCTTTCCGTCTTCCAGAAGGACATTCAGCCTCGCGTCGATGCGCTGAGAAGGGTCGATGACCCTTCCGTTTCTGATCAGGTGTTTCATACTGTTCCGCTTCTCCTTCTGCCTTCCGCAATGGTTTTGATCGTGCTTTCCGGCGCTCTCCGCCCGCCGTGGCCTGCGGCCGCCTTGCGCCCGGGGCGCTTCCGTGGTATACTGCCCGCAGGATACCGCGTGAACGAAAGGATCGATGTACATGAAAATCTGTGTGTTCGGAGCCTCTTCCAGCCGGCTGGATCCGGTCTACTTCCGTGAGGCCGAAGCAATGGGCCGCCTGCTCGCCGAAGGCGGTCACAGCGTCGTGTTCGGCGGCGGAGCCGACGGCCTGATGGGCGCCTGTGCCCGGGGTGCAAAGGCCGCCGGCGGAAAGGTCGTCGGCATCGCGCCGCGGATGTTCAACGAGCCCGGCATTCTGCTTCCGGAATGCGACGAGCTGATCCTGACCGATACCATGGCCGCCCGGAAAGAAAAAATGTTCGCGGAGAGCGAGGCCTTTCTCGCCCTGCCCGGGGGCATCGGGACCATGGACGAGTTCTTCGAGGCGATCACGCTGCGTCAGCTGGGCCTGCTCCGGGGACAGATCGTCCTGCTGAACACGCTGGACTTCTATACGCCGCTTGTCTCTTATCTCGGGCAGATGGCGGAGCAGGGCTTCATGAGCCGGAACTGTCTCGAGCTTGTGCGGCTTTGCGATACGCCGGAGAGCGCGCTGGAGGCGCTTGAAATCCCGGATGAACTGGATGGGAGCATCCGCCGTCTGGAGGACTATACCCGCTGAATCCCGGAAAACAGTCCGGCTGCTGCCGGCTTTCACCAATCCCCCGCCGTCTGAGCCTCTCATCGCGGCGGGGGATCGTTTTTTCTCTATACCTCAAAGCGCAATCGGAACCGCGTCCTGTTCGATCGGGCAGACGTAGCCCCCGGCGGACCGCTCTTCAAATTCGGCCCTGGCCCGGGCCAGAAGCGCTCCATCCGACAGAAGGTCCACGGCGGTTCCGGCCAGCACCTTCGCCGCCAGAAACATGCCCTTGTGCGCGAGTTCGCTTTTTCCGCAGGCCACGATCTGCCAGGAGTGGCCGGGGACGCCCGCCGGCCAGCAGACCGTCTCGATCTGGGAGGTCGGTGTGAGCCAGCTGACATCCCCCACATCCGTGCTTCCGGGACTGAACTGTGTTGTGGAGTAAAGCGGCGGGATAAAGTCATTGACGGGCTTTTTTCCGTCCTGTGACAGAGTCCGGACCGTCTTTGCGATGGCCGGATCCCGCATGCCGTAGACGCCGGAAATTCCGCTGCCAGGGTAACTTGCCTTCAGAGCTGCCGCCAGCTCCAGGTCCTCGGGGGAATAGTCCGGAACGCCGCTCTCCTCCAGGTTGCGGTACAGCGCCTGCTCGATGGTGAAGTTCGGGAGCAGCTCCGCCGTGCCGTCAATGAACACGCGCTCAAACTCCGTCCCCGTCATCAGGGCGGCGCCTCTTGCGATGTCGTCCACTCTCGCCTGAAGCTTCACGGAATCCGCCACCTTATTCGCCCGGACCATATAGAGCACCGACGCCTTCGCCTGTACGACGTTTGGCGACACGCCGCCCGCGTCCGTGATGGCATAGTGGATGCGGCAGTCGTCTGTCACATGTTCCCGCAGGAACTGCACCCCGACGTTCATCAGTTCCACCGCGTCCAGGGCGCTGCGGCCGTTATAGGGGTCGCCCGCCGCGTGGGCGGCCTTCCCGGTGAATTTGTACAGCACCTGGATGCTGGAATTGTTTGTTCCGGTTTTGACCTGGTTGACATCGCTCGGGTGCCAGCACAGGGCCGCGTCAAGCTTTTTCCACAGCCCGTCTCTGGCCATGAAGGCCTTTCCGGCGCCGCCCTCTTCCCCGGGGCAGCCGAAAAAGATCACGGTTCCCGGTCCTCCGCTTTTCTCCAGCCATGCCTTGACGGCACAGGCCGCCGCGAGAGAGCCGACCCCCAGCAGGTTGTGTCCGCAGCCGTGGCCGTTCCCGCCCGGCGTCACCGGGACCGGTTCCGCGGCGCCGGCCTTCTGGCTGAGACCGGAGAGCGCGTCAAACTCACCCAGGATTCCGATCACGGGTCTGCCGCTTCCGAAGCAGCCACAGAAGGCCGTGGGAATATTGCAGAGATTCTCCGTCACCGTGAAGCCCAGCTCCCGAAGCGTTCCGCAATAGAGCTCCGCCGCCCTGTATTCCTTCAGGGACAGTTCCGGGTTTTCCCAGATTTCATCCGCCATCCCGCGGAAGAGCTCGGCATGCTCCTCGATCACGGAGAGGGCCCGCAGCTTGTCCTCCCTCATCACAGCACCTTGGACAGGAAGTCCTGCAGACGCGGGTTTTGCGGATGGTTGAAGATCGCATCCGGGCTCCCCTCTTCCAGCAGTTTCCCGTCGGCCATGAAGAGGACGCGGTTTCCGACCTCGCGGGCAAAGCCCATCTCGTGGGTCACCACCACCATGGTCATTCCTTCGCGTGCCAGCTCCCTCATGACATCCAGAACCTCACCGACCATCTCGGGGTCCAGGGCCGAGGTCGGCTCGTCAAAGAGCATCACGTCCGGCTCCATCGCAAGCGCGCGCACAATGGCGACACGCTGCTTCTGGCCGCCGGAAAGCTGGATCGGATAGGCGTCCGCGCGGTCTCTGAGTCCCACGCGCTCCAGCAGCTCCAGGGCCTTTTTCTCCGCTTCCGCCTGGGGGACCCCTTTTACCTGAACGGGCGCCAGGGTCATGTTCTGCAGGATCGTCATATGCGGGAAGAGATTGAAGTGCTGGAACACCATGCCCATCTTCTGCCGATGCAGGTCGATGTCCAGTTTCTTCCCGTCCGGGCCCGTTTTCTTCGTGATATCCACGTCTTCAAAAATGATGCTGCCCGCGGTGGGGACCTCCAGCAGGTTCAGAGAGCGCAGAAAGGTGGATTTCCCCGATCCGGAGGGGCCGATGACGACCATCACGTCGCCGCGGTTGATATCCACGGTCACGCCGTCGAGTGCCTTGATGCGCTCACCCTTGTAATATTTCTTCAGGTCCTTGACCTGGATCAGCTTATCGTTTGTCACCGGCGCTCATCTTCCTTTCAAAATGTGCAATGATCTTGCTTGTGGGATAGGTCAGGCAGAAGTACAGCGCGGTGGCGATAATCAGCGCTTCCGCCATGCGGTAGGTGGCGCCCTTGACCGCGTTGACCGCCGACATGATGTCCTGTACCCCGATGGTATAGCAGATTGCGGATTCCTTGATGATGGTCACGAATTCGTTCGCGATGGCCGGAAGGATGTTCTTGATCGCCTGGGGCAGGATCACAAAGCGCATGGTCTTCACACTCGACAGGCCCAGAGACCGGGCCGCCTCCGTCTGGCCGATGTCAATGGACTGGATGCCGGAGCGGATGATCTCGGACAGATAGGCACCCGAGTTCAGCGACAGCGCCACCACCGCCGGGAAGAAGCGGTCAAAGCGGATAAAGCCGAAGAGCTTGAAGCCGGGCAGCACCTTTACGCCGTCAAAGACCACGTAGAAGATGACAAAGATCTGCACCACCATCGGCGTTGCGCGGAAAAGCTCCACATAAACCGTGGCGATTGCCTTGAGGATTCTGGACCGTCCCATCCGGCAGATTGCAAGGATCAATGCCAGGATAAAGCCGAAAATGACCGTCAGTGCTGACAGCGACACCGTGCAGACGACGCCCTGCAGAAACAGCTTCCAGTATTCCAGCGCTTTTTGAAAACCTTGGACTGTGAGCATAGTTGACTCTCCTCTGAATCAGTTCCCCGTTCGCCGGGGGTATTCTTTCGCGGAAGAACCCCAGGAATCTCATCCGTTTTTCTCTGAGGTACAAAACACCTCCGCCGGGAAGGCGGAGGGTCTGGTATGATTGAATTTTGCCTCTGCTCGGATCAGGCCGCTTCTGCCTCCGCAACGGCTTCGGCGATGGCCGCTTCCGCATCTTCCGCATCCAGCAGGCCTTCGTACTTGGCGCCGACCGACTGCTCATTGGCCTCAGCGACGAAGCTGTCCATGGAGCCGTCCTCCAGTGCCGCCGCGACGGCCATGTTCACCGCCTCCAGCAGGCCGGTGTTGCCCTTCACGACGCCGACGGCAGAGCCTTCGGACTCATACGGGACTTCCAGCACAACCGCGAGATCGGGATAGTTGGCAGCATAGTTCTCCGCAACGGCCGTTTCGATGTAGGCGCCGTCCAGCTTGCCGCCCAGGAGCTCGGCCACGATGTCCGTCACCTTGACCAGCGCCACGATGTCAGCCTCGGGGGAGTTGGTGTTGGCAAGGTCCATCTGGATGGAGCCGTTCTGGGCGCCGATGGAATACTCGGCCTTGTTGGTGTCTTCCAGGCTCTTGAAGAGATCCTTGTTGGCCTGGGTGGTCACAAAAGACTGTCCGCCCTGGTAATAGACATCGGAGAAGTCCATCGCGTCCATGCGCTTCGGATCGGGAGACAGGCCCGCCATGCCGAGGTCGACGCCGCCGGAGGCCAGCTCGTTCAGAACGCCGTCAAAGTCCATGGGGATGATCTCAAGCTCAAGGCCGAGATAATCGGCGATGTAGCCCGCCAGCGCCACGTCAAAGCCGGCCAGGACAGGCTCGCCGTCCACGATGGCATAGAACTCATAGGGGGCGAAATCCGGGCTGGTGGCAACCGTCAGCTTGCCCGGGGTCACGGTCTCAAATTCCGGAAGCTCCGGCTTGGCATCGTCGGCAAAGGCCGTACCCGTCACCATCAGGCTGAAGGCCAGGGCAAGCGCCAGGACGAGGCTGAGCAGTTTTGCATATTTTTTCATTTCATTTTCCTCTTCTTTCATCTGTAATCGATTCGAAACTGTCCCTCATCAGGACAGTGCGCATCATAGCACTCCGGTTTCGGTTTGTCAAGCACATTTTGGAAAAATATTCAGAATTCGAGGAAATGTTTAAAATTATATGCAATTGTTCGTGAATATCCATTAAATATGCGCATAAACATATTGTTTTTCAGCTTTAATTCATACTGTTTCATTCTCAGCTCATTCACGGCTCGGCGCTTTGTCTGCCGGTGTCTCAGTCTCCGGCCCCCGCCGCTCTCAGCTCCCGGATTTTCCGGATCACGCGGCTGACGTTTTCCCGCAGCTGATCTTCGCTCAGGGCGCCTCTCAGCAGTGCCTTGCGCAGCTGATCCGCGTCGCCGCTGCTTCCCGGCATGAAGAGATCTCCGCCCGCGGCCGCGACCCGGCCGGCGTTGGCAACGGGATAGATCGACTTCTTGTTCGTCACCCCGGTCACGACCCAGTCGGTCATGACGATGCCCCGATAGCCGAATTCATTGCGCAGGATCCGGCGGATCAGGCCCTCATGCTCAGAGGTGTGACAGCCGTTGAGAAGGTTGTACGAGGTCATCAGGGCATGGGGCTGCGCTTCCCGGACGCAGATCTCAAAGCCCTTGAGATAGATCTCGCGCATGGCGCGCTCGCTGACGATGCTGTTGTTGTTATAACGGTTGTATTCCTGGTTGTTCGCGGCATAATGCTTGACAGTGGTTCCCTTCCCGGGATGGGCCTGGACCCCCAGGGTGATCGCCGCGGCAAAGGCGCCGCTCAGGAGCGGGTCCTCCGAGAAATACTCAAAGTTCCTGCCGCAGCGGATGCTCCGGTGGATGTTCAGCGCGGGCGCGAGCCAGAGGTCCACGTTCATGCGCTCCATCTCGTCCCCGACGATGTCTCCGCACTGCCGGGCAAAGGCCGTGTTCCAGCTCTGGGCCAGCGCGGTTCCGATGGGGATCGCCGTGGTGTACTGGTGGCGGATCTCGGCCCGGGGGTCCGGCTTCCTCCCGCCCAGCAGGGAGAGCAGCCACTTTGCGGGCTTCGGCAGGAAGTCCTGCATGGATTCCAGCGAAGACTGCCCCACGGGAACGGGGCCCTTTTCCCCCATGACATAGTCCCGGCTCAGGCGCAGGCCGGCAGGGCCGTCCGCCATCACCAGGGGCTTCAGACCGAGGTCTTTGGTAAGGCTGCAGGTCTCGCCGGCCGCACCGGCCACGGCGAAGCCCGCGCTGCCGATGACGGCCGCAAAGCCGTTTTTCGGGTCATGCGCCCCGAGGGACATCTGGACAAGCTGCTCCGTGCTCATGCCGCGGACCGCTTCGTCGATCTCAAAGCAGTCGGTGTCCTCCACGGTCTCCGTCGGGACCGTGCCGGGATCCACCGTGAGGATCGGCACATCCGGCGCGAACATGTCGATGCGTTCCAGCTTCGGCTTCCAGTCGGCAAAGTCCGTAACACCGCAGACGTTCGCCGTCTGCCGGGTAACGACTTCTTCCTCCAGCCGCAGGCGGACAATCGGTTTTGTATCCTCAGAGCTCGTCCCCAGGCGCAGGAAATAATCCCCCTTCTCCAGCACCCAGCAGGCACGGGCGCTGTCATAGGACGCGAGGTCCGACATGCGAAGGCGCATGGTGACGGTGTCCGTCTCCTCCGGCTTGAGGAGACGCGTCTTTCCGAAGGCCGCGAGGCACTGGAACGGCTGATCCAGCTTTACCTCGGGCTTCGACACATAGACCTGAAGGGTCTCCTTCCCCGGGAAGGTTCCGGTGTTCTTCACCGCCGCGGTGATGGTGACGGTCTCGCCGTCCAGCGCTGCCTTCTCCCCGCTGACTTCAAAGGAGGTATACGAAAGGCCGAAGCCGAAGGGGAACATCGGGCTCACCCCGGCCGAGTCAAAGTAGCGGTAGCCGACATAGATGCCCTCCCGGTAGCGCGTCTCGTTCATGTCGCCGAAGTCCCCGATGGCGGGATAGTCGTCGAAGGCGGCCCAGGTGGTCGCGAGTTTCCCGGAGGGACAGGCTTTGCCCAGCAGGAGATCGGCCAGCACCCGGCCCGTCTCCACGCCGAGCTGGGAGAGGAGCAGGATGTTCCCGACCTCGTCGAGCACCGGCGTGAGGTCCACCGGTCCGCCCACATTCAGCACCAGGAGGAACTTCTTGTACTGCTTCTGAAGAAGAAGGATGTCCCGGACTTCCGTTTTCGTGAGGGCAATGTCGCCGGGGATGTTCTCCCGGTCGTTCCCTTCCCCCGAGGTCCTCGCCAGCACATAGACCGCAGTCTCTCCGCCGCCTTCCAGCGGCAGGTCATAGTCCGGCTCTGGCATGACGGCGCCCATGCCCTCGATGATGGCGTTGGTGTGGTTCCGTCTCGCGCGGGCTTTGATCTCGCGGACAAAATCTTTCTTCGCCTGCTCACGCACCGCGTCGTAGGCATCCAGCCAGCCTGAGGTGGTCAGGCGGAAGCCCGCCGCCTTCAGGCCCTCTTCCGCGGTGACAAAAAAGCGGGAGTTTACCTCTCCGGAACCCGTGCCGCCCTTTACCGTTTGTCTGGCCCCGCTGCCGTAGAGGGCGAGTTCCCCTGCCTCACTGAGAGGGAAACTTCCGTCCGTCTTCAGCAGAACCGTGCACTCCGCAAGAGAGGTCCGGAGGGTCTCGATATGTTCCCGTTCGTAATCCTGAAGCTCTCTGCCGAATCCATTGAAATCCGTCGTTTGTTCCATGTCTGTCTCCCTTGTCGTCAGCGATATTTTTCTTCCATCGGGGTGTGCTGGCCCTCGTGGTGGGCGTTGGTATGTACATCGATGTACTGGGCCTTCAGCTTGTCATACAGGATACGCTGGCTGGAATACAGCCCGTCATAGCCGGACAGCACGTAGCTCAGCGCACAGGCAAGGGCGTAGTACAGCAGGCCGTCCGCTCCGAAAAGCTCCACCGCGAGGAAGGTGGAGGCGAGCGGGCAGTTCACCGCGCCGCAGAACACGGCGATCAGCCCGACAGAGGCCGCAAAGCCCGCCGGAATCCCCAGCAGCGGTCCGACCGCGCAGCCGAAGGTTGCGCCGATAAAGAAGCTCGGCACCACTTCGCCGCCCTTGAAGCCAGCGGCCAGGGTGATACAGGTGAACAGGATTTTCAGCAGGAAGGCCGTCGGAACCGCGCTGCCGTCCTCCACAGCCCGACGGATCACCTCGCCTCCGGCTCCGTTATAATCCCCGGAAGGGAACAGAGCGGAAAGACCGATCAGCAGAGCGGCACCCGCCAGGATCCGCGCCCATTGCTTCGGCAGCAGCTTCTGCATCCCGTGCTCCGTCCGGTGCAGCACTTCACAGAACAGGCTGGAGACCCAGGCGCTCAGCGCTGCGAGGGCGGATACCTTCAGCAGCATGACAAACTCCAGTGCCGGCGCGGTCACCGCAAAGCGGGTTGGCGTGACGCCGGCCAGGAGCGAGATGGCATAAGCCGTAAGCGAGGCCACCAAGCAGGGAATCAGCGCCACGTGGTACAAAAGCCCCACGCTTATGACCGCCATCGCAAAGACGGTCGCCGCCATCGGCGTGCCGAAGAGGGCCGCGAAGAAGGCCGCCATTCCGGTCATCGTCGCCGTACGGCGGTCACGATCGTCCAGGTGCAGAAGCTTTCCGATCTCAAAACCGATCGTGCCGCCCATCTGCAGCGCGGCGCCCTCACGTCCGGCGGAGCCGCCGCAGAGATGGGTCAGCAGCGTAGAGAAAAAAATAGCCGGAATCAGTGCGATTTTCAGGCCGTTGCCCGTCTGCACCTCCCGGATGATGCTGTTG
>Ga0256405_10012522_pt1 | contig 10485 bp, 9 predicted proteins | sample RumenRJG_02DNA_FD_189096 | JGI IMG/M metagenome (GOLD analysis project Ga0256405, IMG submission 189096) | Bovine rumen microbial communities from Lethbridge, Alberta, Canada - RJG_02 | ecosystem: Host-associated > Mammals > Digestive system > Stomach > Rumen | place: Canada: Alberta | collected... | reverse complement strand
TATGGTGAATGAAGCAAGTCCTATTGTAGATGTAAGACTTCTTGACGGTTCCAGAGTAAATATTGTTTTGCCGCCTATAGCTCTTGACGGTCCTGTAATCACAATACGTAAGTTTCCGGAGAAACCTATAACTATGGACGGGCTTGTTAGTATTGGTTCCATCACACAGGAAGCAGCGGAGTTTATGAAGAAGCTTGTAAAAGCCAAGTACAATGTGATTGTCAGTGGCGGGACAGGTTCAGGAAAGACCACGCTGTTAAATGCTTTGTCAAATTATATTCCCACAGATGAAAGAATAATCACAATTGAAGACTCGGCAGAGCTGCAGATACGTAATGTCCCAAATCTCGTAAGACTTGAAACACGAAATGCCAATGTAGAAGGAAAGAATGAGATTACAATAAGGGATCTGATCAAGTCATGTTTGAGGATGAGGCCTGACAGAATAATCGTCGGCGAAACAAGAGATGCATCTGCACTTGATATGCTGCAGGCGTTTTCAACAGGTGCTGACGGAAGCTTAAGTACAATACATTCAAATTCAGCAAAGGATTCTCTTAAACGACTTGAAACTCTTATTCTTATGGGAAAGGACATGCCTCTTACGGCTGTAAGAAATAATATAGCGTCAGCCATAGATATAACAATACAGCTTGGAAGACTTCGTGATAAATCAAGAAAAGTGCTTGAAATATCTGAAATACTTGAAGTGGACAATGGTGAGATAAAGATTAATCCACTTTATGTATTCAGGGAGGAAGGAGAAAGCGAAGCAGGTAAGGTTCTTGGAAAACTTGTTTCAACAGGAAACAGATTAAAGAATACAAGAAAATTAAGCTTTGCAGGAATAGAGGTGTAGATTTACTTGAGCAGATCCGGAATAAGAATAAAAGTTGATATCTGCGATATAAAATCATTTTTGAAAGGTTTTTTTAAAAGCGGTATCGTTTTGTATCTGTTTTACAGGTCAGCAGTTATAGTTGTAGTATGTGCAGCTTTTTATGGGGTATATAGCATACCTTTGGAAAGAAAAAAGCGTATAGCAAAGTGGCGATGGCGGATAAACCTTGAATTTAAAGAGGTAATGCTTGGCATTGCAGCATCGCTTAATGCCGGATATTCGATTGAGAATGCATTTGAAGAGTCAATAAAGGATTTAAGAATATTGTATGGCGAGGAATCAGAACTTGCTGGTGAGATTGAACAGATGGTCTGTAAAATAAGGCTTAATCAGCCAATTGAAAAAATTCTGATGGAATTTGCTGAGTATACAAAGGTAGATGATATATACAGTTTTGCAGAAGTATTCAAGACAGCAAAAAAGACGGGTGGAGACTTGATAGAAATTGCCAGATCAACAGCATCAAGGATAAGCAGCAGGATAGAAGTAAAAAGAGAGATAAAAACACTTCTTGCCGGTAAAAGTATGGAGGGTAAGATTATGAATTACATTCCACTTGGGATTATAGTTTATTTCTGGATATGTTCACCGGGTTTTCTGGACTGTCTGTATATATCATCAGGGAGAATAGTTATGAGTGTACTTCTTGCGATATATATTCTGGCTTTTAAGTGGAATGAAAGGATAATGGATATTGAAGTATAAGTATATGACAGCGAGTATATGTATTGCGGCTGCAGTCACAATAATCGGTTTCGTGATATATATGGGTTATATGTACATAAAAAAATATCATCAGAAGGAGAAAGCAAATATATTGTTTTGTGCCGTAGATTATATATATGAATGTCTGATATTAAGATTTAATGTGTCCATGAATATGGACAGAATGGAAAGGCTCAGAAAAATCAATGTTGGGGCAGACGATAAGGAGATAACGAAAAGATATTATACCAAAATAATTACAATATTTATATGTATATTGTTATGCGTTTCTATAATGGTTCCGGTTGTTATCCTGTCTTCAGAGGCGAAAGATATCATATACAGCAATTATTTTATAGAAAAAGACAAAACAGGAGGAACAGACAAGGAAGTTAATATCCGTACAAGGATTGCTGATAAAGAGAAGGAGGTCAGGATAAATGTACCGGCAAGAGTTTATTCAGATGATGAACTGAAAAGAAAATTAAAAGAGGCAAAAAAGTATATTAATGATCGATTTCTTGCATCCAATAAGTCTAAAGATAATATTACAGCAGACCTTAATTTTGTACAGGCAGTTCCTGACAGCGAAATCATAGTAAACTGGGCTGGAGACGCAGAGGGATATATTGATGATGATGGGAAGGTTAGTTTAGGCGGACTTGAAGAGCCAAAACAGGTTGAGGTAAGTGCAACACTGCAATATCTGGAAGACACTGAAGACATAATATATCAGCTTACAGTTAATCCTCCAAAGAAAAACAGTGAGGAGTCAGTATGGGACCTTTGGGAAAAGACTCTTAAAATTCTGACAGATAGAACTACATCACAAAAATACCTGCAGCTTCCATCAGAAATTTCGGGATATAAGGTTTCATATCGTGAGAATGAAGATTATTCATATATATACGTTTTTTTGCTGGGAGTATTTTGTATTATACTTGTTCCTTTTGTGCTTGAAAGCAGAACAAAAGCTTCTATAGAAAATAGAGATAAAGAACTTAGGAGGGATTATCCCGAACTTGTTGAAAAATTTATCCTTCTTATAGGAGCAGGATTAAATGTAAAAGGAGCATGGCTTAGAATAACCAATGAGTATATTGGCAAAAGAGAAAAAGATGGTACAAAATTATATGCATATGAGGAGATGCTTGTAACAAGATATCAGATTGAAAATGGTATGACAGAACTTAAAGCGTATGAACTTTTTGGACGAAGAATTGGTTTACTGCCTTATATGAAATTCAGTACATTGCTCACACAGAATCTGCGAAAAGGGACATCTGATATGCTTAGAATTTTGGAATACGAGGCAATAGATATAATGAATGAAAAAAAGGAAAACGCAAAGATACTTGGTGAAGAAGCGAGTACAAAACTGTTGCTGCCAATGATGTTAATGATGTTAGAAGTATTTGCAATCATAATATATGCAGCATTCCAGAGTATGTAAGTTATGGGTAAGGTTAGAAATGTTTAGGAAAGAGAGGTATACATTTATGATGAAAGTGATTGAAGATTTTTGGAATGAAGAAGATGGAATAGGAGTAGTTGAGATAATATTAATCCTTGTTGTACTTATTATGCTTATAGTTATATTCAGAGAACAGATAACTAAAATAGTTAAAAGTGCGTTCACACAGATAAACAGTGGTGCTGGAAAGATCAACACAAATATTTCTATTGGGAATAGTAAGTAGCGGTATGAAAAGGGATGGCAGCATAACGGTATCTCTTACTCTGATATTTATTGTAATCATGTCACTCATAACAGCAGTTATAGAAAATACAAGAGTATTGTCATCCGATGCATATGTCTCTGTCGCAGCAAATTCTGCGGCAGAGATGGTTATGGGACAATACAACAAAGAACTTTATGATGAATATAAGTTATTTGGATATGGTGGATATAACGGGATGGGTGAGATTGATATCAATGAGGAATTTATGGAATTTTTAAAGGACAATCTTACAGTGTGTCCGCCTGATCCGTATAAATCATATTCCAATATCTACAGACTGAGTGATATTGATTCAGAGATAATCAGGTGTATGAAAATATCAGAGGGAGAATATCTTGATGAACAAATATCAGAATATCTTAAGTTATCTGTAATTGATGATATAAAGGATTCTCTTTCCGGTAAAGACAGGGCTTCAAATAAAGATATTGATACAGGTGCATTGAATGTGACAGATGACTATGAGAATGGTAAGTATGATGATAAGGACAATATTAAGGACAGTACAACAGGAAAAGATAAAAAAGACGATGGTGGAAAGAATACAAAAAAGGATGGCGGTGCTGATAAAGAAAAAAACGAACTGGCAAAAGACAGTGCGGGCGGAAATCCTTTAAAAAGTCTTAAGGACATTGTTAAAAATGGTATTTTATCATTGGTATGTGATGAGTCAAAAGTATCTTCTGGTCAGATTGTACCAAGAACTGAAGGTGAGGGTACAGATAAAAAAGAAACAGTCAGAAAAAAATTTAGTGCAGGAGGGTATCTTAGTGGGTATATAGATGATAATAAGTGTTCAGACGCAGACGTGCCGGAACAAAAAGGGAGTTTATCATCAGGAACATCTAAAGTCAGATATATTACATATGCAAAAAATATGTTTTCATCATATATCAATAACCTGAATAAAACCGTTGACTATGGCAGGGAGTATATGGCAGCAGGAAAGTTAAGCGAGAAAGATAATCTTCTGTATGTAGTGAACAGGCTCATGGTTATGCGTATGGGGATAAACTTTGCATATATTATGTCAGATGCGGTTTTGCAGGAAAAAGCACTTGCGACGGCAACAGTTATTGCCGGGGTGACGGGACTTCCACCCGTAATTACGGCTGTTAAATACACTATTCTTACTATACTTGCTTATGAGGAATCATGTGTTGATGTGTGTGCACTTCTTCAGAAAAAATCCATTCCGATGATAAAAAAAGCAGAGAATTTCAAGATGACATATGAGGAGATATGTCTTGGCTCAGGAAAACTTTTCAGACAAAAAGCAATGCAGTATTCTGATGCGGCAAAAGGAAAAATTGACGGTGGTTTTACATATGAAAAAGGAATTGTACTACTTCAGATGCTTGTGCCGGCTGATATTATGAAAGAACGCATATTAGACATAATCCAATATGATATGAGAGAAAGGTTCCAGGCAACATTTTGTATAGATACGTGTATATGTTTTGCTGAATATAAAGTGACATATGATATACCATTTGCATATTCGTATCTTCATAAATATAGTGATGGCGGAATGGTGACAAAAAGAGAGGTTAAAACAGTATATGAATATAAAAGCTAATGGGGATGTCCTCTATTCTGGTAACAGTAAAAAAAGATTATATACATTTATGAGAAAAGTTCCCCTAATCCTAAAAAAATTCACATATAGAGGACATTCCCATTGGCTTTTGGGTTCAATAACTGTAGAAGCTTCGTTATGTGTTCCGGTTTTCTTTCTCGTAACAATGGCATTGTTTTATGTATTCAAGACAATGCTTGGGATCAATACAGTGCAATATCAGATGTCAGAGGCTGTAAGAAACTATGCATCATATCATACAAAGATAGGAAGTGTTGAGATGTTGGCAGCCGATGCCAAAATATTAGTCTGGGATGATGAAAAAAAGCTGTGTCATGTTGAGTATAAGGAAAAAGTTCCGGTTATAGGTTCTAAATTATTTTCGATTAGACTATACCAACAGCTAAGGTTTAGTGACTATAGCGGAAGGAGTATGATTACACCCGGACAAAATACGGATATGGATGTATATGTGTATGTTGCAGAAAATGGCAGGGTTTATCATAGGAATTATAACTGCTCATATCTTAAACCGTCTGTCTCAGGCTGTCCTGTTTCCGGGATAGATACAAAGCGTAACAATTCGGGTGCAAAGTATTATCCATGTGAGTCATGTTGTAAGCTGGGTATATCAGGGGGCGTTGTATATATTACATCTTATGGCAATAGATATCATACTGATAAAAGCTGCTCCGGAATAAAAAGAAATCCATCAAAAGTAAAACTGTCAGGGGTTGGAACAATGCCACCGTGTAGTAAATGTGGGTGATACAATGGAGGAAATGAAAATGTGTACAAGGGATATTATAAAAATAGTTATATATATAATGATAGGAATAAGTTTATTGATTAGTGCAATAACAGATATAAAATATAGAAAAATTTATATTAGTGTTGTGTTAAGTGCAAGTATAACCGCTGTTGTGTTAAATATATTTGCAGGAAATATGGATATTTATGAGATGCTGGGTATAGCTGCAACCGGTCTGATATTCTTTGGAATATCATTTGTAAGCGGTGGTCAGTTAGGTGCTGGTGATGCATGTATTTATATCATGACAGGGATTGGTCTTGGCATAGTAGGAAATATATACCTGATCTTTATAAGCTTTATTGCAGCAGGATTATATGCATCGTATCTGGTTTTATTTAAAAGAAAGAGACGTGATTATAAAATACCGCTTGTTCCATATATTATGGTTGGATATATTGTATATTTTGTTGATAAGGCAGGTGGTTTATCAGGTGTCTTATAAAAATAAGCATGTTGTATTGTCTGGCAGTTACACAGTTGAGGCAGCATTTGTCGTGCCTATTATATTTGGAATAATTTTTTCGATGATTTTCCTGCTTTTTGTACTTCATGATAAGGTTGTACTATATGCCAATATAAAAGAGGGAGTAGTGTCAGTGGCTGAAAACAGAGTCGAATATAAGTCTGATAAGGAATGGAAGCAAGCGGTACAAAAAGGTATGTGGATGCTGAATGTAGATAAAGGAAATGTTACAGATAAGGGAATATTTGTAAGAGGTGAAGTGTCTGCTGCTAAGAAAATTAATCTTCCGCTTATCAGCCGCTACATAAGTACAGAACAAAGAACGTCATACAATTTAAAATATATGAAGGTACGTCCGGAAACAATGGTACGGACAAGGGAAATTCTTCAATAAGTAGTAGTGTGAAAAATCCATATACGAAAGATTTTTCACACACGAGATTTGTGTCTGCGCGCACTTGACACAAACTCGTTATGCGCAAAAAACGTGCGCAGAAATAAGGATTAGTGTGTCAAAATGGTGTATTGCATTATTAAATGGGAATTTTGATACTAGTTGGGAGGTGTTTGGTATTTGTGAAAGAATAGACATCAAAGACAGCCGTTTGTCATATTTTGTATTGTCAGAAGACATTCATGAGAATGAAACTATTGCTGAAAAAATGCTTTTAAACAATAATATTGATGAATTGATAAGTGTGGAGCTTAGGTTTGAAGACAATAAAAAATGTTTTTATTATGATACGCTTGGAATGAAATCAGTAAGTGATTATATCAATAAAGAAATGCTGGATTTTACATTCTTATATAAGATATATGACGGGATAATGAAGTCCATTATAAAAGGTGAGGCATATTTTATACGGGAAGAAAATTACATGGTACGGCCTGAATATATATATTGGCTTAAAAAAGAGGAAAGAATAAAAGTATGCTGTATTCCATGGGGACAGTGTGATTTTCAAAAAGATGTTTTGGAGTTGACAGAATTATTCCTGAAAAAGACTGACCATAAAGATGATAAGGCTGTGAAGTTTATATATGGTATGTATGATATTATTATGAATGATGGCTTTGTATATGACAGTATAAAATTGTATATGGATGAATTTGCCGATGACGAGGAATCTATATATGAAAAAGAAGATTCTGTTATTCAAAAGGAAAGCTACAATAATAAGAACAACATTTCTTATAATGCATATGGACTGATCGCGTGTGATGAGAGTAAGCTTGACAGGAAGCTTGAAATAAGAACAATTCCGGATGAAATATGGCTTGATGTAAATAATGAATTTGATTTAGAGGGCTGTGATTCCAAAGAATATACTGTTGGAAGATCAAAAAAGAATGATATAGTCATTCCATGTATACATGTAAGTCGAAATCATGCCACGATACATGCAGAGAATGGAATTGTGGTAACTGATATCGGCTCTTCCAATGGTACTTATGTCAATGGTAAAAAGATATCCACAAATGTAACAGTAAACTGCAGGGAAAATGATGTTGTCACATTTGCAGATATCAGATACAAGGTAGTAAAAAAGAAGAACTGCGTCTGAACTGTCTGTGTAAGATGTCTGATTTATTGTAATAAATGACAATGGTTCTGTATTCCGGAGATGATTGGAACTTTATTTGAATATAACGGAGTTACTTATATATTCAGTTTTAACAACAATGTAAGGATATGTAGCTTTTTTTGTGACTTTGTTCTCATCTTCAGGACCGGTAATATCAGTATCGAATACAATATTTTTATCTGATTGATAGAGATCTGCAACTTTTATATTGTATCCTGAAGTATCATGTCTGCCATATCCTTTGACAATATACAGATAAGAGCCGTCACTGTAGCTTAGTTCAAAACTATTCTTTTTTCTATCTTTTATAAGTTTTTTGAGTTCATGTGGAATATCGGCACCCGATACAACGGTATAATCGATATCACCTGTTTTGGGATATTCTTCTTTTGAACTGCATGAAGTAATAAAAACAGATGACAATATAATAAAAGCAACAGAAATAGTGACCCTTATTCGGCTATAACGAGTATTTTTTCGACCTAACATTTTATGTTCCTTTTTTATAATATTAGTAAATATGTATTAATTTTGAAAAAAATTATGCATACATATTAAGGAATACAGAAAAAAATTACGACTTTTTAAGCATAATGTACAGTTATTGCAATGATAAATATAAGATAAAAATATAAATTACATATATAGTGTTTCGTTGATTTTTGAAAAGCTGTAGTATATAATATTATCATCTAGTTAATTTATGCAGAAATATGTTTAGGAGGAACATTTAAAGATGAAGGAATTGAATAAGGAAGAATTCAAAAAGGAAGTTGAAGACTACTTAAAAGTACTTTTCCGCAAATCAATAAATGAAGCGGATGATCAGCAGAAATTCCAGGCAGTATCATATGCTGTAAAGGATTTTATAGTTGATCAGTGGATGGCTACACATAGAACATATGAGGAGCAGGACGTAAAGACAGTATATTATCTGTCAATGGAGTTCCTTATGGGTCGTGCACTTGGTAACATAATTATAAATTTAAAGGGTAACAAGGCAATTAAAGAAGCAATTGAAGAATTAGGAATGAATCTCGATGTTATAGAAGATCAGGAACCGGACGCTGCTCTTGGTAATGGTGGCCTTGGTCGTCTTGCAGCATGTTTCCTTGATTCATTATCAACTTTGGGATATCCTGCATATGGATGCGGTATTCGTTATAAATACGGTATGTTTAAGCAGGTTATTGAGAATGGTTATCAGGTTGAAAAACCAGATAACTGGCTTAAATACGGCAATCCATTTGAAATTAAGCGTCCTGAATATGCCGTAGAAGTAAAATTTGGTGGATATGTAACTATACGTAAAGATGAGTATGGCAGAGATAAATTTGTTCAGGAAAATTATCAGTCAGTTCTTGCCGTACCATATGACCTTCCTGTAGTTGGTTACAATAATAATGTAGTCAATACACTTCGTATCTGGGATGCAGAAGCAATTGATACATTCAATCTGGATTCATTTGATAAAGGTGATTATCAGAAAGCTGTTGAGCAGCAGAATCTTGCACGTACAATTTGTGAAGTGCTTTATCCAAATGATAATCATATGGCAGGTAAAGAGCTCCGTCTTAAACAGCAGTATTTCTTCGTATCAGCAACTGTACAGCGTGCTATTCTTAAGTTTATGGAAAATCATGATGATATTCATAAGCTTCCGGAGAAGGTGACATTCCAGCTTAATGATACGCATCCAACAGTTACAGTAGCAGAGCTTATGCGTATTCTTATGGATGACTATAATCTTTCATGGGATGAGGCATGGGATATCACAACTAAGACTTGTGCATATACTAACCATACAATTATGTCAGAAGCCCTTGAAAAATGGCCTCTTGAACTTTATTCAAGACTTCTTCCAAGAATTTATCAGATTACAGAGGAAATCAATAGAAGATTTGTTCTTCAGATTCAGGCTGCATATCCTGGTGACAATAGTAAAGTTGAAAAGATGGCAATAATATATGATGGTCAGGTTAAAATGGCTCATCTTGCTATAGCAGCAGGATATTCTGTAAATGGTGTTGCAAGACTTCATACAGAGATATTAAAGCATCAGGAATTAAAGGATTTCTATGAGATGATGCCTGAGAAATTTAATAATAAGACAAATGGTATTACACAGCGTAGATTCCTTCTTCATGGTAATCCACTTCTTGCAGACTGGGTAACTAAGAAGATAGGTGATGACTGGATCACAAATCTTGCACACATCAATGAACTTACACCATATGTAGATGATGAACTCAGCCAGAAGGAATTTATGAATATTAAATACCAGAACAAAGTTCGTCTTGCAAAATATATCAAAGAACATAATGGCATCGAAGTAGATCCTCGTTCTATATTTGACGTACAGGTTAAGCGTCTTCATGAGTACAAGAGACAGCTTTTAAATATTCTTCATGTTATGTACCTTTATAATCAGTTAAAGAAGAATCCTGGTATGGACTTCTACCCAAGAACATTTATATTCGGTGCAAAGGCTTCAGCAGGATATATGAGAGCTAAATCTATTATCAAGCTTATCAATAGTGTTGGTGATGTTATCAACAACGATAAGTCAATTGATGGCAAGATTAAGGTAGTGTTTATTGAAAATTATCGTGTATCAAATGCTGAGATAATATTTGCGGCAGCAGATGTATCAGAGCAGATTTCTACAGCAAGTAAGGAAGCATCAGGTACAGGT
>Ga0256405_10012521_pt1 | contig 10485 bp, 9 predicted proteins | sample RumenRJG_02DNA_FD_189096 | JGI IMG/M metagenome (GOLD analysis project Ga0256405, IMG submission 189096) | Bovine rumen microbial communities from Lethbridge, Alberta, Canada - RJG_02 | ecosystem: Host-associated > Mammals > Digestive system > Stomach > Rumen | place: Canada: Alberta | collected... | reverse complement strand
GCAGATCTCGCTCAGCTTCTTTGGCTGAAAGTAAATGTCACGTTCCACCTTCAGACCGCACACGTTCAGCTCAGACAACTGGGAAAGAGAGAAGTAGCCCATCTCTGCGTTGGTGTCCGTGCCGACAACCAGACCGAAGAAGAGATAGTCATTACCCTCTTCCCTGCCCTCAGTCACATACCAAGTGAGGGCGGTAGCAGGGAAGAAATACTTTGCCACTACGACGGCATCAGCCTTTTTGCCGTCCTGACTGTAAAGTGGGAATTTTTTGAGAGATTCCGCCAACTCTGCGTTCATTAATCTCATAATGTTGCTTGTTTGTGAATTGTTATTTTATCGGACTACCTGGAGGGGAAGACTTTCTATTTGATTCAAGTCCATCTCCTGCGGAGGAGCTTTTTTTTTCATCATCGGCATGACCTATCGGGGTTAGACTTTCTATGTGCTACAAAAGCAAGCCCAAACAGATGACAACAGCAAGGAATTTCTGCTGAAAATTCGCTGTGTAACAGTCAGAACTTTCTGTAGAAATAGCATCGAGGTACTTGACATGTCATCAGGGCATGCTACCTTTGCACAGAGAAAATCGTTATGAACCCGATTGGCTATGCCGAAAGAGACAATGGCGACATAGCAGGTAAAAGATGGATTAAAACAGACAAATCAACTTTTACAGCATATTTGCCTATTCACAGAAAAAGAACTAAATGAGTAGAATTACGAAATAACTTATAAAAGTTATATATCCTACAATATATTGATTATTTACATTATACTTTCAACTTAATCTCATATATTGTTTCCCCTCGAAAAACTCTGTAATCAACATCTTCCAAGGATAAAGAAAAAGCTGGTAAGGAAACAGATTCAGTCAACTCCTGAATAGCCGATAATTGGATGTGAGGATCCTTTACCCTGCCCAATGTCACATGTAATCGAAACAATGAGTCCATCACACAACCGGCAGCGTTCATGTCTGAGCGAATATTTTCTATCAGCGAAAGAAAGGACTGAGGAATATCTGTCGCGGTCAGATAGATAATATGCATTCCAGACATTGCGGTAAAGACATCCAACTTGTCAAAAGTCAGTGTCGGGGCAGGAAACGTCTTCAGATGTTTCTCCAAAAGAGAACGAAGATCAACACCATCAGGCGTTTCATCAACAAAGGCCATCGTAATATGATGGTAGGCCATTTGCCATCTTACATCGATATTTCGGCAAGCAAGTCTCAGGTCTTGAAACCAAGATGCATTGAATTTCAGCGGAACCTGTATTTCCAAATACGTCTTCATGCCTTATCCATTCCCATTAAAACTTTCCAGAAACTTACTGGAAGATAGACATTTTCCAGTTCTGCTGTTTCTCGGAACATTGGCGCAATATCCTCCGGGACATATCCTGCAATTCCGCATCCTACGGGAGTCACGAAGAATTTCAGTTCTGGATGTTCCTTAGCACATATTGTGAAGTGACGAACTGCTGCTTCAGTACTCTCGATTCCTTCCATTGTCGGCAAAGCATAAGATTGGCCCTGAAGTCCTTCGCCATTCCCCCATTCTGCGCCAAACTTACTGTATGCGACTCTGGCTGCACCTCCCATGTGCATACCTTGGATATTACTACCAAATACGAATATCTCGTTCGGTTCCAGTACATTAATCATGGACGGAGTGATACGATCAGGTAGAGTTCCTGTGTTTCCTCCTGTCAACCAATATTTTTCCTCCTCAGTATAGTTATTTCCAGTCATAGTTTTATTCTATTATACTTGTATCTTTTTCTTTCGGATTTCCATGAAGTATGTTTGCTACTTCACGACAGCCACAATCACACGATCTTGACAACTTACACCCTTTACATGATTCCGGCATGTAATCACTTGTTGCGAACATATTCCAGTAATCAGCATCTGAAATCATTGGTCTCTCAAAGATATGTCCTACAACTCTTGGCGAATGATTACATGTACGAATCTTCCCTGATGGGTCAACTACAAAGAATCCTTTGGCAGCAGCGCATTGGTAGCCGATATGTATTCTCTTGTACTTTTCCACATCCTTTATGGCACAGATAGGAATTTCAGTACCCACATTACCATATTGATTGGCATATGTCAGAACTTCCTCGGCTGTATCAAGCATTCCATTTACCTGCTCAGTATTTAAAGCCAATTCATCTTTATATGCCAGTCCCCTTCCCCCAGGAAGGAAGCGGTTCAACAAAATGTCGTGGGCACCATGTATTAATCCCTGCGAAATGGTCTCAAATAACTCATGATAGTTCTTTTTCGTAACTGTTACATTTAAAGTTGCTTCTATTCCGTAGCTTTTTGCCACTTCAAACCAATGAAGAACACCCTCTGCGTTATCAACTCCAGTATGATCATGGAATGTCTCATAACCGGGTAGGCTCATGCTAAGATGTACATTTAACTCTTTAAACAAGGACATATACTCTTCTCTCATTGCAAGCCCGTTCGATATAAGAACTATAGGATGGTTGAATCCTCTCTGAATACCTTCCCTCCTTATGAATGCTAGGATTTCTTCAAAGCCTTCCTTCAATAGCACCTCACCGCCAGAGATTGAGAAAGAGTCAACGCCCTTATCATAAAGCTTATCAATAGCCATTTTCCACTCTGTCACAGTCAACTCCTTTCCTTTCAGGTATGTAGTATTTGGAGCATACCAAGGACAGGAACAGAACTTACAACGATGGTTACAGTTGTATGTCAGTTCCAGTGCGACAGACTTAGGTAGGCTTATAATATGCATTCTATTCAATTGAAATTCCTGTCATTCGTTCGATTAAAGATAGTTCTTCCCTAACTAAATGTGTATTATCGAAGAAATCCGTATATGACTTTTCATTCTTCAGGAAAGCGATGACAGCATTATAATCATCCTCGTCATTTGATATTGCAAGATGATAGTTCTCTTGCTCTTTCGTCTTGAAGTAGAACACATAATACATTTCGCCGTCAAATAATGTATCTCCGTCTTCATCCTTGAGTCCAAGTTTACCTGCACAGTCAGCACAAAGATGCTCAATCTTAACATCAAAGCCAAGTCCTGCCATCGTTTCTACTTTCTTTTCTAGTACATGCCTATTAATTTTTCTCCAAGACATTTCTCGTATCTGTTTACCACAAGAGTCGCATTTGACCTTAACAGGTTCAGGAGGTGCTGGAGAATAGCACATCGCTCCCATTCTCTCAGGTATGTCAGTCTCATCATTGGCAAGTGCCTTTAGCTGTTCAATAAGCTCTTCTTTTGTTAGATGCTTCATATTATCGGGTTTTAATTGATATTCATAATACCGGGGCAAAATTATTATTCAAGAGTGCAGTCTATCTGCATAGATGCTCATATTATCTGAAAAAATGATATAAAATTGAATTATCAACGTTTAGGCGCAAAAATACACAAAAACTAGAGAAAAAATGGCTATTTCATCTTTTTTTTTATAAAATAGTTGTATTTTTTGCGAGTTATTCGCAGATTTTCAAAAAAATAACTATCTTTGCCGATAGTATTTACCAATAATATATAAGGTACGATGGAGAATAAGCCTATAAACAGGATCAAGGTAATGCTCGCCGAGCGCATGGTATCCAACAAAGACCTAGCAGAAATGTTGGGTAAAGATCCGGCCACGATTTCCAAGTGGGTAACTAACACTTCTCAACCCAGTTTAGAGAATCTTATTGAGATTGCTCGTTGTCTTAAATGCGAGATTAACGATCTTGTCAGATTAGACTCTAATCGCTGATGATGTAAAACCCGAGACTATGCCTGTAAACAAGAACGCTCTATTGCGTTATCAGATTCTCGACCGCTGCTTTAGCGATTTCCATAGGAAGTACGAGATTGAAGACCTTCTTGATAAAGTCAACGAAGCTCTCTACGACCTTTATGGAACCGAGGTCAGCATCCGTCAGATACGCGATGACATCAAGTATATGCGAGACCGCGTTACATATGATGCTCCCATCAAGGCATACCAGTATGATGGTAAGAAGTGTTATTATCGCTATGAAGACCGAGATTACTCGATCTTTAACAACGATCTTTCAGCAGAAGAAGTAATTAGCTTACGATCCACCATCGACATGCTTGCCCGTTTCCGAGATGGTTCTAAAAACGCATGGCTTGAAGAGGTAATTTCTAATCTAGAGTATCGATTTGGTGTAAAGGGCCATTCTGAAAATGTTGTTTCATTCGAACAGAATGAACAATTAAGAGGATTGGGATTCTTAGACGAATTAATAGATTCTGCCATACACCACCAACCACTGCGTATACTCTACCGGTCATATTATGGTATAGAACATGACACCATCGTTCATCCCTATCACATTAAGCAATTTAATAACCGTTGGTTTTTGTTGGGATTGGAGGAAACCGAGAACGGAAATCGTTTATCAAACAAAGCACTTGATCGAATAGTCAAGTTCTCCAGGGCAAGCGTCAAGTTTATCCCTAATAAAGAGATTGACTTCTCTGAATATTTTAAGGATATTGTTGGTGTTACAGTTCCTAAAGAACATCCAATAGCAGAAACGGTCATATTGAAATTTGATCCTGCTCGTTTCCCTTACATCGTATCAAAGCCTATACACCCCTCACAGGAGGTTATCAGCGAGGAGGAGCACACGTTGCAGATTACAGTACGACCAAACAAAGAACTAGAAGCCCAGATATTCTCATATGGGCCACAGGTCGAGATATTGGAGCCAATGTGGTTAAGACAGCAAATCGAAGAAAAAATAGCAGAAACTTTAAACAAATATTTATCTGGGAAGAAAGACTGCACAGATCAACAATAATTTTGCAATAAAATATAATAGATATGATAACAGGTGAGATAAAAAACAAAATTGACCAGATTTGGGACACATTCTTTGTGGCTGGCATTACAAATCCCATTACAGTACTTGAACAGATGACTTACATCTTCTTCATGAAGATGCTTGATGATAAGCAGCTTCAAGAAGAAGAAAATGCTCGTGATTGGGGCGCAGAAGTTCAAAACCCAACATTCCCAACTGGACAACTTTGGGTAAATCCTGAAGCAGTCAGTGATGAAGAGAAAGCAGGTATTCCATACGAATATTTGCGTTGGCATGTTTTTAAGAACTTCGGTTCAGACAATATGTTCAAGATTGTACGTCAGAGTGTATTCGAGTTTATCAAGCACATCGGAACAGGTGAAGAAAGTGCGTATAGCCGCTATATGAAGTCTGCAATCTTCCTTATTCCGAATGCTCGCACTCTTACCAAGGTGGTTGACGGCGTTGATGCACTCGACATGAATAACCGCGATGCCATGGGTGATGTCTATGAATATATCTTGGGGAAAATGGCTGCTTCTGGTACAAACGGGCAGTTCCGCACGCCTCGCCATATCATCCGTATGATTGTTGAAATGATGGAACCCACTCCTCGTGACTACATCTGTGACCCTGCTATGGGTAGTGCAGGATTCCTTGTGGAAGCAGTCAAGTATATCAAGGAGCATTATGGGACAGCCATGTATGCAGCAGAAGAAGTTCATCACATGAAGACATCAATGATTAACGGCTATGATACTGACCAAACAATGCTCCGAATCGGAGCTATGAACCTCCTTCTTCATGACATTACTGCACCAGAACTTGCATGGCGTGATTCTCTGTCTGAGCAGAATGAAGACCAGAGCTGTTATACACTAATCATGGCCAATCCTCCTTTTGCAGGAAGCTTAGATAAAGGTAATGTAAACAAGAAGATTCTTGCATATGCAAATACAAGCAAGACAGAGTTACTGTTCCTTGCACAATTCGTACGTTCTTTGGAAATTGGTGGCCGTTGTGCCAGCATCGTACCTGACGGAGTGCTGTTTGGAACGAGTAAAGCGCATGTTGCCATTCGTAAGGAAATTGTGGACAATCAACAATTGAGGGCAGTCATTTCGATGCCAAGTGGTGTATTCAAACCCTATGCAGGAGTTAGTACAGCTGTCCTTATCTTTACCAAAACTAATAGTGGTGGTACTGATAAGGTTTGGTTCTATGATATGAAAGCTGATGGATTTTCATTGGATGACAAACGTAGTGCTATTCCAGAGAACGATATACCAGATATTGTTTCACGTTTCCACAATCTTGTCGCTGAAGAATCTCGTACACGCAAGGAGCAAAGTTTCTATGTTCCTGTTGAAGATATTCGTCAGAATGACTACGATTTATCTATAAACAAGTATAAAGAGGTCGAGCGTGAAAAGGTCGAATACGAACCTGTTGATGACATTCTCAACCGACTTGAAGAAACAGAAAACAATTATCTTAAGGGATATAGAGAATTGTGTGAAATGTTAAAGTGAAACGCATGACAGAAGGAAGAATATATAGGAGATTAGGCGATTATATTAAGGAATACTCTGTTAAAAATAAAGCAGGGGAAGATATTCCCGTATATAGTGTGACTAATTCACAAGGGTTCTGTAAGGAGTACTTTAGTAAGGAAGTCGCAAGTCAAGATAAAACTTCATATAAAATAGTACCCTATGGATGTTTTGCATATAACCCTTCCCGAATAAATGTAGGTTCAATTGATTGGCAACACAAAGAAGAGAAGGTTATCGTAAGTCCACTTTACAATGTTTTCTGTGTTTCAGAAGGTATTTTGCAGTCATATCTGTTATACTTTCTGAAGTCACCTGCAACAATTAAATTCATTGATACGATAGCGACAGGTACTGTTAGACTTAATCTTAAGCTTTCTATGCTTAAAGATTTCACTCTACATATCCCTTCAATCCCAATTCAACGTGCAATCGTCTCTGAACTTGATAAAATCAATGAACTCTTATTGATAAAAAAGTCACAATTGCATGATATTGATGTTCTTTCTTTAAGTATCTTCTATGATATGTTTGGCGACACTATGGAGAATGAGAAAAGATGGGAAATGAAGAAACTTAAAGAGATTGGTAAGATATTGACAGGTAACACTCCTAGCAGATCCGTTCCAGATTACTACGATAGCAATTATATTGAATGGATTAAGACGGACAATATTATAAAAAATCAGCTGTATGCTACAGAAGCGAAAGAATATTTATCCCCCAAAGGCGCAAATTGTGGTCGTATAGTAAACGAAGGTTCTCTTTTAGTAGCGTGCATTGCAGGAAGCATTGATTCAATAGGAAAGGCATGTGTAACGAATCGTCGTGTGGCTTTTAATCAACAAATAAATGCCATTGTACCCAACGACTCAATAAACGTTTTGTTTCTATATTATCTTGTGATGTCGATAAAAGGGACTATCCAAAAAAATGCATCAACAGGAATGAAGCATATTTTGACTAAGAGTGTAATGGAGGATATTGCCGTTCCCCTTCCTCCTCTTGCACTCCAGCAATCCTTCGCTGCTAGAATTACTGCCATTGAGCAGGAGAAGCTACAGATAAATGCATCGATTAAAGACCTCGAAACTTTGCTTGCATCACGTATGCAGTTTTGGTTTGACTAAATAATAATATGAATAATAAATGGACTTATAAGAGAATCGGCGAAATAGGAACTCTCCAGCGAGGAAAGGGAATACAGAAGACTGACTTTATTGAAAATGGTCAGCCTTGTATACATTATGGGCAAATTCATACTACTTTTGATATCTCTACAGATAGACACATAACAAATATATCCTCTGACCTTTACAAGAATTCAATTATAGCATCTACTGGTGACGTTCTTTTGACTCTTACAAGTGAAGATGTTGAAGGCTCATGTAAGTCAACTGCATGGTTAGGGAATTATGATGTTGCTATTAGTTCAGACGCAGCCATCTTTAAGCATTCGCTTAATCCAAAATTTTTTGTATACTATACGCGTTCAAATAGTTTTTATGCTGAAAAATCCAAGTATGCAAGAGGTTTCAAGGTGACCCATATCAAAACATCAGATATTGCAGAAATACTCGTTCCTGTGCCTTCTCGAGAGGAGCAGGATGCTATTGTTTCAGAACTCGACAAGATAAATGAACTGATACTTTTAAAGAAGTCTCAGATGGGAGAGCTCGACAATCTATGTCAAAGCATTTTTTATGATGAATTTGGCGATCCAATTTCTAATACAAAAGGATTTCCGACAAAAAAATTATGTGATGTCTGTCTTATTAATCCCCCCAAAAAAGAAATAGTTGAAAAAGTGCCAGTTAACTCTACTATTTCATTTCTTCCGATGGAGGATTTAAAAATTGGTTGTATCTACTTTACACCTATAAGGAGCAAATTAGTAAACGATGCACAATCATATACGTTTTTTAATGAAAATGATTTGATTATGGCCAAAGTTACTCCTTGTTTTGAAAACGGGAAAATTGCCATCATGCGTCATCTAACGAACCAGACAGGTTGTGGCTCTAGTGAATTTCATGTTTTCCGAGTTACCGATCAACTCACTAATGAATTTTTATATTTTACATTAAAAACGCAATCGTTTATAATTGATGCAACAAAACGTTTGACTGGTACAAGTGGTTTAAGAAGAGTTCCAAAAGAATTCATTCAAAATCTACATATCGGAATACCCCCAATGGATGAGCAATTATCATTTAGAAAGAAAATTGCTCTGATTGAGAAGAAAAAAAGTCTAATTAGTGACAGTTTAATTGAATTGAATACTCTATTTGCCTCACGGATGCAATATTGGTTTGACTAAAAGAGAATAATAAACTAATAATAATTAATATGAAGAATTTCGACTTTATCCAGCTTTTGGCTCAACACATACCGAGCTTTAGCCAATTGCACGCATACTGCGATAAGGCAGAAATATTTCAGAGTTCCTTCCCAGAGGAATCAGCCACCAATGCCCGTAAAGCATTGGAATGGCTTGTTAAGAACCATCTGACAATGGCTTCAGTAACTCTCGAAAAGCACGAAACGCTCAACGACATGCTGAAACGTCCAGAGATAGATGCTTTCATTGACTACGACTGGGAATTTGAAAGAGACATTCGCACTGTAAAGAAGATAGGTAACTATGCCTCTCATACTGGCGCACAGGAGATTAAAAAGAATGATGCGTTCATCTGTCTTCGCTCTCTTTACTATGTTGTCAGCGGGTTCCTCTATCGCTGGAAAGCGTTGAAAAGCATAAAGGCATTTGATGCCACCCTTGTGCCACAGGTTTTTCCTGGCGTACATGTTGTATCAACAGATGAGCCACAAGTCGCCATAGATGTGGTGAACAGCGTTCCGCAGTCGGCAATTCAGAATCCGACCAAACCAGGTGAGAAGCCGAAAGAGTCTCTTGCCAGTGAAGCTATCACCAGAAAGTGCCTCATTGACTATATGCTCAATGAAGCGAAATGGGATATCCTTACGGTAAAGGGTGACATACAAGGTGGCAAGGCCGGTATCGAGATAAAGGTAGAAGGAATGCCTACGCCAAGTGGTATAGGCTATTGTGACTATGTTTTATTCAGCAAAGGTGGAAAGCCTCTGGCTGTGATTGAAGCAAAGAGCACAATACAGAATGCCGGAAAAGGCAGAAAGCAAGCAATCATGTATGCGGATTGTTTGGAAGCCAAGTACGGTGTTCGTCCAGTCATCTATTATACCAACGGCTATGTAACTAAGGTCATTGACGGTTTGGGCTATCCAGACCGTGACGTAATTTCATTCCATAGCCATGATGATTTGGAATATCTGATTCAAAAGCGTGGCCGTGCAGACATCACAGATTTGACCATCGATGATGCCATCACAAACCGTCCATATCAGAAGACAGCTATCAAGAGCCTTGTGGAATGGTTGAACCTGAAGCATCGGCGCGGTTTGCTTGTGCTTGCTACTGGAACAGGAAAGACTCGTGTCAGCATTTCACTTTGCAAGTTGCTTGCCAATAATAACTGGATTAAGAATGTGTTGTTCCTGGCAGACCGTACCGAACTGGTAGGTCAGGCACGTAGCAATTATGAGAATCTGCTACCAAGTGAGTCTATGACTTCGCTCTCTGATGATGATGAGCCGGATTTGGAAGCTCGATTTGTTTTCTCTACCTACCAGACGATGATAAACTATATCAATGATATTGATGCGAAGTTTAGTGTCGGCCACTTCGATCTTATCATCATAGACGAGGCACACCGTTCTGTGTTCGGTAAGTATGGTGCCATTTTCCAGTATTTCGATTCACTGTTGATTGGTTTGACAGCCACACCACGTGACGAGATTGATAAGAATACATTTAAACTTCTTGAATTGGAGGATGAACCTAACTTTGAATACACCTTTGATGAAGCTGTAAAAGACGGCTATCTCGTTCCTTACAAGGCAAAACGTCATAACTCAAAGATGATTAACAATGGCATCAAATATAACGAGTTGACTAAGGAACAGCGTGACGAGCTTGAAAAAGTATGGGATTATGAGAAGATGCTGAAGGGTATCGATCCAAATGCAGATTATCACCGTGATATAGAAGATAATGAG
>Ga0256405_10012520_pt1 | contig 10485 bp, 8 predicted proteins | sample RumenRJG_02DNA_FD_189096 | JGI IMG/M metagenome (GOLD analysis project Ga0256405, IMG submission 189096) | Bovine rumen microbial communities from Lethbridge, Alberta, Canada - RJG_02 | ecosystem: Host-associated > Mammals > Digestive system > Stomach > Rumen | place: Canada: Alberta | collected... | reverse complement strand
GCTTCGGCGTTCATTTCGATAAAATTTTCTTTTAGAAAAGAACGCACATCTTTTTCTGACATTTGATACCTTTTTGCCATGTCTTTGACATTCATGTGGGGAACCTCCTTTATATTATTTTAAATTTAATTCAGAAGAATAATTAAAAGTATTCTTCAGGAATTTCAGATGAATCTAAAGAAGAGAAAACAGTTTCCTTGGAACTTGCAAATGTATTAAATCCAATTTTAGATTTTTCAGGATTAGGAGAAGACGGGAGTGATGTTTTCTGATTGCTAGTATTATCAACCTGTGTTTGCATACTGGAATTTACATTGAATGTACGATTTTGATTGAGCATATCATTAACCATTTTTTCGTGTTCAACCGAAACATCAACTGCGCGACCTCCATGGCTGGAAAGTGATTGCTGAATAAGACAGCGAATGGAACGACTAATATTGCTTTGGGCGTTAATCCATTCGACAAGTTCAGGAGCTTTTACGAAACTGAACGATTTAGATATTCTATCCTTCTTCATTTGAGTGTATGTCCTTTCTTACAGAAACGCCCGGTTAAAGGTATAAGCTTTACGCTACTATAGATTTCTGCATTTTTTCTTTAATTCCTGCAAAGAGTTTGGAATTAACAAACTCTTTTAATCCGGTTGCTTCAAGCAACACAGCCGTATTTTCATCTTCGATATAAAGGAGCCGGATTCTTGCGCGGTCACAATATTCCTGCAAGCGCGGTTTTAGAAAATCCTTCATTAAGATAGAGCCACCACCATACACGGCGATAACATCCACTTCATTGTTGATTTCCGTAATACATTGGTCAGCATATTCAATAATATCCTGTGCTTCATCCATAAGGGCTGGCATGAATACATCCATAGCATCTGCGTGATACTTGTGGTCTTTATCGCGGATATAACGGCTGAAATCCTGCCGGGTAATAGATTGAAGTCCGAACATGGTCTTAAAGCTTGGCAGAACACGAGCAATAGCGCGACCATTACCGTTATTCGTGCCTTTGTTTCGTTCAGGACGGAAATGAATATCCTGTGTGATGGGAAATTCTGTAGTTCCTTCGCCAATGGCGATATGCAGGATTCTGCTTTTCTTCACTTCCTCCGGCGACCCCCCGGACTTTCCATCAAAGAAAAGTTCAGGGTTAGTCAGAAACGCATACGCCGCAGTAACACCTTCCGGAATTACCTTTACAAAATCGAAATGAACAGATACCACAAATTCCTTTGCCCCAGCATGAACGATTACACGATGTTCCGGTTTACCCATAAAGCGGTTAGCAAAAGCAAGCGCATTGGCACGAGAATAATACGATACCGGAATAGCTGTGGCCATGTCGCACGATACTTTGATAATATCAGCATTAAACGTGTCCGGTTCATTGTTTGCCGCATAAGAAACCGCTTCCCCAGCAATATGAGCCAAGGTATTTACGAAAACAATATCGCTGGTAATTTTGTTATTATTTACGCCAACCGTGATGGAATGGCAATGCAGTCCACTTTTTAACGCCAAGTTACCTATATAATAAACGGCTCCTTCAACTTCTACAATCAGATTGTCGTGGATGTGTGAAATGACATAATCTGTGCTAATTTCGTCAAGATTCGGAAGATTATAAGCGCGAGCAAGCACATTAGGGCTTGTTACAGGCTTATTGTCGTTAAAAAACATATCCTGTTCAGAATTTCCATTGTCGTTTGCCACTTTGAATTTAATCATGTTGTTTACTCTCCTTTTGTGTTACGCCTTAATATGTTCCCACGGGGTCTGCCTACCACCGTAGAAATAAGGATAACAAACAGCAAAACACACCTGTTTGTTCGTGTCTATATTTATAGTATAAACACTACTAACAAGTGTGTCAATAAATTTTTATTAAAAAATTAATAAATTTTTATGAAAGAGTTATTAACGGCTGTTACCCTACTAGGATGCCGCTTCCAGTTCACAATCCTCTCTTATATTCTTTCCATACCCTGTGATGCCAACGGAAAACGGGTCATAAAGGTCAATCAGCACCACTCTGCGCGATTTAGAGATATTATAAAGACGTAACTGGTTGAATACCATCCGGCTGACCATCCGGTGAGAACGCTTTTCAAACGGCAACTGTAAGACATTTTCAAGACACTGCTGGTAACAGGAATAAAAAATAGTATGTTCCGGCTGGGAAGAATCCGCAATAACCGCAGTACGAACATGTAAAATCCTGTCGCGCATATCCTTGGATAGAAAATCATTAAAGGGAGTATCAGCAGAAGGGATTTCTTTCAAGTCAAGAGGATAAATCTGATAAATGGTCATGCCGTCTTGGGTATGGCGTTCATCAACAATATTATTTTCCTCACGAATACGATTGATAAGAGATTTAAGACTTTCCATTTCTAAATGCGCCGTATCGTCATCCCCGGCGATTATAGCTGTTAGAACCTTTGTAATATCACGCTTCCCTTCGCGGAGCAGGTATTCCTTGAAAAAGTGAGTACGATTTTTTAGTGTAGGAATAAGTGAGTAAAAGATTTTTGCTTCATTAAATATATCCGCTAGATAAGGATGCTTGTCAAAAAGCCTAACCAAAGAAGCTTTAAAAGACTCTTTATCCTTCTGATACTTTATATGGTTCATCCCTTCACCATAAGAAAGAATATTATCATAGAAATCGGTACTGGCAGGATTGAAGCTGATATATTCAGACAGAAAACTGACGGAGTGAGTAAGCTTGTCAAACTGACTGGCTGAAGCAACGTGATTGGGAATAAGGAGTTTACCCTGAATAAAATCCTGTATAGTCCCTTCAAGGAATTGATTATCAGTGATTTCATCAGTTGGAATAAAGAAAGAACCACTAATAACATAATTTCCTACCCATTGGATATGAAAATGTATACGCTCATCTTCATGCTCCCAATATTTTGCAGTATAAAGTTTCAAAAACTGGTTAGCAGAGTTCCAAGTGATAAATTCTTTGTTCTCACCGAAAGCATCCCTTGTATTAAGAATGATTTTATCCAAGGGAATATTCTTTTCTAAATTCATTGGTTTATCCATAACAGCCTCCAAAATATATACAATAGTAGTTGTTGTTTATAAAATAAACCCTAGACTATAAATAGTTTTCTTGTGAACTTGCAGATTGATTGCTAAAAGACCCCCCAATAGTCTATCTTTGCACAGATTTCCTCTTGCGATTTTGAAAATTTGTGATTTGTTCCGTAAGCATCTTATAAGGTGAGGAAAGACTTTTATGTATCTTTCTTAGGTTATCCTTGGAAAAAAAAGTTAAAGGCTTGCCATTATTTAACGTGTCAAGAACACACAACTGGGGATTTGCACTTATCATCGACATGTTTTCAAACGATTCCTTGGCAACACGCAAGGCAATGCCAGCAGTTTTTGGATTAGAAGGAATAACCTTAAACGAATAGATTGTAGAAAGTTTTGCAAAGTTGTCTTCAAATTTATCAAGAATGGCCAAATTCTTCTCCACTTCGTCAAAGCCTTCCGAGGAAAGTTTTGATATTTCTTTTGGGTAAGGCTTTAATTTAGCTCGAATTTTAGATACAGAAGAAAGAATATCTACAGCATGAGAATCAATAGCCGGATAAGCAACTGCGGATATAATTTGTTTCTCCTTTTCAGACAACTTATCGGACACAAAATCAAAGTCCGGACTAACTTCCTCTGCCAAACGAGTAAACATGAGTTTGCAAATGGCAGGGTCAAACTTCTCAACAAAATCAAAGTTTGTTATATAAGACCTTGATTCACGTTCATTATCAACAAAATTATAATTCATAATCGCAACCTGATTCCCTTTTGTGGAATCATAGCATCGCATCTGCATTAAGGACTGTCTGTTGTGAACATCCAGCCATAAATTTTCAAGTTCGTAATCCATAACGATATTCCTTTCATCGTGAATGCGAAGCAGAAATGGACCGATTATGGAGAGCATCTTTCATAACGCCAGCAACGTAACCTTTCTGCAATCGCAAAGGGCTTTGATTCTGTAATACTTCCTGTACTAGAGTTTGAGGATAGCGTTTTAATAGCTGGGTAGCAATATGAACATCAAACTTTTTCTGTTCATCCGGATTATTACGTAACGGATTGCAAGGGGTAAAACTAATTCTTTTCACATCATCAGGTGTGAGAGCATTTCCATTTTGCAAAATGATATTACAAATACTGGAAAGAGGTTTTTTCCCACGAATAGCAAGGTTTTCCGATAATACATCCAATCTCTTTGAGAAAGCTTCAAACTGGCTTGCACTAAGTTCGCCCTTACAGTTTTCTTCCTTTTTAAAGAAAGAAATAGCTTTTTTAGCCACATTTTTAGTAAAGCGCATAAATCGAACAGCGAGATTCGGATTCTTATCGGCCATGCGGTAAACAATGGAGTTGCCTGTCTTCTTATCCGCAAAAGCATTGGCAAGCATTTCTTCCTTCACAATATCATCCGGCAAGTCCTTTGCCTTATGTACTTCCCGGTAATCAGCAATCTGTTCTTTCGTGATAATGCTTTCCTTCTCGACAAATGTCAGCAGGTCTTGATAAAGCTCCGGTTCATGAAATTTCATAGCATGAAAAGCTTCATGGTAAAAAGTCCAATCGAGCTTCATTTCAGAATCACGATTAAGAAACATTATTCCTTCATCCGGTGAAAATTTCCCATGTAAAGTTTCCGGCCCCTCAAAATAAGCCACTGGAAGACCCAACTCTTCTAAACTGAAGCGCATAAGCGCGGCCTGTTCCTGTGTAAGATTATGTTTTGATACTGGCTTGCAGGCTTCAAGCTGGCTACCAAGCGTATCATGGGCAGAGCAGGAAAACAGCTCAACATTGCCATTTTCAAGGGATTTTGATTTCAGATTATTAACGAGGGCATCAAATGCCTTATTAACACTTTCCTTTTCTTCCTTAACAGGATATGGATAAGGGAAATTTTCTCCTTCTTTCTCCCAAGTTGGAGCATCCTTTATATTAACCAAGAAATCATTTTTTATGCCAAATCCATCAAGCTTGTCTTTAACATAAGACTCAAAACACCGAGCTGTGACCTCTACTGTCGTAGCCCAGTATGGTTTTGTCCTTGCATTATCAAGGGAAGCAGACCGATTGTAAACTTTAGTGTCACGGCGAATAGTAGCCGTATTCTGTAATATACCTCTTAATAAATCTTCACGAAGATTGGATTTACCTGAAATACGAGCAAAAGTTTCATTCGTTTTTCCACTATCTTTTTCATCTTGAAACTTCTTTTCCCAGTCATAACCTGACCAGCCATCATAAACATCTGTGACCATTGACCTGTTTTCTTTGCGGCCAAGGTAGTTATCAAGGGCATGAAACCACTCATGAGCAAGACTACCAGCACCATTTTTCTTGGTAAGATTGATAACGGTTGACATGGGTTCGTAATGCGCAAGCGGTGCATTTTTACCACCTCTGCCCCGGCCACCGAAGGAAAGTCCCAGCGTTCCGTTAAGGGACAATGCTTTAGCCGGAACATCCAAGACTTTTGCAAGGTCTAAAAGCGCATCATAAGTTTTATTGACGAAATCTTGCCTTTTTGTCCCTTCTACCCAGTTACCAAATTGGACACCATAGAAACCAAAGGTTTCCTGAAATTTCTCCGGTGTTACATTACCCGTACGGTAAGGCTCCCCTACCCTTGCTTCATTGATAGAAGTACGTTCAGAAGGAATCTTAGATTTTTCTTTGAAGCTTTCGATACAGTCAGCTAGATTTGCGGAAATATATTCTTTTGCCGATTTACGAGAAGGAAAACCGTCTTTAATAATAACGGTAAAATCCTTTTTATAAGCGTAAATCGCATAATTGTCCTTTTCATCATCTGTTTTAGCACCTTGTAAAAGCGTAGTAAAAAAATCAGACGCATCCATTTCTTTTTTCCCGGAGGAACCACGATAAGATGTATTTTGTTCGATGCTAAGTTCTCCCTTTAAAGCAGGGGTAAGGTCTTCAATACTCTCTTTACCGTCTACAATAATGCCATAGTTTTCGCCACCTCTGTAACATAGTTTAGACGGATATTCCAACGCTTCTTCATAAGAACATTTTTTTAAAAGAGCAAAACCTTTTTCGTTGATAAAGTTATAGTTATTTGCTAAATAGTAATTGTTTAAACTCTTATCATGTCCAAAGGTATTATATAGCATAAACTGATGCAAACAATGTGTCCAATGTGTGACAAGGCCGCAATCTTGGTCAGCAAACTTATCATCCGAATATTTTTCATTTTTTTCCGCATTTGCTTTTAATCTGACTATTAAAGTATCAGCAGTAAATTCATCATTTAAAACATCAATGGCAAGTTTTCGTTTTTCAGATAAAGCTTCAGCCCAGTATCTACGATACCCCTGCCGACTTCTTGACGGAATAGACTCACGCAAGGCGCGGATAGCTGATACCTTCCAAGGTTCAACACCACCCTTCAATAATTTATCATAATTGGGCTGGGGCCAAGCCTTAGAAAGACTTCCACCTACGTTCTCGCTTTCGAGGGTTTCAAGGGAACGCTGATAAAGACCATAAACATCTTTTCTTGCTCCATAGATTTTATTGCCAAAATCTTGCATGATACGATGATTGACTTCTTTTTCTTCTGCTGAATCTTCCCCTGATACCCCCCCTGCGGATAGAGCATCTTCAACAGTCAGGGAAAATTCGTCATCATTTGAAGCGGCAGAAGCTTCTTCCTCCCCGGTATGGTCTTCAATCGAGGGGTCAGAAAAATCCTCCGGAATCTCCGGCGTTTCTTCTTCTTCCTCACCATTGTCTTCAACTTCACTATCTTGGGGAGAATCTTCTGCTTGTGTATCATTAGAGTTATTATCGGCTGATACATCATTAATATCAGTTATATTATTCTGTGATGCCATTTCATTTTTTATAAGCATGGCATTATATTCAAGAGCAAATTGCTTCATCAGTTCTTCTTGTGACGGTATCATACATACTCTCCCCCTATATAATTCCTACTAATAAAATAGTATACTAAAAAACATAGTGGAAAATCTTATTTTTTTTACAAAAAGCCGACTATCTGATTGATAGTCGGCTAAAATCGTCCTATATTACTACTGTCCATAAGCGAAAACCGCTTGCGTTTCTTTTTGTGTATAGATTTTCTCGGCATTGACTGTACCAGAACCACCAGCGGTAGAAAAGATAACAAATCTAGTTTTGTCAGAACTAACTATGTATTGATAGTCATTACCCCATGGGTCTTTAGGAACACTACCAATCCAAGGCCCGTAAGCACCACTCTTTTTGGAAAGAGCATCAAGCGAAGCTGGGTAAGCTTCCATATCATACTTATAATGACTAACTGCCGCAGTAATAGTGGCAATTTGATTCTTCGCCGTACTACGCTTGGCATTATCCATATACACATGCCAGCCATACGTTCCGAGTGTAACAAAGATAATTAGAGCAATTAAATAGGATACAGAATCAAAGCTTAACACAGCTCCTTTTCGTTTTTTTAGCATTATGCACACGACTCCTTTGTATTCATATAACCGCCCTAAATGACGGAAATCTTAATTCTATCTATAAGAATATAAAAAAAAAAACTTTTTTTTTCTTATGAATTTGCAAAAAGGCCTTGGCAAAAGCCAAGGCCCAGTAATTAATCAAGGTCTACCGTGGAATCTTCATCCATATCTTCATCATAGACCAAAGTAATAATTTCTTCATTAGTCAACATAATTTTTCTTCCTCCTTTCCATCTTTGAGGAAATCCTTAACGGGAAGCACCGTTAGTTTTCTGCTGTGCTTTTTTCATATTAGCTACAACACGGTCAGCATAAGGCTCTTTTTTTGCACCATTGGCCATAACAGACCCATCAAATGCGGCTCCCGGAGCAAACTTGGTGATAGCGTTCTTGACATGGTTTTCCGCAAAGTTCAGTTCTTTTTGTGCCTTTTCAACCGCAAAGGTCACATAATTACGAGGATTTTTTTCATATCCTTCCTTCATAAAGCAAACAAATTTTTCAGCCGGAGTTTTGGCCTTGGACACATCGGCTTTCAAAATAGCATCAAGGCGTTTTGCGGATTCTTCCTTCATTGCCGCACGTTCCGGGTTTTCAACTTTTTCAACGGCTTTTTTATCGGCTTCCTTCTCCGACTGGCCAGCGGCCTTAGCTTTTGCCCGTTCCTCTGCCTGCTCTTTAGCCCATTTATCGCGGTTTACCTTGCTTTCTTCGCTAAAACCAATAGCACCACTGATTATTCTCGTATAATCCTTGGGGGTTTCAATGGACAGCGTATTATTTGCTTCACGCCGGGACATATAAAAAACCATGTCACGAGCGAACATATCACGGGTATGGTCATGCACTTCAATCTGCTTCGGAACGCCTTTCCCGGACAGGTCAGACAAATTAACCATTTTTACGGTATATGCTGTTGGCTTAACACCTTTTTCCCGGTCTTCCGGTTTGACCTTCGTGTAGAAAACAAAATCCACCGATTTTGTGCCTTGGGCAACGGAAATATCCTTTGCTTTAATAGCATCCTGTAAACGCATCCAGCGGAAATCATGGGTGTTACGGTTTTTCTGTTCCTGTAATGCCATTAAAACATTAACCGTTGCAGGTGCGTAATGGAAATCGTTACCCTCTTTATTTTTTCCGATAACTTCCGGGTAATGAATACGCTTCAACGATTCCTTATCCACGCCCTGCCAGACCGCCGTTCCATTGTCACGAGCTTCCTGAAGCATAGATGCAGACTTTTGAAAAACGTTGGTTACTTCCTTGTTTTCATCTTTCGCATTTGTCTGCTTGACAGCAGGTACATCCGATAAAACATTGTCGAGTGCTTCCATATTCGTTTTTTCCATGTTAAAAAACTCCTTTTTCAGTTGATTTCATATAAGACTTATTCACTATAAATACAGTAGCACAAAAAGCATCATAAAAATTATCATCTATTAACAACCTGTTCAATTTGAACAGGTTAAATCTTGTGGTTCTGCCAAAAGGCTGTATTGGTAACGGAATAAGCAAGAATCATGGGGTCTTTAGCCTTAGAAACCTCATTAGAAACATAGCCTTCAAGGTCAGACAGGGACATATCCTTTAGGTCAGACAAGGGAAGAGAAAGGACAAAAGAATCAACCATGTGATATGCTGGTGATGAATTACCTTTAGATGGAACGTAGGCAGTAAAAGCCAGTTCCGAAGACTTTGGCCCTTTATTAAGCTTGACTTCAAGCTTCAAGTCCCCAATAATAATATTACCGACATTGATAGGCTCAATCTTCTTAAACCCAGCAGGTATCTGCATTTCCTCCTTAATGGCTCCAAAAGAAGCTTCATTAAAACTGGTAGAGATTTGTTGCTGTTGAGTGTAAAAATCGTTCTTTTTGATTGTATTCTCTTTTTCCGCTAGAAATCTTGTAGCTTCCTTGATGCAAGCATCCTGTGCGATATGTAAATACAGGTGTCTCAAATCCTGAATCGTTTTTTCTTGGTAAACAGATTTGGCAATCGCATCAAACTCATGTGAAGAAAGCGTTTGCCCTTTGGTTACATCCATAAGAGCAAACCGCATATCAGCATAAGTGAAGGACAACGTAGGAAGCCTTGACACATCAAAAACATCAATGAAATAACGGGATAAGGATGTTCTAACCTTATCCGTAGAAACATTTTCGGCAACAAGCACATATTGTCGTTCACTATTAAACTTACCGACAAGCGGAGCTGGAGATAAATGAATCCCTTTTTGATAAGCGGAACAAGCAACAAACTTAACCGCAGAAAGATAAGCCCTTCTAGCAAGCTTTACCCCCGGATTAACAGACACCCTCTCACCTACCTCATAAACATCACCAGCACTAAGGGAGCCTGTAAAACCAGCTTTATTCAGGACATACTGAATATCAAACGCATCAAAAGAAATAAAGGGCCATTCGGTAATATCTTGGACGGTTCCTGCAATATTATGCAACCGTAATTGTTCTTGAAGTAGACTGGCATTGTTTATGCCGGGGATTTTTTTGGTAAATCGCAGAATAATTGTATGGGGAATAGAAATTTCAGACATAAATACCTCCTTTGAAAAACTAAGATGTACAACATCCTAATTTTAGAATAGGTTGTAATGACTATGTTTTTTTCTTATGGATTACAAAATGTGGAAAAAAATAGTAAAATAGCTGGTACAATAAAAGAAGTAATTGTTTGAGTAAGAGAAAGGAAAGATAACAAATGTTTAGGATTGAAGAGTATATAACAGAATCAACGAGAAAACAACAAATAGCATTTGAATACTTAAATATTGCCGAGTCAGGGGAACCTCTCTACGGAGGGGAGTACAAAGATATGAAAGAACGCCTGTCAAGAGCGTTTGAATACGCATTGGACGATGTAAAACACGCTTTTACGGATAAATACTATGGGACTGTAACAAAAAGAAATGAGGACGGTAGCAT
>Ga0256405_10012518_pt1 | contig 10489 bp, 9 predicted proteins | sample RumenRJG_02DNA_FD_189096 | JGI IMG/M metagenome (GOLD analysis project Ga0256405, IMG submission 189096) | Bovine rumen microbial communities from Lethbridge, Alberta, Canada - RJG_02 | ecosystem: Host-associated > Mammals > Digestive system > Stomach > Rumen | place: Canada: Alberta | collected... | reverse complement strand
TATGGGCGTAGATTCTTTCCCTTTCAGAACACTCTTGATAATTTCTATGCCAAGCAGCATCCCGATGGGTTTATCTGTCGTGAGATTCGTGCTGATGGAAGTGACTGCTTTGGAAGATACGACCCTACAAGTACAGGCCCCAACCTGCTTCCGTGGTCAGAATGGCTTTATTACACTTCAACAGGCGACGATAACCGTCTAAATAAAGTGTTCCCTGTTTTGGCTGCTTATTATAAGTGGCTGAAACTCAATCGCACATGGCGTAACGGTACTTACTGGAGTAGCGGTTGGGGTACAGGAATGGACAATATGCCTCGTGTGCCAGAAGGATACAATACCATTTATTCAAATGGTCACATGGTGTGGCTTGACGCATGTTTGCAACAGATACAAGTTGCCGAAATCCTGCTCAAAATGGGATTCTATCTTGAGCGTTGGCAGGAGATTGAGGAGTTTGAGGATGATATCAAGCATCTGAAAAACTATATCAACAAAAATATGTGGAGCGAGAAAGACGGTTTTCTCTACGATCAGTTTGCTAATGACAGCCTATCTACCACTCAAGGCATTTATGCTTATTGGGCTTTGCATACAGATGTGTTGCCAAAGGAGCGCCTCGACCGATTAGTTGCCCATCTTAATGATACCACAAAGTTCAATCGCCCTCATCGTGTTCCTTCTTTGGCTTATTCCAATCCCAAATACAAGGCTAATGGTCGCTATTGGGTAGGAGGAGTGTGGCCAGGAACCAATTATATGGTTGTGTCTGGACTAATAAATAAAGGTTATCGACAGCTGGCTTCTGAAATAGCACGTAATCATTACGATAACGTGTTTAAGGTATTCAAGAAGACTGGCACGTTCTGGGAATATTATGCTCCTGAGAGTGCAGAGCCAGGATTTATGGCTCGTAAGGACTTTGTGGGTTGGACAGGATTGCCACCAATAGCTGGACTTATAGAATATATTTTCGGTATTCGTTCCGATTATGCAGAGAAAAAACTTACTATAGATGTGACTCTGCTTGATGGATATGGTATAGAACGTTATCCATGGGGAGGAGCCGAACAGCTTGATATCAAGGTGGCAAAGCGCAAGAATGTATCTGATAAGCCTCGTGTCACAATTAAGGCGTCTTCTGACGTTGAGGTAACTCTGCTCTGGGGTCATGGTGATAATCCTCAGAAAATTACAAAGAGAATAAAAACAGGAACAAATGTAATCTAATTTGCTTATAATCAAACTATTAAGAGCTATGGCGAAAACTACAATATCGGTTGATCTGGGAGGCACTCATGTAAGAGTAGCCCGCATATCTAATGGAATTATAGAGAAGTGCATCAAAGAAAAATGTAATTCTAATGGTGATGAAAATGATGTGCTTCAACAAATATGTAAACTAATAGATGAAGTTATAAATGATAATGTTGAACGTATAGGTATAGGTGTTCCCTCTGTTGTTGATCACGAAAAAGGAATAGTATATGATGTTCAAAATATTCCTTCATGGAAAGAAGTTCATCTAAAGTCTTTCCTTGAAAATATTTATCATCTTCCTGTCGTTGTGGATAATGATGTCAACTGTTTTGCATTGGGAGAAATAGTATATGGTGTAGGAAAGAATTATAAAAATGTTGTTGGCATCACACTTGGAACGGGCGTTGGAGCTGGCATTATTTGTAATGGCAAAATATATCGTGGTACAAATACTGGAGCAGGCGAAATAGGATGTCTTCCTTATCTTGATTCCGACTATGAGCATTATTGTTCATCACAATGGATGAAAAAACAAGGGGTTGAAGCCGAGAATCTCTCTCTTCGCGCTTCACAAGGTGACGAAAAAGCCATTGCATTATGGCAAGAATTTGGTAAACATTTGGGAAAGCTCATGCAAGCCATATTGTTCACCTATGATCCTGATGCAATAATAATAGGTGGTGGAATAGCTGCAGGCTTTCCATATTTTATGGAGTCAATGAAGAATTCTATGCACGAAGGCTTCCCATATCAGCATGAGGCTGATAATGTGCAGATATTTATTTCAGAATTGCCAAATTGTAACCTTCTTGGTGCATCCGAGATATAAGCATATTGTCTATGATTCGTTTGATTTGTATGACTGATTTCACGGAAAAATATGCCGTGAGTATTCTTAGGGGAATTTTGCGTTATTCTCAGGAAACAGAACCATGGGTTATATGCAAGATGCCTCCTGATTTTTGTAGAAAGCATGGAGTTGCCGGCGTAATAGATTGGGCAAAAGACTGGAAAGCAGATGCAATTATTGGACAGTTTGAACCTACCGACGACCTGTCTCTCTTTGGTGCAAATGGAATAGTTGCTATTGCGCAAGACTATAAGCAACGTTTTCAATGTATCCCCAACATCACCAGCGATTATCGTCTTGCAGGTCGTCAAGCCGCAGAATATTTTGTTGGTAAAGGATTTTCTCATTTCGCATTCTATGGTTACGAAAATGTAGTATGGAGTGATGAACGATGGGAAGGCTTTAGCCAATACCTTAAGGAAATGGGAATGGGGGATGACGTGTCTGATTATCGTCATCAAAGTATCGACCAACTATGGTATTATGATGGAGAACCCCTTATAAAGTGGCTAAAGTCACTCACACATCCTGTTGCTCTTTTTGCTGCCGACGATAGTATGGCAAGCAAGATAGTAGAAGCTTGTAATACATGTGGACTTCGTATCCCCTCGGATGTTGCTGTCCTTGGTGTTGATAATGATGAAATTATATGTGGCTTAACTTATCCCGAGTTGTCAAGCATGAATATGAGTGTAGAGAAGGCTGGCTATGAAACAGCACAGCTTATTCATCGCCTTGTTATAAATCCGCATGCCTTGAAAGAAGATATTTATGTGCGTTCGCTTGGCGTTGTTGAACGTAGCTCTACCGATATTATTGCAGCCAACAATCCATATATTCAGCAGGCTTTGCAGTTTATTCATTCCAATCTTTCACGCCAGCTTTACGTGCGAGATATTATCAGTCGTCTGCCTATGTCACGTCGACTCTTCGAACAGCGTTTCTTTGAAGAAACGGGCACTTCTCCTCATAACTACATTACCAATCTTCGTATGAGTAGGCTGGCTCAATTACTTCTCACAAGTGATGAATCCATAGATGAACTCGCCATGAGTGTTGGTGTAGCAGATGGAAAGAACCTGTCACGACAGTTTAAGGCACGTATGGGAATGAATCCAAAAGATTATAGAAAGAAATACAAAATTGTTAAAAGATGAAAAAGTTTTTTCTTATTATCACAACTATGCTCTGTATGGTAAATATGCAGGCACAGACCATTACAATGGCTTCCTATAACATCCGTTACAACAATCCTGATGATGCAGAAGAAGGAAATGCCTGGAAGCAACGTTGTCCACATATTTGTGAAATTATCAATTATGAAGAGCCGGTATTCTTAGGTGCTCAGGAAGTATTAGTTGACCAGCTTCGTGACATGCAGAAAATGCTTCCTGATTATAACTATCTCGGAGTTGGTCGCGACGATGGGAAAGAGTCGGGTGAATATGCTGCCATTTTTTATCGTAAAAACCGTCTTGAGGTTGAAGATAGTGGAAATTTCTGGTTAAGCGAAACTCCCGAAAAGCCTTCTAAAGGTTGGGATGCAGCATGTGTTCGCATCTGTACATGGGCTTTGTTTAAGGATAAAGTTACCAAGAAACATTTCTATGTTTTCAATCTTCATATGGATCATGTTGGTATTACCGCTCGTCGCGAGGCTGCCAAATTGGTCATTTCTCGCATGGAAAGCTGCAAAAAGGGTTATCCTATTGTGTTAACAGGCGACTTTAATGTTGATCAGCGAAGTGAGGTTTATAACGTGTTTGCTAACTCTGGAATTCTAAAGGACGCTTATGAATGTGCCGAAAAGCGTATGGCTAACACTGGCACTTGGAATGACTTTATGCAGGATCGACGTAATAATGAGCGTATAGATCATATCTTTGTATCACAAGATGTTTCTGTTTATCGTTATGCCATTCTTACAGAGAGCTATTGGCTTGGAAATACACGTAGAAATCCAAGCGACCATTACCCTGTTTTTGCCAAACTGAAATTCTAATTTAGCTGAGCCCACTTATTTGAGTGGGCTCAATAATTTATTTCAGCAGTAATCTCAAACAGTTAGTTCTCACTCTGCTTCGGAGAATCAACGGTTGTTATTCGGCAATAGGCGAGGTAAGACAATGGACGTGGTGTGATTATTTGCGGCAAAATAGTATAAAAACTTGGTGTTTTTGACAAAAAGAAAGATAATGGTGTAATTTCTTGGGTAATTTTGTTCGCCGTATTAGAAAAAAAACTATATTTGCATTGTGAGATTTGACATATTGTCATAACCTAAACTTATATATAAAACAATATTATGGAAGTAGAAAAAATTATGCAGCAACTGGAGCGCAAGCATCCAGGGGAATCAGAATTTTTACAAGCTGTTCGTGAAGTGCTCATTTCAGTAAAGGACGTATATAATAAGCATCCAGAATTTGAGAAAGCAAAGATTATTGAGCGCATGGTAGAGCCGGAGCGTATCATTACGTTTCGCGTACCTTGGGTAGATGATAAGGGCGAGGTTCAGGTGAATCTTGGTTATCGTGTGCAGTTTAATAGCGCTATTGGCCCATATAAGGGTGGTCTGCGTTTCCATGCATCTGTGAACCTTAGTATCTTGAAGTTCCTTGGTTTTGAGCAAACATTCAAGAATGCGCTCACCACACTTCCTATGGGTGGTGGCAAAGGTGGTTCCGATTTCTCTCCACGTGGCAAGAGTGATGCCGAGATTATGCGTTTCTGCCAGAGCTTCATGACAGAGCTATATAAATATGTTGGTCCAGATGAGGATGTTCCTGCTGGCGATATTGGTGTAGGCGGCAGAGAGATTGGATATCTTTATGGTCAGTACAAGCGCATAACAAGTATGTTCAAAGGAGCTACGCTCACAGGAAAGGGTATGGAATATGGTGGTAGTATTCTCCGCCCAGAGGCAACGGGTTATGGTGCTCTCTATTTTGTTCATCACATGCTTAACACCCGTGGAATAGAACTCAAGGGAAAGACTGTCGTTGTCAGTGGTTTCGGTAATGTTGCATGGGGTGCAGTAAAGAAAGCAACTCAACTTGGTGCTAAGGTTATCACTATCAGCGGTCCTGATGGATATATATATGACCCAGAAGGTATTAGTGGCGAAAAGAATGAGTATATGCTTGAACTGCGTGCAAGCGGTAATGATGTGTGTGCTCCTTATGCTGAGGAATTCCCAGAGGCAACATTCTATCCAGGAAAGAAACCTTGGGAGCAGAAAGCTGATATTTATCTCACCTGTGCTACTCAGAATGAGCTTGATGGCGACGATGCTGATATGATTCTTGCACACCATCCTGATTGTGTTGCCGAAGTAAGCAATATGGGATGTACTGCAGAGGCTGTTGAGAAATTTGTTGCAGCTAAGCAACTATTTGCACCAGGTAAAGCTGTCAATGCTGGTGGTGTTGCAACCTCTGGTCTTGAAATGAGTCAGAATATCATGCGCTTGCATTGGAGTGCTGAGGAAGTTGACCAGAAACTCCATTTCATCATGCAGAGCATTCACGAACAATGTGTTCAGTATGGCAAGCAGCCTGATGGTTATATTGACTATGTCAAAGGTGCCAACATTGCAGGCTTCATGAAGGTTGCAAAGGCTATGTTACAACAAGGAATAGTATAAAATCAGTAAAAATGTAACGTATTCGAAAGAAACTGAACCATATTGAGAAATTTAGCACGCCGAAAAGCTGTACCTTTGCACCCACAATCTTAAAAAAAAGAAAATAATGAAACTAAAATTTCTATTGTTGGGTGCTGCCTTCAGCTTTTCGGCTGCTTTGGCTCAGAACCCTTTTATTCAAACTCGTTACACAGCCGATCCGGCTCCTCTTGTTGTTGGTGATACTTTGTATCTGTATGCCGATGTTGATGAACCTGGTGCCGATTTCTTCTGGATGTACCAATGGCGTGTATATTCAACTACCGATATGGTAAACTGGCAGGATCATGGTCAGGCTATGGGTTTCGACACTTTTACGTGGGCAGACGATCGTGCGTGGGCAACTCAGGCTTGTGAGCGTAACGGAAAATACTATTGGTATGTATGTGCCCATAGTAAACTGTCTAATGGTATGGCCATCGGTGTTGCTGTTGCTGATTCACCTACGGGGCCTTTCCGTGATGCCTTGGGCAAACCTCTTTATGATGACGGGCAGTGGGACAACATCGACCCAACTGTTCTTATTGATGGCAAAAAAGCATACCTTTCTTGGGGAAACCCTCGCCTTCATGAGGCAGAACTTAATGACGACATGATTTCTTTCAAGGGCGATGTTAAGATTGGTAAGCCAGGTGAGGTTGAAGGCTACACCGAAGGTCCTTGGCTTTCAAAGCGTGGAAAGAACTACTATCTGCTTTATGCAGCAGGTGGTGTGCCAGAGCACATTGGCTATTCTATGAGCAAGAAGCCTCAGGGACCATGGAAGCAGATGGGCACTATCATGCCACAACTAAATTCAACTAACTCTTTCACAAACCATTGTGGTGTTGTTGATTACAAGGGACATAGCTATTTCTTCTATCACACAGGAAACCTTCCTGGTGGCGGTGGCTTCGACCGTAGCTGTGCTGTTGAGGAATTTAAATATAATAAGGACGGTAGCATCCCTACAATCATGCCTACACGCGAAGGTGTCAAGGCACTTAAGACTTTCAATCCTTTCCGTGTTGTAGAGGCAGAGATAATGGCAGATAGCAAGGGTATTTCTACCGACCAGAATAGTCGTTGCATCTATGTTAGCAACATTAATAATGGCGATTGGATGAAGCTTGCCAATGTTGACTTCTCTCAGCAGCAGGCTAAAGTTGTTGAAATGCAGCTTGCCAGCAGTACTCATGGTGGTAGCGTTGAACTTCGTCTTGATAGCATCGCTGGTGAAAAGATTGCCGAAGTTGCTATTGGCAACACAGGTGGTCGTGAGAACTTCCAAAAGGCAACATCTGCCATCACTAAAACAGTAAATGGTGTTCACGATTTGTTCTTCGTTTTCCGTGGACAGAAAGGTCGCGAACTATTCACTATCGACAAATGGGAAATAAAATAATCCCACTTTATCTAAATCTATCTCTATCTGAAGAGCGAGCCTTAATGGTTCGCTCTTTTTTTTCTTCAAGTTTTGTATTATTGTGCTTAAACTCGTGGAACGATGTTTTCTTTTTGTAGTTTTTCAAATTGTCTTTTAGCGCTTTGCGTAAACCATTAATATCGTCAATAAGCCACTTTCCACGCTCGTAAACAAGGGCTATGTTGACATTGGTGTCACTTCCACAATTGTGAATACATATTGTGGCTGTTGCTTTTTTGCCGCATTTCTTAGTAGCCTTCAGCACTTTAAACGAGAGGTCTTTGTCCCAATCCTGGGCTGCAATCCAATAGTCATAATCAATAACAACGTCTCCGGTCTGTTCAGAAATATCGTTTGCTTTAGCTATAAGTTGTTTCAGTTCTGTCGAAAAGTAAAGTGAATCATAATTATCTTGTGGTGATGACGTATCGTTAGTATGTTCTATATACCATTTGAACACGTGTGAATACATGTCATTAACTTGGGTTTTCACATCTTTGTTCTGTGCATTAACAGTCTGTAATGCCCAAAACAGGGTTAATAAAAATAAAGTTAGCTTTTTCATAAGTTTATTCTTTTGTCTTTTTCCTTCGAGATGGTTTCGAGATTCCTTCGAGATGCGCGCTTATCTTTTCTGAACCTCTGGTGCAAAGATACAAAGAAAAACAGTAGGTTGTTCAAAATTAGATTATTTTGAAATGCAAAACTCTCTCATCGCCTATCTACAAAGGGATTTCGAGAAAAACAAGGTTCTATGGTTTCAGTTTTCAGTTTTCAGTTTTTTTAAATCGACTAAAAATATCCATTCCAACCCTCTTATATATATATAATTATAATTATATATATATAAGTACCCCAAAATAGTATTTTTTCAAGAAAAAAAATAACTGAAAACTGAAAACTGAAACCGCAGCACACTTTTTCAGCTACCTATTGTTTTGTATTGGAAAAATTATTACCTTTGTATGATTGCAAACCCGAAAATATTTATGATTATTTTAACCAAAACTTACAACTTCTTGACATGCAAATGGTTAGTTGTGCTTTCTCTATTTCTTCTGCAACAGATTGTAATATATAACTGATGGGCAAGTGGGGCTTGTTGGTAAGGATGTGGCTACTGCTTTAGGGTACAAAGATTCTAAGCGAGCTGTTTATGACCATGTAGATGTAGATGACAAAACCACAGTGTTGATTCAACACCCTGGTTCTAACTACAAGGCCAATGCGGTTGTCATCAACGAGTCTGGGCTCTATTCGCTTATCCTTTCTTCGAAGTTGCCACAGGCAAGGGAGTTTAAACATTGGGTAACTAATGAGATGCTGCTACAGATAAGGCAAACGGGTGGGTATATTCATGTGGGCAACTTTGGGGTCGAAATAATTATTAGTCGTTTGCTTGTTTAGTTAGTGAATACAATTCACACGAATAAATCATAAAGGCGTAAAGAAAATTCATAAGTATGAGAGTTGATTTTTTGACGTTGAAATATATATAACAGAACTTACTCAAGTGAAAGTTCAATCACCTTTTATGATTGTTTGTTCGAATACACGTTTATAGTGTATGGAACTTTATTCCTATTGACATTCCGAGCATATCTTTTAGAGGTATGCTTCCGTCTTGAAATTTTGCGCGAATATACAAATCGCATGTGCTTATCTCATAGAAAAGAGATATGCTTTTGCTGCGCCATCGTTTTGATTTTGGTATCTGAAATGTTACTCTTTGTCCAAGGGCTATGTTCAAACGAAACTTTGTGGACATGAACTCATAGTATTTATCAGGATAGCGTCCTGGCTGGCTCTTCCAGAATTCATGCCCATATACGGTGTTTAGATATATGCTTGCCGTTAGAGGCTCTATGCTCATTTGGTGGGTTATCTTGTCTGTAGCGTTGGGGAAAATGTTGGCTAAATTAATGCTCCATGGGATGTAGTTTTCTTTTAGTGTTGTTGTAAGTTTTCCGCGTGATGATTGATGTTTGGGGATATAGCCAAAGAGTAGGTCGGTTTCCCACTGCTTGCGCTTACCGTAGTTCCAACCTATACCTGCAGATATTGCTCCCATGTTTCCTGCATTCTGAATGACAAACTGCATAGGAATCAATGCAGCCCAATGCTTTCTGTAGCGATGGATGCGGCGGTCGTATCGACTTTCTTTAGTTTGTGATACATAGACGCTATCGGCGGCAATCATTCTGGTAGCATATATTAGAATTATGCTAATAATTAACAAGCTCTTCTTCATAGCCATCTGGAGTAAAAGTGAATATTCGATAGTTGCGGTGTTCTGCATTGTCTATACCATAAAAAAGCAGACCGTCATTGTAAAACTCGTTAATTTCATGGTTGTGGCAATGACCATATACACAGCACATTAGGCCAGGTAAGAAGTCGAGATAACGTCGAAAAGCCTTACATACATTGTTGTTGAACTGATCGCTGTATGGTGGTGCATGCATAATGAGGACTGTTCGGTCAAAGAGTTCCGAATTTTTAGTCATCTCCTCTTCAAGAAAATCGAAATTAGGTATTGCTGCTAAATAGTCGTATTCTGTGGCATTTGTGTTCAGACAAATAAATTTCACCCTTCCTGCAATGAACGAGAAGTTCATTTGCCCATACATCACGTTATATGTTTGATCGCCTGTACCAAGGAAATCATGATTGCCTATTAATGCTACGTAAGGGCAGTTGAGTTGTTGTAGGATATCTCTTGACCATTCAAATTCCTTTGTTGTGCCCGTGTCGGTAAGATCGCCAAGGTGAATTACGAAATCTATATTGGGCTGATTGTTAATGTTAGCAACCTCATCGCGTGTGTCAGAGTGCCATAGATGTGTATCGCTGATGAATGCCACTCTAAACGTTTCTTTGTTTGCGTTTTCTTTCTCAATGGCTGCTATATTATGTGTATTAATATCTGTTTCTCCGTGGATATTAATATCATAAGGATGCGTGTCGAACCAACTGCCACACGATGTTAGAGACAGGTATGTGCATATTGTTAGGAATATAGTTATATATCTCATTGATACATTATAATATGGTGTTTGTATATTACTTGTCAATTTTTTTAAGTATGGAGCTCTTTCCACACGCAACCTTTTACATCTGTTAATTTTTTATAATATCAGACTGTTTTTGTTATTTTATCTTCATTGATGTTCAGCATATTGTGTATTGATGCTTGCCCAAGCAAGTAGGCTGCATCTTTTCGCGAACAGTTGAACGCACGACGAAGTTCCTTCAGGAAGAATATTCTGTCAACATCGTTTTCGTTTGTCTT
>Ga0256405_10012516_pt1 | contig 10490 bp, 7 predicted proteins | sample RumenRJG_02DNA_FD_189096 | JGI IMG/M metagenome (GOLD analysis project Ga0256405, IMG submission 189096) | Bovine rumen microbial communities from Lethbridge, Alberta, Canada - RJG_02 | ecosystem: Host-associated > Mammals > Digestive system > Stomach > Rumen | place: Canada: Alberta | collected... | reverse complement strand
ACTTTTTGATGATTGCCCTATATGGTACGTCAGCGAATATCATAAGCTGCCCAAGGACGTCCGTGCTGACCTGTGGGGATACAGCAGCCGCGTAAAATTCAGCTTCTATGAGAATCATAATTTCCTCGAAATGGTGGTGCTGAACGGCGGCGAAGATGATTACTACAAACTGCTCATTGATGATGCATCGGACGAAACCGAATAGGAAAGTTAAAATGTTCAGCCTTGTCGGACAGCTCAGCCGATGCCGTTATACAGCCTGATAAATAATATAAGCCCCGCGGATCCATTCGGAAACGCGGGGCTTTTCATATAAAAGCGTGGGAAGTATAATGCTGTAAATGTGTGATTTACTCAGCTACGAAAATAACAAAGCAGTTATCGGGGAGAGAATAGCATATTTCTGCAACCTGTCCGGAGCTGAATCTCTTGCTGGGGATCCGCTTGATGATAGAAGTATCTCCGAGATAGCTTACCCACTGCTCAGCCTTTTCAACAGTGCCGCCCTTAAATGTGTTCAGCAGATAGTTGTTCATACTTTCCTTGTATTCGTAAGAGCCTTCGTAACCGAGCTTGGTTACATAGAACTGCTCTGAATGATACATTTTATCGTCATTGTCATATATGAAAACATCTTCGCCGCACAAACCGATATTACCTGCGAAATCGTTCAGTTCAAGCTTGAGCATGACTTTTTCACCAACGCTGCAAAGCTCGGGGAATTCTATTTCGTCCTGCTTTGATGCATAGTACCAGCCGTTGTCGTCATCGTCGGTTATCTTTCTGCCGAGAGGTACCATTACTTCCAGCTCTCCTGTAGAAGAATTATACTGAGGTACCTGTGACAGTTTGTCCATGAGGTCTGTACCCTTGAACCACTGACCGTCAAATTTTACTGTGCATTTGTATTCCAGTGTGTTTATATTCTCAAGCTCATTATTGTTGAACTCGCTTATAGGTCTTACATCAAATTTTGAAAGAACACCGTACAGTTCTCTTGAAGTTACAGTCGCACCGCAGATGATCGTAGCATCATCTATCTCACGATCAAATTCAACGGATACATAATTATCTTCGTCGAACTGATAATTACGATCATTATACATGGTTTCATCATTGAGTGCGTGTGCATGACCGCCCCTATCGATTACATCGCTCTGATCGTTTGAGGGAGTGCTGTTGTTATTTGTTTCAGCATTGCCCGAGGTATTCTCCTTTGCCTCGGTTTTGCTGTCATTCTTCTCCTTGACCTCGGCTGTGCTGCTGTCTTTTTTCTCCTTTACATCGACTCTGCTTATCTCTTCTTTTTTCTCATCAACCTTCGCGGTATCATCGTTCTTCTCGTTCTCTGATGTCTCTGAAGCTGAATCTTCATCAGCTGTCACAACGATATCCTTGAGGCTCTCGGGTCTTGAAGAAACGTTGCTGCTGTTTGCAGCTTTCATGGAATTCAGTGCGAATACGCCGCTTCCCATAACAACTACTGCGCAGGCAGCAGCTATGATACCCTTGCTGTTTCTGATCTTTGCACCGTTGTTTGTCATTCTGTTATTAGTCATGATGTTTATCTCCTCATTCTCAATGTTTTCGATATTACTTTTTTCTCCGATAGTTATTGTTCGGGAACGTTCGCTGCTGTTATTTTCCGCCGCAAGTACGTTCTCGAGTATTCTCTTTTTGGTGTCCTTATAATACTTTTCCGCTACGTCGGAATAACGCATGGCCATCGTCCTCCTTTACTGATTTTTTTAGTTTTTTCAACATTCGGTACATTTTCGTCTTTACCGTGGATTCTTCCATGCTGAGGGCAGATGCGGTTTCTTTTAAAGTCAGCCCCTGCCCGAAGTGAAGCATGAAAATGTTGAACGTTGTGATGTCTTCCTTTTTTAGTTCTCCCATCACCTCTTCATAAGTAGTGCATTCTGTTTTTTCCAGCTCTTCCAGAGCATCATTATCAGGTATATCGAAATGTTCATCGATACTTTCAACCGTGATCCTGCTCCGTCTTTCTGCTGCTGCACTGTAGTGGTCAGCCATATTGTTTTTGGCTATACGCAGAAGATAGTGCTTTGGATTGAGTATCGTACAGCCTTCCAGCATTTTTCTGTAAAATGTAAGGTATACATTTTGTATCATATCCTCAGCATTCTCGCGCGTGTCCGCCTTAGATACGATGTATCGGTATATGTAGTCATAAGTGTCATCGTAGATCTTCTGGAACTTAGCTGTAACATCTTTTTTGCTCAAAGCCAACACCTCCTTCCGCAAGGGATTTTCTTGCCCTTTCGCCTTAATAGACCGCTGTGTTCTGAAAAAAGTTTCACCTTTTCAAAAAAATTTTTTTCTGTTCGCGGGAACTGTATCAGCGAGGTTTTTTGTCCCTTTCGCCACAATAGACCGCTGTGTTCTGAAAAAAGTTTCACCTTTCCAAAAAAAATTTTTCTGTCCGCAGGAACTGTATCAGCGAGGGCTTTTGTCCCTTTCGCCACAATAGACCGCTGTGCTCTGAAAAAAGTTTCATCTTTTCAAAAAAAATTTTCTGTCTGCAAAAGCCTATAAAACCGGGGCTTTTTGTAATATCGAAAAATAGGATAATTTGAGAATATAGAAAGTATAGCGCGATGCGAAGTTAAAATCAAGCGGGAAAAATAAGATTTCTTTAAACGAATGATTTAAAATGTCAGCATATGGAAACAGAGTGAACATCCTTATGCAGACTATCGAATTAAAAAGAGACTACGCTCTGCTTTGCAACAAAAAACGCACCGCGGCAAACGGTGCGTATATATGTTATAGAACTATGTATGCTGGTTTCTGTATCTGAGCGGTGTCGTCCCGAATATTTTCTTGAAGCTCCTGATGAAATTCTCGCTGCTGCTGTAACCGCATTTTTTTGATATCTCCTCCACGCTCATGCGGCTCTCTTTAAGCAGTGAAGCCGCCATTTCCATGGTCATTTTCTGTATATCCTCCCTCGGCGATACCCCGAAGTGATTTTTGTAAAGCACGCTGAAATGACTGCGCGTCATGTAGAAAGCTTCTGCCATACGCTCCACCGACCATTCTCCCGGGGCAGAACTTACCTCCGACCGTATCTGACGCAAACGCTGTACAGTCAGATTATCCCGCTTTGCTTTCGGGCTTATATCCACACGTACAAGACACAGTTCGTCTATCGCACACCGCAGGGCATCGGCCATCTCGCGGCTGTGATCTATCATAACATCAGTCAGCCACCATGTTATGCGTGATATACTTTCCACAAACTTCCGGCTTGGTTCAGCGTAGAATACCTTATATATCGGCAGTCCGCTTTTTTCAAGAAGCCCCTCGTCATCGTATGTGAATTTAACGTAGTCGTTTGTGAACCCGCCTTGCAATGACTTGTAATCCACAGGTCTGTCAGGCGGGAATATCACACAGGCGTGAGGCTTGGTGATGATGCTATCTCCGTTCAGCAGAAGTTCTACAGGGTCATGAAAATGCACCAGCATATAACATGGCTCACCGGGTATATTTATATGGAAGCTTTCATGCTCCGTGCGGTCGTTGAAAGCTCCCCATATCTTAATGCTCATATAGCTCTCCTTGATGGTCGGGTCGTTAACTGTTATAAAGTAAGTATACCATACAAAATGACTATTTTCAAGCCTTGATACGTGAAAATACACTGAAAAATCAGATGATTGCCGAGAAATTGGGAACAAACTGAATATATCACCATTTTATTTCCATTTTCAAAAACGTTTTCGCAGCTGGTTTTAACGATCTGAACCGCCAAAAACATTCAAAAAGTCAGAAATGTTCATTATAGGATATGTTAAGCTATGAACGGTTCGTTTAGTGGCGATGGTTGGTTTGCGGCTCCGAAAACGATATCGCCGATATGTCAGAAATTCCGAATTTGCGAAATGATTAATAATTATAACTTTTGAAAGACTTCACCCGAAAACAGTTGTTATCAACCGTATGCTCACTTTGAAAGTATAGTATTTATCAGATATGCTCCTGCCTTGAGATAGTCTGTATTTTGTGTTCCGACTGTTAAAATGTTTTTAATTCCATTGACAATCCGTAACCGATATTGTATAATAATTATATAACATTGATTATAATAGCATCATGTCGGGTCGATTAATGTTTTTTGAAGAAAAATAAACTTTGTACAGTGTTTTGGTGACATAGATACGGAGGAAATATAGTATGGCATTTGAGATAGAAAATGGCGTTCTTGTTGGATATATTGAAGAAGATGGCGTTTCTGATATAGTAGTTCCCGATGGCGTTGTCGAGATCGGTGAAGCCGCTTTCGGCGGATGCAGCACTCTCAGACATATCAAACTTCCCGATGGTCTTCAGATCATCGGCGACTATGCTTTCGGCTGCTGCCGTCATCTAAGGACGGTAAATATCCCCGATACAGTAAAGTCTATCGGTGCAACTGCGTTTTTCAGCAATAAAAAGATGGAGCCGATGCCCATACCCGATAGTGTTACCGTGATCGGTGAGCACGCATTTACCGATACTTCCGTCTTTGCAGGTAAAAAGAGATATGCTGTATACGCATACCAGATGCTTGAAGATAAGGAAGATTTCTTTGAACGGGCTATAATCGAATCCGAGTCCAGCGGCGATGTTGAGTTTGCCGCCCAGAAGATGGCACATCATCTCATGGGTACAGGTGCTGTCGGCGATCTGGTCAATGAACTTGCCCTTGACGGACACCGTCCAAAGGAGCTTACAGATGAAGAATATCATTACAAAGTAGCATCGATACACGCATCCAACGAAGCTTACAAGATATGGCTCATCGACGAGGACAGCTGTTCACAGTATTCCGATGATACCCTGAAAAGAATGTTCGATGATAATATGGATCACTTTATCAGACATTACTGCCATAAGTTTGTCATTGATTCCAGAAAGTGACCCTTTCAACTTCATTAAGACTTTTACAGACACTTCTGCTTTTGTGCGGAAGTGTCTTTTTGCTGAAAATTTTTGAGCCGCACTTGCATTTATTGCCATACCATGGTATAATATATGAGTATATATAAATTTCAGAGAGGTGTAATCAATGATAGAATTAAAAGAATACAGAGGTCATATCCGCAACTGGCGTCAGCTTTGCGAAGAACTTGGCATTGACAGCAGTCTGCCCCGCACAGAAAGAGAAAAGGCTATCATAGTCAAGGCTTGCGAAAAGTGGGGCACCGAGGTCGCTGACCATCTTTACGGTATGTTCGCTTTCGCTGTTGAAAATGACGGCGAGATATTCTGCGTGCGTGACCATTTCGGCACAAAGCCTTTTTATTACTATGAGACCGCTGATGGAAGACTCCTTTACGGCACAACTATCCGCCGCATAATTGAGCAGGAGGGCTTTGTAAAGGAACTCAATGAGAAAATGCTCCAGATATATATGACCCTCACCTATGTTGCAGGCGAGGACACTTTCTTCAAGGGCGTAAAGAAGCTCATGCCCGGACATTATCTTGTACATAAAAACGGACAGACAAAGATAACCCGCTACTGGCACCCCGAGTTCCATCCCGACGAGAGCAAGTCTCTTGAAGACTGGGCAGATGAGATACACACAACTATTCAGAACATCTTCCCCGAGGTAAAGGAAGACGACGAAACTGCCGAGAGCTTCCTTTCGGGCGGCGTAGATTCTTCCTATGTGCTGGCTATGTCCGATGCTCAGGTGACAGATTCCTGCGGCTATGATGACGAGCGTTTCGATGAGAGCGGACTTGCAAAGCAGACAGCTGATATCCTTGGCAGAAAGAACAACCGCTGCAAGATAACTCCCGAACAGTATTTCGATATCGTCCCCTACGTTATGTACAACATGGAGCAGCCTCTGGGTGACGCTTCCGCGATAGTATTCGCCATTGCCTGCAAGGCAACTGCCGAGCATACAAAGCTCTGCTATTCGGGCGAGGGTGCAGATGAATTCTTCGGCGGATACAATATGTACCGCAACGCCGAAAGATACGGCGATAACCTCAAGACCTTCTACGTTGGCAATACCAATATCATGAAGGAGGAGGAAAAGCAGCGCATACTCAAGCACTACGACCCGAATTATCTGCCCATCGACCTTGTGAAGTATATCTACGACGAGACCGAGGGTCTTGACCCGCTTTCAAAAATGTCAGATGTTGATATACAGATATGGCTGGAGGGTGACATCTACCTCAACGTTGACAAGATGAGCGAAGCCGCAGGTTTGGAGATAAGAATGCCCCTGACCGACAGGAGAGTATTCGATATAGCATCACGTATGCCCTCACGCTTCAAGGTGAACGAGGAACAGAACAAGGTTGCATTCCGTACCGCAGCATCAAAGGTTCTTCCCGAGGAGATAGCATTCCGCAAGAAGCTGGGCTTCATCGTACCTATCCGTATATGGCTGGCTGATGAGCGCTACAATGCCGATGTCAGGGCGAAGTTCAACAGCGATATGGCAGCTAAGTTCTTTGACCTCGATGAGATCAACGCTATATTTGCAGATTACATAGGCGGAAACTCCGATAACTGGCGCAAGATCTGGACAATCTACACATTCCTTGTATGGTATGAGGAATATTTCGTAAAAAGATAAGTGTAAATAGTTTGTAAACGGAGTATTACTAAATACTCCGTTTACTTATTTTTCTCGGAAATAAAGCCGTTTCAGTGTTCTGAGATCTCTCAAAAAAATCTGAAAAAAGTGCTTGACAAATCGGTGCTGATATGCTATAATAATTAAGTCGTCGGGGTGTGGCGCAGGTGGTAGCGCGCTACCTTGGGGTGGTAGAGGCCGTGGGTTCAAGTCCCGTCACTCCGACCAGACTAAAAAACAGACCGCTCATTTTGGGCGGTCTTGTTATATCGAGGTGTGGCTCAGTTTGGTAGAGCGCTACGTTCGGGACGTAGAAGTCGCGTGTTCAAATCACGTCACCTCGATTCAACTAATTTAATATAAACGATTCGTCGGGGTGTGGCGCAGGTGGTAGCGCGCTACCTTGGGGTGGTAGAGGCCGTGGGTTCAAGTCCCGTCACTCCGACCAAAACCGTTGCGGTATTTGATACAATTATCGAGTGCGCAACGGTTTATTTTTTACGGAATAATTAAAATATCTCAGGAGGGGCAATAATGAACAACCCACAACTGATAGAAATATTACGGGAAAGATTTATCAAAAATGCAGCGTTACATTCGGGCATAGATTTTGAAACGATTATAGGCAGACTTACGCCCAAAGTTCTTGAATCTTTAAAATATATGGAAGAATCGGGCAGAGAGCCGGATATTATTGCCTACGATAAATCGGAAGACAAATATATTTTCTTCGACACTTCAAAAGAATCGCCGATCGGCAGACGCAGTTATTGTTACGACGATGAAGCGCTGAATTCAAGAAAAGCAAACAAGCCTTTTTCTTCGGCAATGAAAGAAGCTGTCGATCATTGCGTTGAAATATTAAGTGAAGAGGACTATTTCTTTCTGCAGTCGCTCGGTGATTTCGACTTAAAATCGTCCAGTTGGCTTTATACACCCGCTGAAATAAGAAACAGGGGCGGCGCCATTTTCGGCGACAAACACTTCGGAAGAACCTTTATTTATCATAACGGCGCCGAATCTTATTATTCAAACAGAGGCTTTCGAGTAAAACTGAGGATTTGATTCAATTATTTGCACTCGTTGCACCCGAAAGGTGCATTGTATCAATCATCAGGTGCAGATACATATACGGCGACTTCGCTTATTGGTCGCAACAAAAAGGGAACGGACGATCCGTTCCCCTTTTTGTTGCTCATTTTTGCTTCGCAGTATATCTACCCTTTTCGAAAAAGTCCGATGCACGTGTCGGACTATCTTTTTATGTACTATCGAACTTTATCGCCAAGTAACGCCCAATCGGTAGAATGTATATCGTCGTTGTAATTGTCGGTGCATATACACAACTCTTCACTTTGCTTGTCATAGCGGACAAAACCCCCTTTCAACCCGTGTTTATCGAGATACGCTTTCAAAACGTCAAACTTTTTAGGCGAGAAAATATCTATATCTTCGCTGTCGCCTGACTTCGTAAAACCGCCTTTTGTTTCTATTATCCACGTTGCGCCGTGTACCGATATGATATAGTCGGGATAAAACAGTTTTTGACGGTTGCCGTTATCAAGATAGACGATAGAAAAATACTCGTCACCTTTATCGCCGTTTTTGTAAATCCAATCGACCGCCGAGCAGTTTTCGCAGAACTTTTCAAACTTCCTTTCGGAAGACGAGCGCGGCTCAGCAGATAACAAATACCCTTGATATACGTTCTTTTCGCTTTCTATTTGCACTTTGCTTTGCATATCGTATGTAAATAACGTGCTTTGCGGAATAGTAAACGGTTTTTCTGAAACTCTGTCAATTGAGATAGCCCCTTGTGCAAGTTGCATTGCCATTGCTTCACGGAAGGCACGGCGTAACAGGTCAAAATTGTTTATTACAAACGCATATAAATCTCTTGTCGGAAGAGAAAGAAGTTTTTCACGATAATCGTATTTATCACCAAACAACTTGCCAATGATTGTATTGATAAATTGATACTCTATGCCGATTTCAAGACCGATTCTGCCGATACGGTTATGGTGTTCACGACCGTGCGTGTGCGTGTTGAGCGCTTCTTCAAACTTGATGGCGTTCAATTTATCTTTCTCAGAAAGTTCCGAAAGAACGACAACGTTGCCCGAAAGGGTGTATCTGACTATTTTGTCGGAGAAAACATATCCCACACTTTCAAGCCTCGTTTGATTTTGTTTTTTATCCCCCGTCAAAGAGTATTCGCTCTTATAATACTTTGCAATAGACGAACACGCACGGCGCGGATCGCGTAAATCCGTAATCATAGTGCGTTGCTCTTTTGTAAGCGTAAACTTTTTGTATTCGTTTTTCAAAAATAGCGTTTTCGCTTCAAGTGCCGCTTTGCCGAGGCTCATCTTCACGCCTTGCGTAAATTTACCGTCAAAGGTATAAAGATAGCAACTGTCGAGAATATCGTTCTCATAATGTTTTGCTTCGGGCATACGGCGAATACGTCCGATAGTCTGAACTTCAAACGTTTCGTCCATATTCTCACGTAGTTTAACGAGAATATACGCTCTCGGGCAGTCCCAACCCGTCGCAACGGCTTGCTTTATGATAACCGCCACTTGCTTGCCGTCGTTTTCGGATATATATTCGAGATTATCGTGCCGAGCGGACAGCCAAACGGCAAGTTCTTCATTTTCGATAGATACACCCTTGCTTTCAAACCACCGTTCCACCGTATCGAGAAGCAGGTCGGAATTATTCGGGAGTTGCACGACGATAAGCGGATTGATATTTACTCCACGTGAAAGTAAAAGCGAGTGTAATTCTCTTTGCTTTGTAAGAGCCTTATCAAGCAAATATTCCGTCTGATTGTCCGTTTCTATCGTTTGCGGAAAGTTCTCGTTGATAACGAGCATTTTTTTGATAAGCCCTTCGGCGATAACGTCTTCTTCGGGTACTTCAATCAGCGTTGCTCGTCTGTCGATGATAGGCGTAGCGGAACAACGGATAATCTTATCCGTCTTAAAAAGTTGAACAATGGCGTCGGCTTTCTCGGTAAAGTTCTGATGGCTCTCGTCGATTATAACCTTAAATGATAACCCCGCATTAAACGCCTTTTCTATCCATTCCAAAAAGTTTGTGCGCTCGCTGTCTTTTAAGGCGTTATTGCCTTTTTTCGTCAGTTTTTCCCAGTTGATGAAACAATTATCGTTTTCGGCAAATCCGCTCGTCATCACGTCGGCAAGAAGTTTTGTTTGCGCGTTATGGATATACTTATCCATTTTTGCCTTGCTCTGTTCTTCGAGATTGCCTTTGCCGGGGGTGAGCCATACGAAAACCGTTTTGCCGTGTCCTTTGACGTACTCATCCATAAAGTGCGTAAGAATAATCGTTTTACCGCTTCCCGTCGGGCTTTTGAGAATAATATCGCGGACAGGCGTTTCCATACTTTCGAGTAGGGCTTTTATCGTTTTTAACTGAAACTGCATTAAATTGATACTCATTTTACGCCTCCAAATCGCGATAATAATAATCGGGGATAATATTGACGGTTATGCCGCGCTTTCTGAACAAAGTTTCTTGTTCTTCGCTGGGCAAAACGTCGTGCCCGAGATAGATTGTTTTACACGTTTCGGGGATATCCGCCGTAAAGCCGTCGAGTTCTTTTTCCGTAAGAATAATAGCGATTTTTTCGTTACCGTTAAAGTTTATGCCGTTTTCCAGTTCGACAAGTTCTTTGACGTGCTTCAAAAGTTCGTCGGCGTATTCGTAATAGAGTTTGTCCGAGATAGGCACAAAATCTACCTTGAAGTATTTAAGGCTTGCCGCATAATTTTCTTTGTCGATAACGCGTTTGATACGCTCATACGTTACGTCGCGGCAGATATTATTTTCATTGTTGGTGCAAAGAATAAAC
>Ga0256405_10012514_pt1 | contig 10490 bp, 5 predicted proteins | sample RumenRJG_02DNA_FD_189096 | JGI IMG/M metagenome (GOLD analysis project Ga0256405, IMG submission 189096) | Bovine rumen microbial communities from Lethbridge, Alberta, Canada - RJG_02 | ecosystem: Host-associated > Mammals > Digestive system > Stomach > Rumen | place: Canada: Alberta | collected... | reverse complement strand
CCAGACAATCATAATCGTCACGCACGATCCGGAACTGGCCGCGCTCTGCGACCGCTCCCTCACCATGCGTGACGGATTGTTTATCTAGGTAAAAAACTTATTTCAGCTTCTTGAAAATGTAGGAGCCGTCTCCGGAGATGACGCCGAGGCTAAGGATTACGCATGGGGCGGACATGGCAACCATGGGTGCGCTGCCACTTGGGAGAGGGAACAGGAGTACCATAAGACAATTCCTGGCCACCGGCTACAGGATAAATCTGAACCAGACTATTGCTATTTGAGCCTTCGAGCATAAAGACAGAACCGTAGGACCAATTATTTTCGGTTGTATTACTTTCATTCGAAGCGGGTTCGGCAAGCCAGTAGTGACCGTACTTTGTTTGGTCTATCGCTCCTGAAGATCCTGAGCCATTACGACGTCCGAGGAAGTAGAAACGCACGAAGTTGCCAGCAGCATAAGCCGCGGAGGAAAGATCTCTCCGGAAGGTTTCTCCTGCATTGTATTTTGTACTAAAATCATGATACTTCTGCGAGTATGTTGCGGACGGGTTAAAAGCAACCTTGTTCACATCAATCTTTGTCTGAAACAAACCCAGCGGATTGAACGCCGTGAAGGCAAAAAGATTAGGCATCGAGTAGCCGGGAGGGCAAGGGTCGTAAATGGTTTTTTGTACAGGCAAATCTTTTCTGCCCCCCGGTTTGGTCCCATCCAGGTCAAACTTCAGGAAAGTTTTGGTGATATAATTAACATTCGTATTCCACAAATTGTCATAGCGGACTGAACCCGTATGCGCCAACTTGGCATCGCCATAATAAAACGTAGCAGGATACTGGATTGACTTGCCGATAGAAGAGCCGCCGGCCGACTCCCGGGTAGGATAAGCTGTATCCCCATCTGTACGGAAAGGGTCCTTCCGTCCCCACTGGTAAAAAGGAACATCCATGGGGCCGCTGGAGTCCTCAACGCCGCTCTGGGCCATGCAGACAACACGCTTGGCGATAGCCTTCCCCCGCCAGTACTGGGTGAACTCAACATAACAGCGCTTATAAGCGGAACTTGCCTCTTTATCCCCCTGCCCCAAATCGTAGAACTTCCAGACCTTCGTGTCGGCATAATGCTTGCTTTTGTAAACAAAGGGATCGCCTGCGGCAAAATTACCAGGTCTATTACTCCTGACTGGCAGATTAGCAAAGTATTCAGGAGCATTGGGATTACTACCGGAGTAGGCATTGCCGCCACCAAACTGTTCATTCGGCTCAATCGCAATTTCCTCCAGTGTGTTTTTGGGATCCGGCACACACCAGATGTGCCAGCTCCAGACAGTCGTGCTACCGGACTTGGCTGCAATCACGGCGTTACTCCAGGCTATCTGATTCACGTAGAAGTAGATATAACCATAACCGGTAGCCGGGTCTTCCCAGTAGAAGGGTTCCAGTTCTTCGGCACGGTTGGAATCTGCAAAACCTGTGGCATAAATCATGTCCGTGGCATCTTCCCAGACCAGGCTCACACCATCCCGGCCCTTGTTCCCCTTACTGATGCCGGGAATCCAAGGCTGGGTGATAGGGGCATTATTATGGTCCAGAAATGCCCCAAGGCGATTGGTGCCGCCATAGCCGTTATATGCTGCAGTATTGTAAGCCCCACCCTTGATGGCATTTCCGTAAACGGCAGGGAAACGATACCAGCCGGGGGCCGAAACCACATAGCAATTGGCGGTGGTGCCCAAATCACCATTCTTCGCAACCACCAGATCGCCATAGATGTCGTGGCTGCTGAGATCGTAGGCATAGGCCTCGCCGGCCACATGGGTTCCCCTGTTTTCCGTATAATAATAGTTCCCGTCCAGGTCGCAATAATTATAGGTGATAAGCTGATTCTTATCCACCAGCCAATCCTTGAGCGCCGTGCCGTTGTTTGTTCCGCCCGCATTAAAGAACACGCCCTTATGGTTGTTCTCAAAAGCCTCGTAACCACAGAAGAATCCGCGGGAATTGGTCTTTTTCTTGGTGTCGTCCATGTGCGACCCATAACCCCAGGCCTTGTCCCAAGGGTCGCCGGAAGGAGTGATGCCGTTGTTGGCATAGTACTCCGGATCGGAAGTCTGATTGGGATCAAAGAATATGGCCTTGTCATGATCGGGATTATAAGAGCCGTCCTCTCCCCGGAGGAACAGCCAGTCCGGCTTGGTGTCAGTAAACGGTCCCGTGGCGGAAGTCGCGTTGTAACCGGTTACCTGCCATTTGAGCGGCTGCAGCACGCCGGAAGAATCCCGGTAGCTGACGACGGAATAGAAATCCTGGGCAAGGAACGCATTGGGATCTACACCGGAAAAGACACCGGAAGGGATGTCATCCGTAGTTTTAGGACAGTTGTTCCTCCACACGCGCGGCAGAAGACTCTGCGACTGCACCTCGAAATGATACTCGATTTCGGGGACGCCGGAGCGCACATAGAGCTTGCGGGCCTTCTGGAGCGGGTACCAGCCTTCATCCTTGAGAATCTTGTTGCGGTCCTGCAGGGAAAGGAAACGGCGAACCTCCTTCCAGGCGCCGCCCGCATCCTGATACTCGAAGGTATAATCCACAACCATATACTGCTGCACCACAGGAAGGGCCAGGAAAGTGACTTTGAGGGTATCTTCGTTGAGCAGATACCTTTCAGTATCGGGAATGTTGATGGTAAGGCGCTTGAGGGTGTCTGCGTCATTGAGAGGATCGACGGTGAAGTCTCCAGTGCTGCTGCCGTTCAGGCCGAACGTTGCCTTAAACTTGCCGCCCAGGGCGGTGCCTTTCGAGTTGCCCGGACGCAGGTACACGTCGTTGTAATGCAGGTCCGTACGCAGCTCCACCTTCTTGAGCCGATAATTCTGCGCTCCGGCGTCACGGGCCGTTATCATCAGCTTGACGGCCGAGAACAGCGGTTTGAACCGCAGCGGCACCTTTTTGTAGCCGGCATCGGCCCCGTCCACCTTGGCGGCGGCATACATGTAGGCGTTGGTCATGTCCGGCAGGTACTCGACGGTCCCTCGGGAGCCCGGAACTCTGGGGTCAGTTCCCGAATTGGCCTCTGTCACGCCCAGCGTACCCGTTATTTCAACGCTCTTATACGGCTGGCTGGCAGGAATTTCTCCTTCCACCGTGGCCCTATGCAAGGCGCCTATGGCAAAGTTCTTTGCCGTGGAGTTGGGGACATTCGTCTTATTCGGCGAAGGATAAACGGCATAGAAATAGCGGTCTTCCTTGATGGCGCTCCAATAGAAGGCGTTTTTGACGTCTCCGTCATATGGCTCGGTATCGGCTACGTCCTCTTTGGTCGCAGAATTGTTGGTGACATCCTTTATCTTCTTCGCCTTGTAATCGGCCTCTTTCTTGTCGTATTTGGTAAAATCCTGCTCGGAAAGTATCTGCACCACATCGGGAGTGGTTACATCCCAGTCAATACGCTCATAGCGAACGCTGTTCAGAAGGATGGTCTTGTCATCCCCGGCATAGGCTGTCTTGGTGGCCGGTTCATCGGCCCCCACATAGGTCTCCAGCCCAAAATGCACCATGGGGTCATAATCACCACGCGCCACAGGCTCCGCCCCCTCCTGCTCCTTGGTGCAGGAAAGAGCCAAAGCCAGCGCGGCCAACAAAATCCAATGTATTCTAGAAGTACCAGCCATCTCCATGCCAATCATTTCCATGAGGGTTGTCGCCATCTTCCCAGCGGTCCAGCACCTGTCCGTCGGTGATGAGCATTCCCTGGGGATCTACAAACAAGAACCGTGAGGTGAACTCTTTCCAGGGAGAAACCGTCACATGTACGGACACCACATAATCACTGTCCAAGGTTACCGGCACTATGGGCTCATCCACGTCCCACACACCGGTTCCGATACCCTTCAAATCGTCCGAAACTTTAACCGTATAATTGTGGTTGCGTACCACGCCATATTGCGCCGTCTCATAGGTGCTTCCCGGCGTAGCAGGGGCCGCCGTAAGGTGCTCAATGGGAATCTTGTAATAAAACTGTCCGTCCTTGAAGCCGTCAATCTTCACGTTCTGCAGCACATCGGCCGATACCGCAGCGCCGGCCTTGTCATACAGCGTAACACCGCTCTTCACGGCGGGGTACAAGTTCTCGCCGTAAGTATGGGTGAGCGTAAAGTCCGAAGCGTCGGCTGCGGCGGTCCGGGTGTTGTCTTTGTACAGCGGAGCGCCCTCTGCAACAAGATCGGCCAGGACGGCAGCCATGATGTTGTTGCCCGTGTAAAACACGCCTTTGTAGCGGTAGAAATCCGTTTCCGTAGTATATCCCGCCACATCCCCGGCGGCAGGCAGGCCGGAGCCCACGGCAAAGGAAAGCTTCGCCTTTACCAGCACATGCGTCATCCTGGGATACAGTTCATTGGCGCTTCGGCTGATGCGGAGAATGCTGCCGTCAGCCGTATTTTCCAAGCAGTACTGCGGATTAATCGTCTTCTGGGCTTCGGTGGAAAAATTACCCGAAAGTTCGCTCCATTTACGATATTCCAAAGAACAGGAGCTTGCTCCGGCAAGAGCCAGCGCTTCGGCATCATGGGGATAAGTTCCCCCGTCGTAATTGGCATCTTTCGCCCAATGACAGCGGTATTTGGCGGGTTCGTTCCAGTTTACGCCGCTCCAGTTGAAACTCCAGCCCGTATCAATCTTCTTGAAACTGTAGGCCGATTTGTTGACGGCGTTGAGTCCCCAGCCCAAAATCACCACCTGGGTCTTGATACCCGGATATTGGGTGACGGCGGGCACCTGGAAACTGGTACCGGAGGTGGGCTGTACCACATTCACCTTGGCGGCCAGGCGCTCCACGTACACGGGCATCGGATGCTGTTTGGCATCGTCGGCTGTGGGCCAGACATATTCCCCGGGGATAATCAGTTCACAGCGCTCGGTTCCTGAGGCATTCATATAGGTGGAGGAAGTCATCCGGAAAGGACGCACCGCCACGTCGCCTCCGCCATAGGAAACCGTGGTGGGAGTTCCGCACCAGGCCGATGAACTTTCCAGCACCTTTTCCCGCGCCTCCTGGAGCGTAAGCCCCTGCAGGTTTTGGTCAAAATTGACGGCCACCAGCATCACATACGGACGGAACGGCAGTTCCACGGCAAAATCATAGACAACATTGGCAATATCGGCCGTCTGCGAGCCCGCCACCTGCTGGGTGAATTGGGTGATTTCACGACGGTTGACGGGGCTGGGCAAAGAGCCGTCGCCGTTGTAGAAATACAGCGAAACCTTCTTTACCAGCAATTCCTCGCCGGGCAGGCCGATATCCATGCCGTCAGAATCGGCCTTGGTGGAAGGAAGTGCCGGGGAATTGAGGATGAAGGTCATAAAATAACGGTTCTCTCCCTCGGGGCATCCCTCCACAGGAGTATATTTGTCATAGACGCACCCGGTCAGTACGCCCAGCAGCAAAAATCCTATGCTTATAAGCTTCTTCACAGTTCCATTCCCTCCACGCCTTCGGCAATCCACTCGTAGGCGTAATTTCGAATCAAATTAAAATACGTGCCGATGGTTACGTCCGTTGTTCCGTCCGGCATTTTCCGGGAGTAGTACGTTTTCATCTGCAACCACTCCGTCCAAGGCGACTTCTCGTAGGTAACGGTATCGCTGCCCTTGGTGCGGACAATCTTGTCACGTTCAAAAACGAAGTCCACCACGTTGCCGTCTTTGTTTGTCACCCGCATTTCCACAATCAGGTAGGGGTCATTGTCGGCGCCGCTCACCTTCAGCTCCGGCACGTAGGCCACCCATGATTTGTCCGTGGCGGATGGGTGAACAAACTCGATATCTGCATCCGATGTGCCCTGCAGGTCTCCCAACGGAGTCACCGTGTCGAAGGGGGAATGGCTTCCGGATGAAACAAAGCCGGACGGAAGCAGGCGCACTTTCTTCTTGTAATTGTGCAATTTTACGCCGGTAATTTCGACAGATGCCACGCCGGGTGCAGGGGTGGCGGCAGGCTGCCCGGCTTTGGGCTCGTAGCGTACATGCAAACGCGCCAGGGCGTTTCCAAGCGCCAGGCGGTCGCTTTCCCGGACGGCGCCGGTGACTCCGGCGTAGTTGGCAAGCTCGGTGGCGGTATTGAAACCCTTTACGGTGAGCGGGGTGGACATGCCCCGGTAGTACTTGAGTTCGCGATTGGCTTTTTCTGTGTCCGAAGCCGAGGAAGGAAGTCCTTCCCAGGAGCCGAATACCTTCCAGCCGTGCTTGGGAAAGGCTACGGTGCCGCCCGTATATTTGCTTTGGTCGGTGTTGTAGTTGATTCCTCGCGCGTCATCGTTGAAGAAATCCATCACGGCCTGCATGCTTGCACCCTTGCCGGGGACTCCGGCGGCAGAATAGGCGGCATCGCCCATGTTGGCCAGCACCAGTACTGCAAGGGATTTGTATTTGGCGTCCACCTTGAATTCGCAGCGGGTGAGGTTGTTCCCCAGATCTTCCACGTGCAGAATATCTGCCTTGCCGGCAAAAATCTGGATGGCAGCCGAAGGATTGAATTCATACAAACTCCCGGAACCCACCGTGAAAGCGCCTGTGGCATCAAAGACGAAGATGCCGTAATCCTTCACCGCCTTTTCATAAGGATACTCCAGGGCGGAATCGACATCCTGATAGTCCGCCTTGGTTATCACTCCGTCACTTCCGAAACCGTGCAGGGACAGGGTGAGGCTCACCTGCACCTGCCCGTCCGTGACCTGCTCCGGCTGCATAGGCAGCACCGGCTCATCGGCACGGCGGCACCCTGCGAGGACGGAGAGTCCCAGCAGCACAACAAAGCTTATATGCAGGAATTTACGCATTTACCAGGAAATGTCCGGATTGGAAAGAACAATTTGCCAGCCGTTGATGTAAATACGGGCGGCTATGTAGAATTCTCCGCCGGGCCCCTCCTTATGTTCCAAGAATACGACAACAGCGTAGTCGTCCTGACGGTCCAGGTACTCTTGGTCGCTCATGGGACGGGAATAATGCCCTTTTACCATCAGAAAATAATCTACCAACGGAACATTGAACACTTCTTTTCCGGTCGATTTCTGGGTAATCACCAGCGTGGTCTTGTCTGTCGTGCGGGCAAACAGCCGTCCTACGGAAAACTCGGCCACAGCGGCGGTGAGCACTTCGGTTCCGTCGTTCAGTTTCACGCTGCCCTGCTTGGTGTTGAAGGGATCGTAGGTGATGGGGGCCGGATTCACGATTTCATCGTTCCACCCCAATTGGGCATTGATGTCATAAATGGCAAAATCAAACTGCTCCGGAGTGAGGTTGATGTCACTGTTGATGGACTGCAACAAAACACGGATATTATTGGTGTTCTTTACCAGTGGAATAATCACCGTATTCACGCTTCCTGCCGGCAGGTGTTTCAAATCCGTCTTCTCTACATAACCGTAGAAGAGGTTTCCCAGCATGCGGTCAGAGTACGTTTCGTCGGCTTTGGTGCGCACCGCCGTGTTGATGCGGCAAATCAGGTCCGTCTTGGTGGCGGGGTCGTCTACGATGAAGGAATCGCTGTCCTGAAGGCCGCACCAGGCTACCAGGTCGTACACGCCCGGCTTCAGGCCGGGAATGGTAAGGGTATAACCTTCCTGACTCAGGGGGACGCCGGACTCAGTTGCCTTGGTCACAAACTTCCCGCTCTGGTCGAAGGCATATACGGCCACGGAGGTAACCTCGTTGCGGAAGGCGTCTGCATACTTGAGGTTGAAGTCGAACTTGAAGCCTACGGCCACCTCGCAGTCTCCTCCTCCATCGTAAATGGATTTGTCACAGGAAGAGGCCAGCAATCCCAGCAGAAGCGCCGTCAACAGTGATATGGTGAATTTTACTTTCATACTTTTTCTTACAGGCCGATTCACGGCCCGCCTTGGCAGCCCGGAGGAGTTTCACCTCCTCCGAGCCGTAAACAAACTGGATTACTCTTCCAGGTTGGCGGTCTGGGTAGCCAGCTGCCAGGAGAGGATATTGATCTTGGCGGCCAGGTAGAACGGCTGCTTGCGGTCGCCGGGAACGATAGGCTCGTCCACATCGTAGATACCGTGACCCAGGGAGTTCACCATGCCGATATTGATGCGATACAGGTTGTTGCGAACTACGCCGTAGTTTCCTTCCAGCAATGCGGGAGGGGTTGCCGTGCTCTTGGCCTTGCCGAAGTGCTCGATGGGAATGGCATAGTACATCTTGCCTTTGGTGTAGCAGTTGGCGGGCTCCACAGCGTCGCGCAGGAATTTTTCGGCAAGTTCCTGAGCCGTGGCTATGCGGTACTCGCTGCCGGGAGTTCCGGCATCATAGGTACGGTTGGTGGCGGTGTTTTTATCAACCACATACAACTTGTCTCCGGGGATCTTACCTGCTCCGAAGTTGGGAACCAGGGTCACATAGCCATCGCTATGGCCTTTGGGATCATTGGACGTAAACGAAGGCAGCGTCGTAAGAGTCGCGTCCTGGATGGTCACAGTTTTGCTAAGATCAATGATGTAACCGCTGTAGACCTCTTTAATCATCTTGCCGGGATTTGCAGTGGATTCCTTGTCCCAATCTTTTGCAAACGAGGCGTGATTATTGGAGTAAACATCTTCAATCTTCGCGGCTTTTACGGTCTTGAGTTCTTGCGCGGTGAGGTCGGGATTGATGGGACGGAAGGTACCGCCGTCGTTGACATACAGTCCGCCGTTAACCTGTACCGAAGCCAGAAGGTGCTCGGCATACTCCTGGGAAGTATATACCTGGCCCATGTAAGCATAAAGGTCTACGGGAGCGGCCGCGCCGTGCTTGCGTGCCTGGGCATAAAGGAGAACCATGGTGCCGCTCACACGGGGATTGTTCTGCCCGGTGGCGGGAATCGTGTTCTCGTAGCAATACCGCTGGAGAATGTCGTTGGAAGAACCGGCATCCGTCCCGTCATCGTGGGTATCAATCTGGGTGGCACTGTAATAGTGCAGGAAACTGGCGGGAAGCAGTTCACGGGCGGAATGCGGGTAGTTGTTACGGTCGGACTGGTCCTTGCCATAATCCGGATCGATGGCCCAGTTGATACGGGTGTTGATGTTCTCCGAAGGATAGACAGGATTCGAAATGGTGGAACCACTCTGCAACCAAGAGGTCGGAGTACCATGGAAAGGCTGGTTGGGACCGGTCTGGCTAAGCCAGTCAAGGCTGACGTTCTTGATGGAATGGGAGTTCTTGTTCACCGCGGTAACACCCCAGGCAAGGGGTTCGATGTCCCAGACGGGAGTGCCGTTGTCAAGCATGTTGGTTCCCAGGTTGGCCGCCTTGATATAGCCGCCGTCCACGATGCTGGCCAGGTTGCCAATTTCCACGCGGGCGGCCATACGCTCCACATAGATGTTGACAGGGTTGGCCTTCGCCTTGGCGCGAGTTTTCTGAATGTGTGACGCTGCGGTGTAATCATCGCCACTCTTTTCCACAATGATGTCATTGGCATACTTGATTTCAGTAGTACCGGCTTTGTTCTTGCCGTACATGGGAGAGGTGAACATCACAAACTTGGCTCCGCTGTCTTCAAAGTAGAAATCCTTGAAAGTGTCGGTATCGTTGCCGGTAACGCCGGCCGAAGTGGTGTGCAAGGCTTTGACAACCGTCGCGAGGCTCTTGTTTTTGTACCAGCCGGTGTCACGGGAGTTAATGACGCAAAGCACCTGGTTCGGCTCGGTCATGGTGGATTCCAGCACAACTACACCTTCCTTGGCTGCGGTTCCATCATGGAGAATCTCTTCAGTGTTTCCGGTAGAGCCCTCGGGAGTAAATTCGTCTTTAATCTCGCCGTAACCCATGGACACATAAGCACCGTCTTTGTAGAAGAAGAAATGGATGCTCTTGATAGCATTTTCGTAGTCTTCGCCGACCACATACGAACCGGTTGCGCCGGTACCCTCGGCCTTGGTAACAGCCGAAGGCATGGAGATGGTGAAGCCCATGTAGCGCTCCCCTTCCTGGTCAGGACCGATAACATCGTTACCCTCCTCCTTGTTGCAACCCACCAGCGCGAGGCCGGCCAGGGCAGCAATAAGTAAATACCTAAATTTCATAATACGTGAAATTAAAAAGTTAATAAAATAATAAGTTGTTGTTTCTATGTTGATTGGCCTTGCAGCCAAGGAAAAGCCTTAGAAGGTTTCGTACTCTATGGTATAGTCCGTACGACGCAGGAACGGCAGGCATTCGGCAACCACTCTTTCACGTCCGGTTCACGGTTGGAGTCCATGATTTCCAGCATCTGGTCCTTGCCGGGGAGCGAGGAGTTCGCTACGTACTCACGCAGACCTTCCCAGTTTTCCGGCTCGCAATCCAGTTCAAAGAGCTCATCCGAGAGGCCGTATGCCTTCGCCACGTAGTCCTTGACGGCATGGGTACGGGCCAGGGCGAGCTTCTGGTTGGTCTGGTAAGGACCTTCCGGAGAGGCATACCCCTTTATGACGATTTTTCGGATACGCGCGCCG
>Ga0256405_10012513_pt1 | contig 10490 bp, 8 predicted proteins | sample RumenRJG_02DNA_FD_189096 | JGI IMG/M metagenome (GOLD analysis project Ga0256405, IMG submission 189096) | Bovine rumen microbial communities from Lethbridge, Alberta, Canada - RJG_02 | ecosystem: Host-associated > Mammals > Digestive system > Stomach > Rumen | place: Canada: Alberta | collected... | reverse complement strand
TTTGCCGCCCAACGTTGTTCCGCCAGGGCTCGGATATCGTTCGGAATTTCGACCGTCGGCAGTTCGGTATCGGATGCCTCATATTGAATGCCGAGCGCATACAGAGCAGCACTCCATTCATCGAGAAGGAGTTTTACCTGTTCTTTCGACGGCGACGGATTTTGGTGCATAAACGTGAACAAGCAACCGAGAGCTTTTGGAACGTTTAAATCATCCTGTAGAGCCTCAAAAAAGTCGCCGAGGAAGATACATTTTTCGGGCAAAACAGTATTCTCTGTGCGTTTTTCGAAGGTTTCCTCATTGATGCTCGATTGGGATAACAGTGCATGGGTGTAAGCGTTAATCTTCCGCAAAGCACTTTGGGCAGAACGCATCAAATCGAAGGTAAAATTGAGCGTTTGTCGGTAATGACCCGATAATAAGGCGTATCGAACCGCCGACGGACGGTAACCGCGTGCCTGCAAATCGTCTAATGTCAGCAAATTACCGAGGCTTTTGGACATTTTTTGCCCCTCGACCTGCAGATGAGCGATGTGTAGCCATTGACGGACAAAAGGTGCGCCGTACGCCGCTTCCGATTGGGCGATTTCGTTTTCATGGTGCGGAAAGCACAAATCGACGCCTCCCGTGTGCAGGTCGACCGTTTGCCCCAGGTATAAATGCGACATGGCACTGCACTCGATGTGCCACCCGGGTCGACCGCGCCCCCAGGGGCTTTCCCAGGAAACATCGCCATCCGTCGGCTTGTATGCCTTCCAAAGAACGAAATCCGCCACCTGCTCCCGATCGTATTCGTCGGCGTCGTTGGAGCGTCCGGCACTGTTGAGTGCCTGTGTCTGCAGAATGCGCGTATCTAAGTGCGACAATCGACCGTAATTTTCAAAGGAAGCGATGCGAAAATAAACCGAACCGTCGCGCACGTAGGCATGTCCTTTGTCGATTAACGTTTGAATAAGTTCCTGTTGGGCTTCAATGGTTTCGGTTGCGCGCGGTTCCGCTGTCGGCGGAAGAAGATTTAAGCGTTTGCAATCGTTATGGAACTTCTCAATCCACGGATTGACGTAATCCGACAGCGTTTGTTGTTGCGCAATCGAATTGCGGATCGTTTTATCGTCCACATCGGTGATGTTGCGTACATAACGATAGGGGATTTGAAGCAGCTTTAAAAGGCGAACAACGATATCTTGCACCACATAAGTGCGAAAATTACCGACGTGCGCCGGACCGTAGACGGTTGGTCCGCAACAATAAGTTCCGAAATTTCCCACTGTTTCGCATTGCACTGCTTCCTTTGTGCGGGTTTGGGTGTTAAAAAGTTGGAACTTCATGCAAATGCCTCCCTAGGAGAGTGTAATTTTTTAACGGAGGTATTCGCAAGGGAAAAACACCAAGAATACTTCCGAACCGAACAAGTAGAAGTTGCAGAGTTTAAAAAAACGCGACGGATGAAAAGAAACCGCCCCGCCTGAGAGCTTCCGCCAAACCAACGAAATTCCTACTTCAAAATGCCAATCCCGCCTTCTCTTACCTCCAATTTAACCCTTTGCCCGGCTTTTATTTTTTGTTCCAAGAAGTCATCTGCCAGGCGGTTTTCGACGTAACGTTCAATGGCGCGTTTTAACGGTCGCGCGCCCATTTTTTCGTCAAAGCCTTTGTCGAGCAAAAATTCTTTCACATCCTCGCCGATTTTGAGGGCTATGCCTTTGGTTTCTAAGCGTTCCGCGACGGTTTTGAGTTCCAAATCGACGATTGTCTTCATGTGTTCGCGCGTGAGGGGTCTGAAGATGACTTGTTCGCCGATACGGTTGAGAAATTCGGGTTTAAAAGTTTTCTTCGCGGCATGTTCAACGGCGGATTTGACCTGTTCGAACGCGGCATTCGGCGATTCCGAACCGAAGCCAAGACCGAAACTGCGCTGAAACTCCTCCGCGCCGACATTGGACGTCATGATAAGCAGGGTGTTCTTGAAATCCGTGCGGCGACCCAGACCGTCTGTCAGGTGCCCTTCTTCCAGAACCTGCAGGAGAATTTGAAGTACGTCGGGATGTGCTTTTTCGATTTCATCCAGCAACACGATCGAATAAGGCTTACGGCGCACCGCTTCCGTCAATCGACCGCCTTCTTCGTATCCGACGTAACCGGGTGGCGAACCGATGAGGCGCGAGACCGTGTGTTTTTCCATGTATTCCGACATGTCCAGTTGAATGACGGCTTCGCGGTGACCGAAAATTTTCTCCGCCAGCAGTTTGACCAGGTAGGTTTTTCCGACACCTGTTGGACCAAGGAAAAGGAAGGAAACGGGACAACGCGGATCCTTCAAATCCGTGCGCGAACGTTTCAGAGCATCGGCGACGGTTTTGACCGCCTCCTCCTGACCGATGAGCGAGCGATTAAGCGTTGCTTCGAGCGTTAAGTAGCGCTCTCGTTCGTGTGCGCCGATATTCTCGATCGGGATACCTGTCCAATCAAAAATAATTTTCTGCAATGTCGCTTCTTTGACGGTTGCACGTTTGGCGTTTTTCGTTTGTTTCCACGCTTCCAGCAGTTCGCCGCGTTTGATTTTAAGAGCCTGTTCTTTGTCGCGCCAACGCGCCGCTTCTTCGAACCGCTGACGCTCAATGGCGGTTCGCTTTTGGTCCTGTGCCGAAACAATCTCCTTATCCAACGCTTCGGTAGAGGGAGCTTCGCGTTGCGTTAACATTTGGGTGCGTGCGCCCGCTTCGTCCATCAAATCAATGGCTTTGTCGGGAAAACAGCGATTATTGACGTATCGTTGCGTGAGATCGATGGATTGCTTTAAAACCGCTTCCGTATAGTGAACGCGGTGAAATGCTTCGTAGCGATCTTTTAAACCGTGCAGAATTTCGAGAGTTTCCGAAGGCGTTGACGGTTCCAGCATGACGGGTTGGAAACGGCGATTCAGTGCGCCGTCTTTTTCGATGTGCCTGCGATATTCGTCGAGCGTGGTGGCGCCGATGCACTGCAATTGTCCGCGCGCCAAAGCGGGTTTCAGGATATTGGCGGCGTCGACGGAACCTTCGGCGGAACCGGCTCCGACCAACGTATGAAGCTCATCCAAAAACAAAATAACCTTATTATTTTGCGCTTCGTCCATCAGACGTTTGAGGCGCTCCTCAAATTGTCCGCGGTATTTGGTGCCCGAAAGCAATAATGCCAAATCGACTTCGACAACGGTTTTGTCCAGCAATACTTCCGGAACGCGATGCTGCGCGATGCGTTGCGCCAACCCCTCGACAACGGCGGTTTTCCCGACGCCCGCTTCGCCGATGAGAACGGGATTGTTTTTGGTGCGACGGCACAATATCCGAAGAACGCGCTCAATTTCCTTCTCCCGGCCGATAACGGGATCCAGTGTGCCGTCCAGCGCCTTTTGCGTCAAATCCCGACCGTAGGTTTTCAGGAAAGAAACCGATGGGCGGGATCGTCGTACGAAAATTGAGCCTTCCGGGCGTTCATGATTCTCCTCCGGTTCGTTATTGCCTTCATCCACTCCTTCGTCATCTTCCTCATCCGTTGAGTCATCATCTTCGTCGTCATCATCTTTTTGGAAACGCAGTGTATGTAAAGCGGTTGTCCGGCAGTATTCGGGATCGGTCAAACGTTCGAGCAAACGGTGCCCCAAGCCGCAACCTTCCTTTAAAAGACCCAGCAACAAATGTGCCGTTGTGATTTTGGAACCGTGCTGTTCCGAGCACAATCGTTCCGCCGCCAAAAAGACCTTTCGCAGGCGCGGCGTTAACGTTAAATCGCCGTTAGTCGTTTCTTCTCCGTCCGGGGGGAAAACCTCCGTTTGTGACGTTTGAAGCAGGTGTTCGCAAACGACAGCCGCGGCTTCATCGGCGCGAAATCGGCATTGTTGCAAGATGCGCGCCGCGGTACCCTCTTTTTGTTCCAACAACGCCAGCAGAAGATGGTCGGTTCCCAGGTAAGACTGATGCAGATCTTTTGCCCGACGTTCCGCCGAAACAAGGACGCACTGGGCGTTGCGTGTGAATTCAAACGGCACGGGAAACCTTTCGTTTGGCGGCGGTCGGTTGCTTTAGAACCTGCGCCATGGTTGCTTTCACGATCGCGGCGCGCGCGCGGTCTTCCTCCGATGACGGGATACTTTCTTGGCAAAATTCACAGAGCCGCGCGTATCCCAAAGAGCACCACAGGCGCAACAGCAGGGCGCGTTTTTGTGTCGGCAAAATGCCTTCATCGACCGCCATGACGACAATCGAAAGCAAATGTCGCGCTTCTTCGAACGTCAATTCGCCGCAATTTCCGAGCAACCCGAGCGAACGACCGAGGCTGTCGCGGGTAAAATCGGCGTGTTCCGTGATCATGACTTTTCGAGCGCGCCGTTCCTCGGCAACGATCTTTTCGGCGACGTCTTCGATGTGCGCCAAAAGAGATTTTTCGTCGATACCCGAATTTGCCGTGTTGAACAAAAGAAAAAGATGTCCGATGGCTTTATCGTCGGAAACGCGAAGCGGCTCCAGTTTTAAATTCATTTCCGATGCGGCTTTGATCAGCTTCGGTAACTGTCGGTCGAAGCAGAGCGCGGGCAGGTGCAATAAAATTTGTGCGTCCAACCCCATCCCCGCCACCTGCGGATTGCTCGTCGCAAAGCCGCTTTTCGGGTCAAACGCATACGCGAGTTTTTCTCCCAGACGCTCCTCTAAGGCATCGAGCGCCGACCAAGTATGCTTCAAAGCGCCGTTCGCGGACGTGAGATGAAAACGAATGTGTTCGCCGTCGTTGACAACGATATGTATGAAATTTTTCGCATGATACCAGACGACCGTTTCGTCGCACGGCTGTTCCAACCCTGCAAGGCTTTTTAAAAGAACTCTTTCCCGATGCGAAGTGGCATTCCACGGGCATTCGACCCACTCGTCTTTAAAATTCTCCAATCCCTCCAACGCTTCCTGTACTTGTTGGGTGATGGTCTCGCGCTGCGCCGCCGTTGCCCGCATCGGGAACGGTAACCCTTGCAAATTCCTTACGACCGTGACGGTTTGGCTCAAACGCACCGCGCCGTTGCTCAAACGCGTTTGATGCAACCACCACGGATGAAGGGAAACGGAAGCCATAGGAACTGCTTACACACTGAAAACTTTCACTCCCGTGAGCAAGCCTTGTTTCTTATAACGGACGATTTTGTTGGATTATAGAGGGATTTTTTGTGTCGTTCCCGGTAAGTGCTTTGACACGGAAAGACACCGAAAATGCAGGGAATTTAATTTTTCTTCCTCCCCCCAAAAAAATCCTTGCCCCCTACCTACCTACCTACCTACCTACCATGGAATCATCAAACTATGAAAAACAAATTTTTCTTTACGGCAGGCGTTATCGGGATGTTGTCGGGTGTGGCGTCGGGCGCGACGGACGGAGCGGACGTTGACCATGGAAGAGAATGGAGCCCGTATGTGACGTTAAGAGGCGGGTGGTTGTTTGGAGGGGATGTGAAAGGCGATTATGCCGTGATCGCACATCCCGAAAATAATCGAAATTTGAAAGAGAATATAAAAAGCGCGTCGTCAGGTTCGGGTGAGTTCGGGGTGTCGTGTTTCGATGAGCGGGTTTTCGTGGAGTTAGAATTGGGATATTTTACGGGAAAAGCGACATTTGAACTGTTGGACGGTGCCGATAAAATGATTTTCCCTGCTGAATTCGGGGACACGTTCGGTGCAATCCAGCTCCTCACTGCTGATTAGGCGGTGAGAAACTGAGGAGCTTTTGGTGGCAGGAATTGTTTAAAGCGAGGCAGGATTTGATTCATGCCGCGGAGGTGGGATTGACGTATCAATTTTAGAAAATTCCCGCAGAAGTGTTACGGCAGAAACAGGTAGAAAAAAGTAGAAGGGAAGCATGGTGGCGATGACATCATGCCTCTTTCTAGAAAACTCTCTAACCTCTCAAATCCTCGCGTACGCAAACGCATTCGGTACGCCTGCTCCCTCTTCGGAACTTCCCGATGATGCGGAAACGCGGCAAAGGTTTTCGTATTTTCCCATCCAATTTTCCACCATTGTGACAAAATTCCCGAGGACGGTTTTGAACAGTTCGAACGAAAAGGTGCTGGCGATAAAGGTGTAACTGAGTACGACGCGCTCTTCCTCCTCTTCGATGCCGAGAACGGCGCCGCCGTTTTCGATGCCGAACGCGTTGGAAACCAGCAGTTGTCGGTAAAATTCTTCGCGACCGTCGGCGGGAACGGTACCAATCGGAGAGGCGAAAAAGCATTGATCGTTATCTTTGTTGTACACGATATCGACGTTGATTTTGCCGTCGAAATTGAGCGAACAGACACCGTTTTCGTTGAGTTTCAGGTTCGGCAGCCCGACCTCGCGCCCGTAATTCGTAATGTAGCTTGAGAAGTCAATCATAAATTTACCTTATTTGAGCAATTTTTTCACGGCGACGTTCCTCTTCGTTCAGTTCTTGCGTCATTTCCTGCTGGCGCGTAACATCCGGCGTTTGCCAGCGTCCTTCGTCGCGCAGTTGCTTTACCTGCGGATTAAATTCGGCTTTTTCCTGCAGCTTTGCATCCGCTTCGGCATTAAGTTTAAATTCAAGGAAACTGTTTTTCTCCTGCATAACTTTCAGCGCGATATTGTTCTTGAGAAGTTCGTTCACGGATGCCGCGTGTTTTGAAACCGCTTCCGTTGTTTCGACACTTTTCTGCGCCTCTTTTTGAACCGCCGGAAGGATAATTGCATCCAATTGCGTTTGGAAATCAGCTTTGGAAATTTGCTTCGAAACGTCCGTTGACAACAGTTGTTGCTTAAACGTCGCGTACGCATCATCTCCTGTGTACTTTTTCGCTTCTTCCAATGATTTTAAACAAGTAATGCGATCCGTCAGAGACGTGGCCGAGCCGTCCGTTGTGCCGTTGATGAGGGTACTCAGCCGTGCTTTGAGTTCGGCAATTTCCGTCTGCAGGTTTTCGATAACCGATGCGTCCGCGTTGTCTTTAATCGCTTGCATCAGTTCGGAAATTTTTGCGTTTAAAGCGGAAAATTGTGCCTCAATTGCCTGCGTAAAATTCGTTCCCAAAGTACCTTTATCGGTCTCCGACAGCTTTTCCCAGGTTTCTCTTAACGCCTTAATATCTGCGGTGTCGGCTACCGCCGTCGGTACCGCAGCAATATAAGCAGTTACATTGCTTACGGATGCTTTGAGTTCTTCGACCATTGTTTTTAATGTTTCTTCCGACGGTTCCGACGCGTTGATGGCGGCTTGGAAGGCATCCAGCTTTTTCTGTGCTTCATTCAGTTGATTCTCAATGGCGAGACGAATCGATTCGCCGGCGCCTGTTTTTACGTCGGACGCTGTATTGCTCCAGGCGGCAGAAGCGTCTTTGTATTGTGAAAGAAATTGCTCATACTGCTCCTGATATTGTTTAAGCAGCTCTTCGTTCTGGGTTCCGTCTGTCGGGTTGACGCTCGGTACATCGCCGTTGTTGACGTTTGAAATGCTCATAGGTGCTTTTTACACAGCTTAAAGCGTGCCAACTTTGCATGGTTTTTGATATTTAGTTGAAAAAATGTGCATTTTTTTTAAAATCCCTGTAATGAGTGCCTTCCAGAAATTTACGGCGGAAGAAGCGGCGGAGTACATTCCGAACGGTGCGCTTGTGGCGTGCGGCGGATTTACGGCGGCGGGTTGCCCGAAAGTTATTCCCTTGGCATTGGCAAAGCGCGCGGAACGTCTGCATGCCGACGGAAAGCCGTTCCGAATAAAACTCTTAACGGGTGCTTCAACCAACGATGCCGTGGACGGTGCGCTCGGTCGGGCGCGGGCAATTGCGTTTCGTGCGCCGTATCAGGCGGATAAAGATTTGCGAAAATTTATCGATGGCGGTGACGTTGATTATGTAGATGATCATTTATCCCGCTATGCACGTTTGTTGCGGCAGGTTTTTTTCGGCGACATTGACGTCGCAATCGTAGAAGTTTCGCACTACAGGAATGATGGCGAATTAACACTCACAACTGCGGTTGGTTCCGCGTCCGTGTTTTGTCGGAATGCCAAATATATTTTGTTGGAACACAACACGTATCATGAAAGAATTGCCGGCTTTCATGATCTGTACGATGTTGAACTGAACCATGCGCCCATTCCGTTAAGATCACTGTCGGATCGTATCGGTACGAAAACTTTGCGTGTGGATCCGAAAAAAATTCTCGGTATCGTCGAAACGCATCTCCCGGACGGCATTGAAGCTTTTAAACCCTGCACGCCGATACACGAAGCCATCGCAGCGCATGTGGTTGATTTTCTTTTGAGAGAAATTCGGCGCGGTGTGCTTCCCGCGAAGCCCTTGGCGATGGAGTTGGGAACGGGCAACATTACGAACGCGGTTTTAAAGCACATCGGTACCTGTGAAGAGATGCCGAAGTTTTCGGTGCATGGCGAAGTATTGCAGGACGGTATTTTGGAATTATTGACGCAGGGGCGCATCGAATTTGCCGTCGGAAGCAGTCTGACTGTAACCGAGCCGTGGCTGCAAACGATTTACGGGCGTGCGGATTTTTACAAAGAACGTCTTTTGTTGCGCCCATCGGAAATTACCAATCACCCCGAGGTGATTCAACGGCTGAATCTTGTGGCACTGAACGCCGCATTGGAAACGGATATTTTCGGGAATGTGAACAGTACGCACGTGATGGGGACATCGGTGATGAACGGTATCGGCGGTGCAGGAGATTTTGCGCGCAATGCGGCACTTTCGGTGTTTATGTTGCCGTCAACGGCAAAGGACGGAAAAATTTCGTCGATCGTGCCCTTTTGTTCGCACATCGATCTGACGGAACACGATGTCGATGTGATTGTCACCGAGCAGGGATTGGCGGATTTGCGCGGAAAATCTCCCGAACAACGTGCGTTGTGTATCATTGAAAATTGTGCGCATCCCGACTATAAACCGTTGCTTCGTGCTTATTTACGACGTGCGAAAAGCGGTCACATTCGCCACGATTTAACGGCGGCGTTTGCGTTTTATGACGCGTACGAAAAAACGGGCGATATGCGGAATGCGCGGTTGTAGGAGAGGTAAAAAAATTTCATGCATACGGTTTATATTTCCTTCGGTTCCAATCTCGGGTATCGATTGGGGTATCTGCAACGGGCATTTGAAGCTCTGAACGGGCGCGCGCTGACGCAAATCGAGGCTTCCGTAATTTTGGAAACACCCGCGCTGTTGCTTCCAAATGCGCCGCGGGAATGGGATAAGCCCTACCTGAATATGGTGGTGCGCGCAAAAACTTCCCTGCACCCCGAGTCTTTACTGTCGGCATTGAAATTGGTTGAGGGGGAATGCGGTCGCGATTTGAATGCACCGCGCTGGAGCCCGCGGGAGATCGACTTAGATCTGTTACTGTATGATGACCTTTGTCTGCAAAACGAACATTTAACCGTTCCGCACTCGGAACTCAAAAACCGCGGATTTTTCCTGCATTTAATCGCGATGCTGAATCCCGAATTGAAATTTCCGGGTACCGACGAAACGTTTGATACATTGGCGCGCGACGCTTTAAAAACAGAAAAGCCGTGGACGAAAACGATGGTGTTATATCCGCGTTGCATGGGGATTGTGAACGTAACGCCCGATTCGTTTTCCGACGGCGGTCAGTATCTCGATCCCGATGCCGCAATTGCGCATTGCCGGCAACTGCTTTCGGACGGTGCAAGCATTTTGGACATCGGTGCGGAATCGACGCGTCCGCATTCGGAGCAGTTAAGAACGGCGGAGATTGAATGGGAGCGTCTGCAACCCGTGTTGGATCGGTTGGATTTGACGCAAATTCCCGTCAGTATCGATACGTACCGCGAAGAAACAATCGAAAAATTGTTGTCACGGTACAAAATTGCTTGGATCAATGACGTTTCGGGGCGTTTGTCGGAAAGGGTACTTCATCTTGTTGCCGAAGCCGGTTGCAAAATTTGCACGATGCACAGCCTTTCCGTTCCGCCGCGAAAGGATGAAAACATCGATTTGCCGTTGGAACAAACAATGTATCTTTGGTGTCAACAACAGGTCGAACGTCTCACGCGCTGCGGTTTCGAATTGAAAGATATTATTTTGGATCCCGGCATCGGCTTCGGCAACACGCCGTATCAAGCCGGTTTGTTGTTTAAGACGATTGCGCAGATGAAACATTGGGGTTGTGAGGTACTTCTCGGGCACTCGCGAAAATCCTGTTACAACGCCTTGGGTATGTATGAACCGCAGGAGAGAGATTTGGAAACCGTTGCGATTTCGTTGCTTCTAAAAAACAAGGTCGATTACTTCCGCGTTCATAACGTCGCCAAACATCAGCGTGCCTTTGCGGCGCAACAATGGGTGGAAAGTTGTTATGAGGATGGAAGTGACGTACGCTGAACGTCCGATGTTGTCGAAAAAATCGGGAGTGGATTGTTTTTTTGATTTTAAAAATTGATTGAGCCGTTTTGTCATATAGTTAGCATTCGTTTTGTTA
>Ga0256405_10012508_pt1 | contig 10492 bp, 1 predicted proteins | sample RumenRJG_02DNA_FD_189096 | JGI IMG/M metagenome (GOLD analysis project Ga0256405, IMG submission 189096) | Bovine rumen microbial communities from Lethbridge, Alberta, Canada - RJG_02 | ecosystem: Host-associated > Mammals > Digestive system > Stomach > Rumen | place: Canada: Alberta | collected... | reverse complement strand
GAATTGGGGATTGGCCCCAACCCCCAATCCCCAATCCCCAATCCCCAATCCCCAATCCCCATCATATTATTTATCTAATTTAACAAATAAATAAATAAATAAATAAAATTATTTATTAATAATTTATAGAAATAAATAAATAATTATATTAAAAAAATTAAGTAAATTTTATAAATTATTGTATTTAATTATTAAATTAAGAATATTAGAATAAATAAAATTTTATTCTAATATAAAAAATAAAAAAATGAAATATATAATAACTCCGATTAATAATTTATTTAATAATAAATAATAATGAATTTAACTAATTTTATTCTAAGCTAAAGCAGCAAATTGTTGCATGATATAAGATTTTACTTCTTCAAAATTATTTTTTTTAGTTAAATAATCATGAGGCAATTGCTCCAATTGTTGATATCCTTCATCATCATCTCCAAAGCAAATAAATTGAAGTAGAAAATTTTTACTTTTCATTTTTTTACAAATATCTATAATTGAACTCTTATTATTATTAAAATTATTATCTTCTCCATCAGTTAAAAATAATACCCTTTTCATGATGAATTCTTTTCCAATTCCAAGATCTATATATTTTACAGCTTCCTCAAAGGCGGATTTAAAATTTGTAGTCTTTCCAACATGCAGTTCATTTATATCCTTAACTTTCAATCTATTCATACCCATATATTGATCTTCTTTTATTTTTTTAGCTTTTTCTCCGAACATTATTATTACTATCTTATTCTCTTCATTAGATTTTTGACTTTCTATTATATCATTTGTTAATTTAATAAGAGGCTCGTATAATTGACTGGTCTCCATTGAGCCCGAAACATCTAATATAAGAATAGAATAAACACTGATTAAATTATTTATCCATTCAGTGAATTTTTCATCAACTTTAAATTGACTTATTGGAGAAATTATTATTTTATCGAATTGTTTTTCTAGATTCAATAACCAATTAGCTGTATTAATTTCTGGTCTTACAAGCCAGCAAGCAATAGAACTTAATAATTTGCCTGTTCCTTCGTTTGTAAATTCATAAAAAGCCGAAGTAAATCCTCCATGAACAACTATAGGTCCTCTTGATTCTTTTTTTTCAATCAAAGGTTCATAATATAATATAAAAGGTTTTTCTTTTGTTTTATCTGTTAAATAAGCAAAAGGTCTAAAAGGTGAATAATTATTTGAATTATCAAAAGTTTTAGCATAAGATAAAGTTATTCCTTCATGAAATTCCGTAATTCCATAACGTAAAGAATATCTTTTTAATATATTTATTTTTTCTTCTTTTTTTCCTATTTTAAGAAATTGAGCGGTTTCGAATTTTCCACTTTTATCATTATTAATATTATTTAACTCTTTTATCATGAAACTTTCTTTTTGAGCACTTTCATTGAAATAATTCCCACCCATTTTGAAATTTGCACTTCCTTCTTTTATATTATTTCCCTCAAATTTCAAATATTTTGTTAATAAAAGATTTGTTTCTAAAACAAAAGGCTCATTATCGCAAAACAATAATAAACTTCCTCCTTTTTTATTAAAGTCAGAAACAGTTTCTAAAAATGGAACAATATATTTTTCATTATCTTCTTTTGTTATTATTTTATTTACGCCATCTTCATAGCAATTATCTTTATTCTTATATATTTTATGATTTCCACAAGGTGTATTTCCACTCCCATCACTGCAAAAAATCCATGCTTGAATATATTTGCAATTTCCATCCTCAGCTTGAGTCAATTCATCAATTGCATCAATATAATTATATACTATCGTATATTCAAATCCCTTTTTTTCTAACATATTACCAGCATTTGATTTAAAATTTTCTTCACTTATGGATTTATCCTTATTTTCGTTTCCGCCTAAATAAAGAATAATTACCAATATTTTATAAGAATAATTTTCAAATATTCCATCACGATATACTTCAACTTGTGGATTTTTTACAGTTTTCTCGACAATGACGGCATCTTGTTCTAAATCATTAAATAATATATAACTTAGATCTTCTTCTTTTGTTTTTATGCTATTAATAAGTTTTTTATCGAAAGGCTCATCATTCAAAAAGGATATTAATTCTTTTTTATCGATTTTTGTACGATTAATTAAATTAGATTTTATCTCCGCATTATCTTCAGATCTATCTCTTCCTAAACATATAGATAAACATTTGCCGAACATAATATATGATTTCGTATAACAACATTTTGGATAAATTTTATTTATTCCATAAGGAGAAGAACCAACTCCAATAGTGCAAAAATCGATTTTTTCATTATTAAATTTTTCAATTAAGTCAAGAGCTAAATGAACCTCTTTGATACTAGTAATAAAAGAATCTGTAATTAAAAATATTTTTTTGTCTCCTCTTTTTAATGATAAAGTTTTATAAGCCAAATATAAACAAGTTCCAGGACAGCATGAATAATTTCTATTTTTTTTTATTACATTAATAATTTTGGCTAATTTATGGATATTTTTAAATTCTTTGCTTTCAATGTTATATTCTAAAATTTTAACATTTTCAGAACTGTTAATAATAACATCAATAAAAATTTCATCATTGCTATCAAATAAACAAGGTGATATAAGTAGCAAAATTAAGTTTGATATCGAGTGATGATAATTAAATGCTAAGAAAGCCGACTCGGAAAAATCCACAACGAAAGATATATAATAACGTCTTTTATCATTTCCTCCTTTTCTTTCGAAAATATTTGGATTGGCTCCTCCACTACATATAAAATTTGAAATGAAAGCTTTTATTGAAATTTTAATACCTGAGGAACCGTAGATAGTTCTTGTCGAAATATTTTTTTCAAAATTATCACTTATTGTTGAATTTAATGACTCCGTTAAATTTTTATCTAATTTTTGAATCATAAATTCTTCGTCATTGTCGTTTTGTAAATCGTTATGTCTATCTATTCTTGGTATTTCATAAGTAGAAAGTTGTTGATAAATTTCATCCATTTGATGCTTTTGATTAAATGTTGTGAAAATATTCTGAGCAAAATATTTATCTTGTTTTTTGTTTTTAATATTTGCATTTATATTTTTTAATATATTTTCTATTTCTTTGATATCATTATCATTATCTTTATACTTGTATATATTATCTAAGTTTAATTTTTCTTTTTCAGGTAGTCTTTTTAAAAGATCTTCATTTTCATTGTTCGTATTTTTTATTGCCTTTACAATTTCTTTAATTAAACTTACATAATATTCTTCCTCCATTTTATTATCGTTTTCTTCGCAAAAATATGAAAGAGTGAAAAATCTTTGATGAACATTTTGAGATCTATTTGAATTTTTCGAATGATATCGAATATTTAAAATACTTTCTTCGACTGTTTTATTATAATCTTTCATTATATTATTTCTAAATAAATCACTAAATTCGGATTTTAATCCAAAAATAATAATAGTTTGTCCTATTTTATCCCAATCACTTTTTTCGTCGACAATCTGTGCCGAAATTAAGCTTGAAATCAAAATTTGAACATATTTGGATTTTTCATTTCCTTTTGATACAAATGATTGCTTTAATTTCATTAAAGCATCTGCCGGAACAGAAAAATATCTCTTTTTGCATAAAGTTAAACTATCTCTTAGTCTTAATATTTGATAATAAATGTCATCATTATTAGTAAAATTTTCATCTTTTGATAATGACCAAATATTATCTTTACCGGCAAAAACTGAAATTCTTATCTTTACTCTAAAATTAGTAAATGATTTTGTTAATGCGATACAGATAATTAATGCTAAAATTTGATGCTCATCTGACATAAATTGAGATATATCTACAGCAATATCTATAAAACTATTTTCGAAAGAATATAATGCTATTTCTTCTTCTTTAATAGTTATTGAATTTTCTTTTATTATATTATATATTAAATTTTGAATTTTTAAAGAGCCATTCAAATAAACTCTGTATTTATCGTCATTATATTTTTTATTTTCTAAATCTTGATTTATTTCTAATATACAATCTTTTATATCCTCGGCTTTTCTTATCACACCTAATCTAACTGTTTTATTATCTTCATGCTTTACAATACCCAAAATCATTTTCAGCATTTTTTCATTTGTAGTTTCCAATTTTTTTCCTATTTGTTCAGGTTTAAATAAATTCTGTCCTTCAATCTTAGCATTTTTATTAAGCTCAAACTGGCCATTTATTTTTGCTTTAATTATATTTTCATCTTTGTTTTCTTCGTTTGCAGGCAAATATTCATAAAATAGATTATCTTTTTCTTTTATATTTTCATCTTTAGGCAATTCATCAAGGATATTATTTATTTCTTCAAAATTCGGATTTTTATAAGATTCTATAAAATTTTTATTATCTAATTTTGTATTAGTGAATTTGACTATCTCTTTAAACTTTAATTGGTAGTCATGATATTCAGGCGCATCTTGTAAATCTAAATTTTTTTGTATTATTTCTTCACCTTTATATTCACGTGCCTCTTCTATTTTAAAAGTGTCATCAAAGGGCAATTTACATTCTTTAATAAATTTTAATTCAAAATCATTACTTTTCTTTTTTGTTGCTGGATATAAAATAGAAATAATATAATCAAATTCTTTTAAATATTTATCTATTTTACTTTTAAAATAAGTTTGATATAAATTTGATTTTTTCAAATTTATCATATAACTATAAATAATTTGTAAATTTTCCTTATATTTTTTATTGTCTTTTTTTGATATCAATAAAAATGGAATATTAATAAAATATTTTTCGAAATTTTTTAAATTAGATAATAAATTCAAGCAATTAATTTCATTTTTTATAATACAATTTGCTACATCTGCATTTTCAATACCTTCAACATTTTTTAATATCTCAATGTTTTCATCAAATCCCTCTTCTTTGTAATTGTTAATATTTTTAAGTTCCTTTTCGTATTCGTCAAATTTATTATTATTCCCATTTTCGCATAATTCGATATGATTATCATAATATATCATATCATTATTTAATTGGTTTATATTATTCATATAATATTTTTCAAAAATTTTTTCTAATTCTTTTCTCCCTTCAAAATCTGAATTATTATTTTCTTCGAATTTTATATTTTCAATTTCATTTTTTAAAGGCTCTCCTGGGAATATACACAACAATACAAATGATATTATGTAACTCAATTTATACAAAAATGATTTTATTGTTTCGTCCTCAATTTGAGGAATAAAATATTCATAAATTTTTCTTTGGTTATACATTATTTTATATTTCTCTTCTAAGTCGTTTTTAAATGTTTCATTATCATTAAACTTATATGAATATTTCATTAAATATATAATTATATTTATTATAGACGTTTTATCTTCATAATTTTTTGTTTGTTTTATACTATTCTCTAAATTATTTAAATCAATATCTTTTATTTCAATTAAATCACATATTCCTTCTTTTATATTATCTGAAAGGCTCGAAGTTATTTTATTTAAAAAGCCTTTTTCTATTTTTCGTTTAAAATCTTGTCTTTGTTCTATTGTAAAAGCTGAAAAGTTTTTATCTTTTAAAGATAAAATTATTTTCATATTTTTAGCTTCTTTTAAGTCAAAATTAAAATCGTCATCTAAAAATCCATAATCCTGTGTATCATCCTGGAATTTCATATAATCATGATTTCTTATTTTTTTATTTATTATTTCTTTAGTTGGTTTATATATTATATATGAAGAAAACCATGAGGCTATTTCTGATTTGATATTATCAACTTTAAATTGAAATTCCTTATTAAAATAAATTAATTTAAAATTTTCTGTTTCATCGATTTCTTCTTTTATTTTTTTTTCAAATTGACAATATATTTTATTGTTTTCTTCGATAATTTTAGGAAAGTCCTTTGTTTCAATCTTAATGATTTTCCCATTCAAAGTTATTTCTTCATTAAAAATTTTTATTTTTTTTATTTTTAATTTGACTATTTTTCCAGGTTCGATATTAATTTTTTTTTCATTATCACCGTCAAATTGGACTGAAGAGCCTTTTTCATTTTTTAAATTAATTTCCCTTTTTGAATTTGTCATATTAAATATAAATATTTCTTTGGTTTCATCTCTCATAATTTTTAGGCTTCCTAAATATTTATCATTTTCATTTTCTTCATTAAAAATTTCAGTATTTTTATCAAAGAAAATTAGACCAAAATGGCTCGGCTTCTCATAATCTACACTAAAATGAATTTCTTCTTTGCCTAACACCAAACTAAAATCATATTTTACAGAATCTCCAATTTTATAATTGCATTTTATTTTTCTATTTCCTTTATTTTCATATTCGATATTTAATTTATTTTTATCATTGGCTTTTAAACATATGCCTAATTTGGGTAGACGATGACCGGGCAATTCATATTTGATATTTAATTCGGGAATATGATTATTTATATAAATTATATTATCTTTTATTATAAATTTTTCATTGTTTAATGATAGTTTTAATATAAAATTCATAATATATATACCTACATCAATTTCGCAAGTATCACAAATAGCATTATTATAATATAGATTAATTTTAAATTTAGTTTTGGCAAGACCTTTTATCAACATTTTTGATTTATCTAATTTAAATTTTATTTCTAAATTTTTTCCTCTTTCAAGATTGAGCCTTTTATTGAAAATATTTTTTGTTAAAAAATTATTATTTGAATCATTTTTAAGTTCATAATCGATTGAAACAGATAAATTATTTTGAAGAATAATTGAACCTATTTCTTCGTGACTATAATTTATTATATATAATCCAAGAAAAATTTTCATTTTTTTTCTGAGAAAAACAGGGACATTTTCTTTAAGAAAAATGAAATTAGAATCGGGACCTAAATAATTGCTTATAATGTCCTTTTCATCTATAATATCATTTTTTATTTAAAGTTTTTGCTCTTCTTTATAATCTTCAATTTTGAAAATATTTTTATCAGAATAATCCTTGATATTTTTGCTCCATTCACTTAATTTATATAAATCATTTTCTTCGATTTTATTTTCTTTACAAAATATATCATTTTTGATTTTTTCAGATATATATATATTTTCTGTGTTTAAAATTGAATTTATTTTTTTTAAATTTTTTATCTTTTCATTATAATCTTGTCTTAATTTTTTATAATTAAGATATTCAGCAATATCAATCTTTTTATTATAATTCTCAATCATTTCATTAATGTAATCATATTTATCTTTATTTATTTTATTTTGATTATTAAGTTGATCTATGAATTTTTTCTCTTCTTTTGTTAATTGTTCTATTTTTTTATGCAAGTTTTGGCTTTTTTCTAAATTATTTTGTTTTTTAAAATATGCTTCTTCCTCTTCTAAACTTTTTTTTTCTTTGGCAAAATTATTTTTTATTTGTTCAGATAAATTATTGAATTTATTAAATATTTCATTTTCGCATTTTTTAATTTCGGATTCGAGCTCAGTTCTTAATTTATTTTTAACAGAATTATATTTATCTATAATAATACATAATATAAAATCAAAACATTTATAAATTTTTGATTCATTCATTCCCGGATTTTCTTCACTTATAATATTAATAACAAATTCATGATATATAATAGAAGTTAAATTGGTAATATCTCTTGGAATATCATTATCAAAACTTTTCAATAAAATATCATTTATAGTATTCATAATAATAAGCATCGATTCAGAAATATCATCTCTATATTTATTAATTCCATATAATTCCATTATTCTATAGCCATATTTATATTCATTTTTCGTTTCTTTTAAATTCTTTTGGAAATAATCCAGAAATGATTTCCATTTTGTTCGATGATTATAATTTTTTGCTGCATAGATTGCAAAAATTGCCAGAGCATTAACCTTATTTTTTGTTGATATTACAGAATTTTTAAAATCAATATTATATTGATTTTTTATTAATATTTGTTCGGGATTTTTATAAGAATTTTCTTTTAATTCTTCAAAAGATAGCTTTAACCATTCCAAATCATTGTTTGAATTAAAAGGATCAAAATTAATCTTTTTTAATTCCGATATTAAATAATTATATTTATTTAAATATTTTTCTATGAATTCATCTATAGCTCTCATTTTAATTTCGGACTTTACATATTTTTTTTTCAAATCATTAAAATATTTATTTAAATCTTCATTATTATCTTCTATATCATGAAGTTGGATTCTATTATGTTTTTGAAAAAAATGTATTTTTAAAAATTCAATCGATATATCATTTGGTATATATATAAATTGATTATCACTAAATTTTATATTTAAATCTTCTACAATTCTATTTACATTAATTATATTTTCTAAATCTTTTATAAATTTATGAGTCAAATTTGTAGAATATAGGTCTTCAAACAAAACATAATTAGCAAAATTTTTATAAAAGTCAGTATCAATATGATTAATATTTTTAAAATAAAATTCTTTATAAATGCTTTCAAAATCATTTTTTATTCCAGAATCCATCAAAAATTTGAAATTTAATTCTTTATATTTTTCAGTTTCTAATATGTTTTCAATCTTATCATCATTCATTTTTTGAAATTCTTCTATATAAGATAACAAAATTGAATATCTATATAATATATTAACGAATTCATTGTATTTTCCATTAAGAACAATTTTTGAACGGTCAACTTTTTTTGTTTCTAAAATTGATATTCTTTTGGTTAAAATCTCTATTTCATTTTCCAATATTTTAATTTTATTATTCAATTGATTATCATTCGTATCATGACTAGTTTTATTTGAATTTATTTCATCCTTTAGATCTTTGAATCTTTGGGAAAATTGTTCAAAATAATTATTGTTATCTTTATTCGTAAAATTAGAATATTTTTTAACTTTTTCCTGATAAATATCATACTTTGCTTTTACACTATCAATATATCGATTAAGATTATCTTTAACATATTTTTGGTCGTATTCTAATTTTTTATTTTTTAGAATTTTTCTTATTTCCTTGATTTTTCCTTCTTTTTCTATTTTATCAAAAATAATGCTTTGGTCATACTTTTCAAAAAATAATTTAAATTCTTCATATTTATCTAAAGCAAATATAATATTTTCTTTCTCTTTATATATAAATAAATCATTATCTTTATTAAACATAATTCCATTTTTTTCATTTATATCTCTAATCCCTTCAAGATATTTATATATGTTTTTAATATTATTTTCAATGTCTTTCCATAAATTTTTTTTCCCTAAAATATTTTCTATGGTCTCATTAAAGTAAAAAAGTTCCGGTGATATTTTTTCTTTAATTTCCTCCTTATCGAATTGTTCCGTTTTTAATATAAAGATTTGGAAAAACCAATATAATTTTATAATATCTTGTTTTTTATAATATTGAGCTGGATATTTATAGACTAATTTAATTTCTTTATAATTTATTTTATCTTCATATTCATCTTCAATATTGCTCGGTATATCTATTAATATTTCACTGTTTGGATTTATTTCATCCAAAAAAATTGTGATTATTTCTTCATGAACATTTTTATAATTTAATCTTATTTTATCATCATTATCAATTATGATATAATTTGGATTATATAAGTAATAATTATATAACGACTTTAAATATTTTTCTTCATTCGGGAACAAAATATCAAATTTTTTCAGTAATTTATTTAAAGTTTTAATTTTTATCATTCTTAAATGAATCGAAATGAATTTATTTCTTTCTATTTCTATATATTTATTTTCATAAAATTCATAAAAGATTTTGATTATATATTTCTCTAGATTTATTAAATTTATTTTATCAGGAATAAGATTATGAAATGCTTCAATCAAATTTTTGAATTCAAAAAAATTTTTTATCGCCACTTCATTTTTTATTCCATATTTTTTGAAATCTTCTGCAACTTTTATTTCGTTTAATTTTACATTTGACAATTCATTTATTTTAAATAATACATCTAATTTTTTTAAAAAAGATAGTAAATAAAAGAAAAAAAATAATTGTGAATAAATACCTTGAGATTTTTTTAAAAATTCTGACATTATTTTTGTTATTTCTTCGATTAAATCTAAGTAATTATTGGCTTGTTTAAAAGTGAATTCAAATATATCTTTTATAAATAACTCTTTATTAAATTCATTTTCGAACAATTTTTCATCCACATTTAAAATAATTTTCTCTTTTGTTAAATTTGAAAATTTCTGAGTTGAATTTATTAACTTATTATTGAGTTCTTTGATATCTATATCTTCCTTTTTATCTATGTTTTTAACTTTATTAATATAATATGATATTATATAAATTTCAAGTTTACTAAGATAATATTCATGAAACTTTTTAATATTTTTTTTAAGAATTAAGCCAGTTTCTTCTTTATCATTTATAAATTGCATAAATAATTTCATTTTATCATCCAAAAATTCGAATTTAAAAGCAGAAAATATTGAATATTTTAAATAATTTAAAACTTCATCAAAATTTATATTATTATCTTTAAATAAT
>Ga0256405_10012507_pt1 | contig 10492 bp, 16 predicted proteins | sample RumenRJG_02DNA_FD_189096 | JGI IMG/M metagenome (GOLD analysis project Ga0256405, IMG submission 189096) | Bovine rumen microbial communities from Lethbridge, Alberta, Canada - RJG_02 | ecosystem: Host-associated > Mammals > Digestive system > Stomach > Rumen | place: Canada: Alberta... | reverse complement strand
TATGTCGACCTCAAAATTCCCTTTCTCAAGGTCGTCTTTCGCCGCAAGAGCATCGGCTTCGACGTCCTCCACAACTAAGATTTTCCGTTTCATGATTTTGCCCATATTATACCAAATTCCTGCTTTGGCAACAGACTGCCCACAGCACCCTTGAAAACTGTTATAACAATTTTCGTGAATTTCTGCCACAATATAGCAAAATCCATAAAAAATGTCTGACTGTATAACGATCATATCAAATCTCGTGAACGATTTGCTCTTTTTATATATTGCCCTTGGCAATAAATGACCTTATAATTGACTCGTAATCATTAGACCCCAAGATAGATGCGCAAGACATGAATGCACTTCTGCTGGCACTGATCATTCCCGCGCTCCCTAACGTGGATCCGCCGTATCCGGAAACATCCACGAACATAGCCATTGCCGTCAACATGGCGCGCCTCGACATGGTAAGCTTTGCTCTCAATATGTCGCAACCGGCTTCTAACGAAGTAGTCGTCGCGGTTGGGAAGGATGCTGACAATGACGGCGATTTGTCGTTTGGCGAAGCTGCATTTATCTTCGGATGCGACGACGGCATGCATTACTATGCTGATTTGTCGACTGGCTCCGTCGTCGAAAGCGCCGCGAATCCACATATGTTCAAGTCGTGCGAGTGGAACGGGGAGTGGAATCTGGTCAAGGTGATAAAACGAGGCCTTGGCGTCGTCGGCGAAAGCGTCGATGTGACAGTCGAGGCCAAGAAACTCGTGATTCTCCTTCGGTAAAGGCAGGCCCAAGGGATTCAAGGATAGGCGTTGAACTATGAATAGCAACTGGATTGCGATTGCGCTGGCAGCAGGGATTTTCCTCTACGGATATATCCTGTGGATGGCGATGAGAAGGCCAATTGCCTCTGGTATGAGGAGATTGCGCAATCTGCCGCGGTCGATCCAGGCATTGCTTGTCGTGATTGCGGTCATCGCCACCGTCGAAGCGCAGAAGGCAAGCACAAACAACACAGGCAACGCGGGGAACACAAACATGATGTCGAATGTGGGGATTCCTTTGGGCGGCGGGCACTTCCCAATCCTGGAGCCATTCGGCGGCAGCGGGGTGAGCCCCGCTTTGCAAAATGGCAACTACACACTGACAACGAATGATGTCCTGAACGGCTGCCGCGTTGTCGCGCGCATCTATGCCGAAGATGTCGAACTGCCTTCAAATGCAGTTGTTGTCGGAACTTGGAATATGCATGGGGCGGCGACTCCTTTCGGGAACAACAAGATCGACTTCCCCGGATTCCCGTTCCAATTCGGACCCGAAGGAACGGAGAGCGAATCGGTATGGGTCTCGCCTTGGGGCTCCATACGTCCAAAGCCCCGCGACGAGAACGGCGAGATTAACACAGGACTCGGCGAGGTTGTGGCGCTGCCAGGAGAAAGCGTGCTCGCACGAAGCGAAGGCGAAAACGGTTCGCAGTCTCTTTGGTGGTGGCATTTCTACCAGCTGCCGGACACGAACACCCCAATAAGCGCGGCAATTACGCTGTATCCCGACGGCACATACGGCACCCTCGCCACAAATGTCTGGGAGTATTGCGTGCCCATACGACCTCAAGCATGGCTGTCAATATCCGCCCCGTCAGTCCTCATGCTAAACGGCAATTCTAATATGGTCAGTGCCGTATTTAGCGCTCCGTACAATGTCGACGCCACTCCCACGATTGAATGCGTGAAAGGGGCGGGGCTCCTGGACATAGCGACTATAGACGGCCATACGCTGTCTGTGCGAGGAATTGCGAAAAGCAGTTATGTTGGCGACATCGAATTCTCGGCGAGCGTGGTTGTCTGCGGAAAGACCTACACGGTGACGCATGCGATGACTGTCGCAACAGTGGACAAGCTGTTGATGTCCAGCAATGCGGAGGAGATGGGTGTCGACGACCCTCCGTTTATGGGTGCGACCCAGTATCCATTCAACCCCAAGAACACGCTCAATCCCGGCAAGCATCTTCTTATTCCTTTCGACTGGGCGAGGGTTCTCGGCAGCTTGATAGTCGGCGATGTCACGGTCAGCATGCAGCTGGTCCTGGATCCCGCCGTGTCGCCAGATGTCAATGCATCCTGGCGCGTCATCGAGAATACGACCGACAGCGGGACACTCGTTGCCACGGGAGGTCTCACGGCCGAGTTTCGCAACCCGACATGCGGCGGAGTGATCAGGATTGCCGCGTCGTGCGACGGCTCGCCTGAGACCGAGGGCAACATCCTGCTTCCGCTTGCGGGAGCGACGATCGATGCCGTTTTCGAAGGCGACTTCATTGCCGCGTCCAATGCAGTTGCATACTATCGCACATATTGGCCACGATATATCCTGACGCCGCTTTGGGGTGCGGTGACCTTCTACAAGAACGGAGACTACCATGGGCGCGTCGACTGTGCCGATTATCCAACCGTGAGGGCGTATAACTCAATTAGCGACGACAGTTTTCATTTTGGCGCGGTCGCAACATTGTATGGCGCACCAGTGAGAATAGCCAAACTCAGCAACTTTCTTGTCAGCTATGTCACGGCCGCGCTGAACGTCAACGAAATGTTTGGGGAGATTTCGCGCACGGCAGGCACGGAAGATGACGAATCTGCCGCCATGAGCTGGGAGGGTGGCGCCTTACTGGCAACCAACGGTTTGTTCAGCGCGGTCGTCCCTCAATTGGCGACGAACATGTTCTTGTCAAGCGATGGGAAGGTGACTACGCTTTGGCCGAATCCACATCAGACCGACAACCATTTGGACAGCGACCTCATATCGAACTTTGATGAAAACTTCTGCTCCCCGATATTCATCGAAGAGGCTAAGGCGAGGTCAGGCGAGTAAAACATCATGACAGGAGGACGAACAATGAAGACACTGATGGCATCAATTGCAATCGCTGCGGCGCTGGCGTTGGATGCGGCCCCGTCCGCGGACAACTACGCGGCGGTGACAAACGACTGGGTGCAGGGAAACTATTCGAACGTATACGAGTGGGCGCAGCAGAGGCTTGCGGCGAACACGAACGACCTCCCGGGTGCGTATGCGATGCTGGAATACGACCTCTGCTTTTCTGACTTTAACGCGATGTCCAACTCGATTCAGCGAATGATGCGCGTCTCCGACGGCGTCACCCTCCCGGCCTTTACGAACCTCTACCAGTCCACGCGCGCCGGATGGGTGTACTATCTCGATCACTTCCTGCCGGCGCAGAACGACGCGGAACGACTTGTCGAGCAGCAGAAGTCTCTCATCCCCGGCCGCCGCATGACCTGCGACATCGTCCTCGAAATGCTCCAAGACAACGACCTCTGGTGAATCCCCCGCCGAACGCCACCTCAAAACCATCCCACCATCACATCTGCAATATTTCCACTCTCCACAATAATTTCAAACCGCCACACAAAGGAGTATCTACATCATGCTCGAACACGATAACACTCTGATAAAAAGTCCATCACATACCTCACCATTGAATCATCCGGCCGCATGCTACATGAGGCGATGGCGTATCGAGAAGCGCTACTATATCAATGGGTGATGGCCATCGGATTCTCTAATTAACAAATGAAAGGATAAGAATGTATGTGGGTAAGAGATAGGTATACTGGTCCAGGAGGTGGGTTATACACCGGCCCTGGGGGCGGGCTATACACTGGCCCAGGAGGGGGTATGTATACTGGACCTGGTGGTGGTCTGTACACTGGTCCAGGAGGAGGTATGTATACAGGTCCAGGAGGTGGGTTATATACGGGGCCTGGGGGAGGTTTGTACACTGGTCCTGGCGGTGGATTGTATACTGGTCCTGGCGGAGGTCTTTATACCGGTCCTGGTGGTGGCCTGTATGCGGGACCGGGAGGGGGCTTGTATACGGGGCCTTGCAGTGAGCCATATCAATCTAATTGGCCGCCTCCAAGATACTTAATAGAGTATTTAATGCGCCATGGGATGGAAAGTGAAGCTGATTACATGGTACAACAGGGATTTCTAAATGGGTGCTAAGTTAATGTTGCCTGAATGTGTGCTTGTGCAGGTTGAACAGTAGGCGAATGGGAGTGGAGCCTGTGCCTACTTAATTTAGCTTAAAACAGGTTTATGAGATAGACACTTCAAGAGGTTTATGGCTGTCAGATTTATGAAAATAGGAGAAACGTATGGAACAAGTTCCTTTTAATTGGATAAAAGATATCCCTGCGTGGGGGACATTTTTGGGCACAATATCTATATCGATTTTGGCCATGTTTTCAAACAGATTAAAGAATTGGTTCTGCCGCCCAAAGCTATCGTGTGACATTGACAATACGAGAAAGTATTGTGAAATTGTTGATGATGAGTCAGATTCTAATAAAGTTGATGATGGGGTCCCAAAGGCGGATTTTGTATGGTGTATGAAGATTTGTAATAGGGGAAGACAGGTAGCCGCGAATTGTCGCGTACAATGCGACAGAATATATGAAGAAAGTGATGGCGGAGGTAAGTTCACTCTTAAAAAAGAATTTATATCACAAGGGTTTTATTGGTCTACGGGTGATCAAAAAGAAGATGTTGTCAACGGAAAACCATCATGGTGCCGGATTTTCATCCTCTCGAAAATGCCAGATCAAGGGAAAGAGTCTGCCACGCACAATAAACCCTCATCGTCAGATAAGGCCTTACATTTGTATCTTGGAATAGAGAGAGGTGTAAAAGGGTGTTATGTCTTGTTGCGGAATAAAGGGAAAAATACTTTCTTGCTCCCCCTTATGCTATATTATGACAATGCATCAAGCGGGATCTGTCAATGGATAAAAGTTCATTGGACTGACGGCAGCCCGTCTCCTAGTCTTACAAATTTCACGGTTGAAAAGTTATCTGAGAAAAGTGCTCGGATATTAATCGGATAAACATATGGAGGTGACGAGATGTATTTGTATTTAGTTTCGTATGATTTAAAAGCTCCGGGGAGAAATTATGAGGGTGTCTTTGGGGTATTAAAAAGCGCATTGTCATGGTGGCATTATCTTGAAAGTACTTGGATTATACGCACTTCATTGTCAATTGACGAGTGGAACAATAAACTGCTTGCCCAGATAGATAAAAATGATTCATTGTTAATTATTAATGTGACAGGAATGGCGAGAAACGGATGGTTAGATAAAAAAGCTTGGGAATGGATAAGAAGTCAGAATGATGTAATTGCGAATGGGGGGGATTCGAGGCGTACATAATGCACGGATACGCCTTCGCGCCATTAGAAGATTCGCGGTGTGTGTTGGTCATGTCTGAGGGCGGGGAAGGTGAATGAACAGTATGCGTAGGCGTGAATTGAGTCGAAAGGTTTGTGGCTTTATGGATTGCGGGGAAATTGTCGCGGTGGTGAATTCGTTTGTGTGGACAGACCTTATGAGAGCCATAGTGGATGTTTCTATGAGAATTGAATCTTTAAGCACTCAGAATACTTAAGGTAATTTGGGGATTGGAAATGAATTGCTTAGCATACATCAAATATGAAGGCGAGGATATCGCCAATGGGGTCTTTGGAGCTAGAGACGCTGCTAATGCACTGTCAGGTATTGATAAGGCTCTTCGTTACTATGTCGAGAAGGAAATACCTGAACTAAGGGCTGTGGTATATGATTTCCCGGTGAAGATTCAAGAAGGTTCATGGGAGGTGTTGATACCATCGAATATCGATCAATTGATTACTGTTCTTAAAGTTGGTGGAGCGGCTTCCTTCTTGTATCCATATTTAAAAGCGATGGCAGAGGTCGCGGCAAAGGATGGCTTTTTCAAGACGGGTGCAGTAAAAGATGTTCGGCAGATTATATCGTGGGCGGTTTCAGGCATACAATTGTTGATAAAATATGTTAAGCACATGGGGGCGTTTGACAAAAATCCCAAAGTGAGTTTCAACCATGGCATGGATGTCGTTACGGTCTTCAACAAGGATGGAATCCCTTTTTCATTCCCGGTAAAGTTCTTGAATTTCATTCTAAAATGTCCACCTTCACTTTTGTCTGAAATGGTTCAGCCTATTAGGGAGAAGCGGACAATGAAAGTGGGTTTGTACAACGCGGACGGTGAATTAGAAGAAACGATGGTTAATAATGAGGAAAGAGATTTGTTCTGCGAGGAGCCACAAGAATTGGATGAACTGCCTGAATTGGTCGATGGCGAACATGTCACACTTCAGGGAAGAGTTGTAAGAGCGAACGAGAAAGAGCAGTCGCTAGGCTTTCAATACAATGGTCATGTTATTACATGTAAGCCGGTAAAGGGGATGACGATTGCATCGTTTAAGAACGGTATTATTTCATCGCGAAGAGGCAAACTATATCAAACGGATGTAAAAGTTGTTGGTGTTGTTGAACGTGTGACGGTAGACGGCCGCTACAAAACAAAACCAAGGATTTTTATGTCCGCCATTCTGCCTGTAGATGATGTGTCGCATGAAGCCGAGCAGTCTGAGTTTGCATTATGAAATATTGAATCTAGAGGGCTGTGACTGTTTGGTTTGCGGTGGAATTGCAATGGGGATAGCCCACGCTCATCTGCCGCAGGCGCAGTAACACTATTCGGCCCAGCTCTACCCGTTTGCATATTCTACACGGCTAAAACCCCTCTGCGTACTCTCGGCACTCGCGTTCGCTCGGCTTGGCTCGCTACGAATCGCGAGCCCCGCTTGCGCGGCGGTTACGCGTCTTTGCGTCTCACCCCTGCTAGGGCATCCGCTTCGCGGACTCGCGCTTCGCGCTCGGGGATACGCGTTAAAAACTTCGAAACAAAAAATCTACAATTCCACTCTCCAACTCCAACTCTAAACTCCAACTACTGACTCCTGACCCCTGACCCCTGACTCCTACCCCCACCCTTGACAATTGTTAACCAAAAGGTTAAAATACGCACTCAGAAGATTGGCTCACTATGAACCGATCCTACTACAACTCGGCGCAAAGCCCAAAAGTGAAGTATTCGGCTGCATACTCCACCATGCGAGAGCTTATCGTTTAGGGGTCAGGAGTCAGGGGTCAGTAGTTAGGGGTCGGTAGATAGTAGTTGGGAGTTTGAAGTGGTTAGGACTTATAAAGAGTTGGTAGCTTGGCAGAAGGGAATGACACTCGTAAAGGCCATCTATGCTTTAGTGAAGCAGTTTCCAAAGGTTGAACAATATCGCCTTGTTGACCAGCTGACGCGTGCTGCGGTTAGTGTGCCATCCAACATTGCGGAAGGGTTCGGAAGGGCTACCAATAAAGATTTCGCACATTTCCTGTCTCAGGCTCGAGGATCGCTGTTTGAAGTTGAGACGCAATTGCTGATAGCCAAGGATCTTGGTTTCGTTGGAGATGTAGAGCCAGTGCTTGAACTCTCCTCCGAACTCGGTAAGATCCTAAACGTCCTCATCCGCAAGCTCACCCCCGCCTCCTGACCCCTGACTCCTGACCCCTGACCCCTATGACTACAGTCGATCACATCTGCTCTGCATTCTTGCGACAGATTCTTCTCCGCATGAAGGAGCTGGGCATCTCCCAAACCGACCTCGCCAAGCGCATGCAGGTCTCGCGCCCCTACATCACCAAGGTGCTCCGCCAGGACGTCAACTTCTCCTTCCGCACTGCGGCCAAGCTCGCGCGGGCGCTTAAAATGGACTTCTCCCCCGAGCTCCATCCCTCGATGGAAGCTCATAGCATCCAACAAAGAGAGTACAATGGACAACAATAAAATCAAAGTCGGCATAATCGGCTGTGGCTTCGTCGGCGGGGCCCTCAAAGCATGGCTTGAGGAGAACAACAAGGAGGTGCAAATCCTTGTTAGCGATCCGCCGAAGGGGTATAATGACGACCTGAGCGGGATTGACATCGCCTTCCTGCAGATCCACGTGCCGACGGAGGATGACGGGACGCAGGATCTGACGCTCATGAAAGAGTTGATCCGCAAGCTGCCGAAGGTGCCGGTGTTTGTGCGTACGACGATTCTGCCGGGGACGAGCGACATGCTGTCGAAGGAGACGGGGCACCAGGTCTGCTACATGCCGGAGTTCTTGACGGAGCGGACGCATATCGAGGACTTCAAGAAGCAGACGATGGTGTTCACAGGTGCGGTTGACTTGCTCATCAAGGTCTTCCCGGGAAAGAGGTTTACCGTGATGTCGCCGCTTGAGGCGGAACTCACGAAGTACATCCACAACGTCTTCGGCGCATACAAGGTCACGTACTTCAACGCGGCGAAGGAGTATGTTGAGAAGATGGGCGGCAATTGGGCGAAGGTTCATACGGGCGTTCTGCTTTCGGGCTACATCAATGACACGCACACCTACGTTCCTGGCCCCGATGGCAAGTTTGGATATGGCGGAAAGTGTTTCCCGAAAGATGTCAACGCCTTTGCCAAGATGACGCAAGGCACGTCGATGGGCACGCTCCTCGCCCCTCTCCACGATCTCAACGTCCATTTCCGCGGCATCGAAGAGCATATCTAATTGAGGCTGACTACTGACCCCTGACCCCTGACCCCTAACCCCTGACCCCTAACCCCTGACCCCTAACTCTCTGCGTACTCTGCGCCTCTGCGTTAAAAATCTCCAACTTCTAACAACCGAAAGGACCAAAAACATGAAATCCTTCCTATTCGCAAACGTTCCGCTCAGCATCGTCCACTTTGTCCTCTTCCTGCTCTTCAAGGGCAGCTTCCTCGGCCAGCCCGGCTACACCGTCGCCAACGCTCTCGGCGCCTCCGCCAACGGTGTCCTCTGGTGGGCGCTCATGGTCCTCAACTCGCTCGTCTGGGGCGCCGTCCTCTCCCTCTTCGTCTTCCCCCTCCTCCGCAAAATCATCAAGTAAGAGAAGAAGTTGGAGTATAGAGTTGGAGTTGGAGAATGGAAGCGCTCGTTCATTGGGGCTGAACCCATAGAAGCCTTCTTTGATGCCTGTTGAATTTATGGTACAATGTAATCGCACTGTGGGAGAACAATCCACCATCAAGTCTGCAAATGCGGGCAAAGAAGAACTTTTGTTCGTCTCGTTTTGCATAGAGATGTATGCACGGCGTCATGGCATGGATGGCGGCGATGTGTTTCGTCTCTTCGATGAAAAGGGTGTTTGTGACTTTCTGGTTGATTGCTATGACCCGCTGCACTCACAAGGCAGGGAATACATACTGGATGAGATAGAGCTGTTCATGAAAGGCGCATCAAACAATGCCAATGCTTGAACAACAAACACTTACTTTGTTGGAGTTCATAGACTCGATGGACTGCATGTCATGATCACACAGGCAAATATTCGTTCCATTCTGCCAGGCAAGATAGCCAATATCGCTATGATTTTGTCAAAGCGTAAAGGCATATCGGGCATGGAAGCTCTGAGGATGTTCTATTGCTCTGACGTGTACAGCAAGCTTGAACGCGAAGAGACCAAATACTGGTGGCAAAGCCCAGAACAGTTGTCCAGTCTGATTTGATGCTGTTTCAGCCGTGTAGAACATGTAGAGGTTTTAGCCGTGTAGAGGTTGATTTGACATGAATGCGGATTACATAGATATGCTCAAGTGCCTGAACAAGGCTGGCGTCGACTATATACTGGTTGGCGGATGGGCTGTCAATATGTATGGCTACATACGCGCGACGGTGGATTTGGACATCTGGATACTTGCGGATGCTGGTAACGCAAAGAAGGTATACTCCGCCGTGGCCGAATTCGGTGCGCCGGTGTCGGAGATGAAGCCCGAGGATTTCGCGGAATATGGAATGATATTCCAGATTGGTGTCGCGCCGTGCAGGGTGGATATCATTTCGAAGATAAGCGGAGTAAGTTATGCCGATGCCGTCACGAGGGCTGTGCCAAAGACGATAGACGGCATTCCTGTGCGGATAATCTCCCTTGAAGATTTGATTGCCAACAAGAAAGCGTCTGGGAGAGCAAAGGATCTTGCCGACGTCGAAGTGCTGGAGGGCTGCAGAAAATGACAAAGACTTTTAGAGCGCTTCGGATGGAAGACGAAAAGGAAGATTATTCCTGGGCACTGGCCCTTGATGACTCCGAACGTCTGAAAATCGCGACAAGGCTTGTCAGCGACCTCTGGTCTGCGGCGCACAACGGCTCTCCGTTCCCGCCTATGGACCGCACAGTATACAGTTATATACCGGTAGCCGCAACCACCTTCGCCGAGGCTACGGTGGTCAAGAAGAACGCAAAGGACGCAGAGATCTGAACCACGAAATACACTAAATACACGAAAAGAAGATAGAAGATTTTTAGCCGTGTAGAACGTGTAGAGCGTGTAGAAGGAGAAGAGGTGAAGGTTAGGTGAAGAGTGATAGCCGTGTAGAACGTGTAGAGCGTGTAGAGGTGTTTAACGCAGAGACGCAGAGACGCAGAGACGCAGAGGCGGTTAGAGGAGGCTTCGCATTGAGAACCGATTTCATAGTAACACATAAGCAGGGTTTTATATCTGGGGGCCAGCCCCCAGACCCCCGTTGCGGCGTTCCCTGCCGCGCAGCGGCCAT
>Ga0256405_10012504_pt1 | contig 10497 bp, 9 predicted proteins | sample RumenRJG_02DNA_FD_189096 | JGI IMG/M metagenome (GOLD analysis project Ga0256405, IMG submission 189096) | Bovine rumen microbial communities from Lethbridge, Alberta, Canada - RJG_02 | ecosystem: Host-associated > Mammals > Digestive system > Stomach > Rumen | place: Canada: Alberta | collected... | reverse complement strand
AGCGCATAATCCCTCAGAGAGTCCGCTACTATGCGGACATTATGGGAGTTACCTATGGCCGCATCACCATCAGGATGCAAAAGAGCCGTTGGGGAAGCTGCTCAGGTAAGGGGAATCTTAACTTTAACTGTCTTCTGATGCGCACCCCAGAGACGATAGTTGACTACGTTGTGGTACACGAGCTGTGCCATTTAAAAGAAATGAATCATTCCCCAAGGTTCTGGGCGGAAGTTGAAAAGATCCTTCCAGACTACAAGGAAAGGCGAAAGTGGCTTAAGGACCACGAAAGTGAGATAATGTATGACTCCCTGTGAAAACGGGGAGTTTTTTATGCCCGGATGTAGGTTAAGTTTACAACATACCACAACATGATGTATAATCAAGTTAACTATGAGGAATATTTAGTGTTGTGAAGGGAGTAATTTTTATGAAAAAAAGAATATGTGTGATGGCTTTAGCAACAGTCATGCTGTTTTTTGCATGTCTGACAGTGTTGGATGTTCCAACCACTGTAGAGGCTGTAGAAATGACTTATTCAGGAACAGTATCAGAAAAGACAACCTCTGAAGTTCTCTATCTTTCAACCAGTGGTGGTACTGTTCAGATCAAGATCGATGGTAACACAGAGTTTTCCAATGCGAAATTTCTTTTGCCTGGCAATTCTATCACAGCTAACTGCTATGTAGGAAGTGATGAATACTGGCACGCAACCAAGCTTACAGGTAATTCATCTGCTGGTAAAGTTTCTGTAGACACAGGCAATAAGGCTACAGTTAAGGGCCGCGTTGCCAAGGGGACAAGCGAAGAGCTTCTTTACCTTGTTGTAGATAACGGAACAATGCAGATCAAGCTTGATGGGGACACAGACTTAAGCGGATGCAGATTCCTTATCGTAGGCAAGACTGTTACAGTTACCTGCGCAAGAGGTTCAGATGCATATATGCATGCTCTTTCAATTTCTGATACAGGTAGCACCACAGCTTCTTCAGGCGGATCTTCCGTTGGAACAGCTTCTGGCACTTCAGTTACTGGAACAGTTGAGAAGGGAACAACTTCATCAATCTTATACCTTGAGACCTCAGGCGGAACAATGCAGTTCGTTCTTGACCTTGCAACAGATGCCAGCGAGTGCAGAACTCTTATTCCTGGACAGTCTGTAACAGTTTATTTCTACAGAGGAAGCGATGCATGGAACCACTCATCCAAGATGGTAAATAATACAGCCAAGGCTTCTGCTGAGACATCTCTTGGTGGAGAGAAGGTTACAGTTACTGGCAGAGTAACAAGTGAGACCAAGGAGAATACTCTTTTCCTCGAGACGGATGGCGGAACAATGCAGATCAGACTTGACGCATCAACCAACTTCTCAAGATGCCCTGTACTTCTCCACGACAAGAAGGTTCAGGTTGTTTGCCAGCACGGTTCAGATGAATACCTTCACGCAGTTCAGATAATCGCACAGTAATAGATTTAAGGAGAATTATATAAATGGCACAGAATCCAATAGTTACATTCACAATGGAAAATGGCGACATTATTAAGGCTGAGCTTTATCCAGAAATCGCACCTAACACCGTCAATAATTTCATTTCTCTTATCAAAAGAAATTTCTACGACGGACTTATTTTCCACAGAGTTATAAGGGGCTTCATGCTTCAGGGCGGAGATCCTGAAGGAACAGGAATGGGCGGCCCTGGCTACGACATCAAGGGAGAGTTCTCATCAAACGGCTTTAAGAATGATCTTAAGCACACAGAGGGAGTTCTTTCCATGGCAAGATCCATGATGCCTGATTCAGCTGGTTCACAGTTCTTTATCATGCACAAGAACGCGCCCCACCTTGACGGCGACTACGCTGCATTCGGTAAGGTTACTGAGGGAATGGATGTTGTTAACAAGATCGCTGAGACAGACACTGACTGGAATGACAGACCAGTTAATCCTCAGGTCATGAAGACTGTAACAGTTGAGACTTTTGGAGTAGAGTATCCAGAACCTGAGAAGATGTGATAATTCAAGGGATTTGTGATAAAGTCTTAGGCTAAAATAATAAGGACTGCAGAGAAGATCGTGACAGGTCTTCGCTGCAGTCTTTTGCATTTAATGCTGCTTGTTGAGAAATTTGTGAAAAAAGTCAGAATTAATAAAAAATTAACTGTTAATTCTAAAAGAAATAAACGATAATGTATATAGACGCCTTATGTGGATTTATGGGCGCTATTACTTTTTAAGATAACTCTTGAAAGGAGATACAGCATGGACGGCATGAGCACTCAGGATATTCTTAATGGACAGGACCTTTCTACAGCCAATGTAGATGATCTTTTGGCAGCAATGTCTCAGGGGGAACCAGCGCCTGAGCCGGCGCCTGCAGAGGAGCCAAAGCCAAAGAGAGGACGTAAAAAAGCTGCAGCTGAGCCTATACCGGATATTCCAAATCTGGACGAAATAATGGCAGCAACTGCAGGTGAGAGTGCAGCAAGTCCTGCTGAGACAGCTGAGGCTGATGCAATGGCAGCAGCTATGGAAGCTATGGCTGCGGCTGATGCGGCACCAGCGGCTCAAGCTCCTGCAGCAGAGGCGCCTGCAGCGGACACTCCAGTGGATATAGATGCAATGATGGCAGCAATGGCTGCTGAGACTGCTCCTGTAGCAGATGAACCAGGAGCAGATGCTGTTGATCTTGATGCAATGATGGCAGCTATGACTGCAGATATGCCTGCAGCTCCAGTAGAGGAGGCACCTGCAGCGGACGCTCCAGTAGATGTAGATGCAATGATGGCAGCTATGGCAGCGGGAGAAGCGGCACCAGCAGAGGAGATTCCAGCTGATCTTGGTGCGCTTACAGAACCAGTACCTGAGGAAGTGCCTGCAGAGGCTGCTCCTACTGATGACCTTATGGCAAATCTTGATGCGATAATGGAACCAATTCCTGATATTCCAGGCGCAGAAGCCCCAGCTGATCTTGGTGCACTTACAGAATCAGCTCCTGAGGCTGCAGCAGCTGATGCTCCAGTAGATGTAGATGCGATGATGGCGGCAATGGCAGCAGGGGACGCAGCACCAGCAGAAGAGGCTCCAGCAGAAGCACCGGTAGATGTAGATGCGATGATGGCAGCAATGGCAGCAGCTGAGACTGCTACCGATGTAGATGCAATGATGGCGGCGATGGCAGCAAGAGATGCAGCACCAGCAGAGCCTGCTACAGAGATTCCAGCAGAGCCTACACCTGAGATGGTTGAAGAGTCACCTGTAGAGGAAGCCCCAGAGGCACCTACAGAGGAAGCCCCAGCAGATGCACCAGTAGATATAGATGCGATGATGGCAGCAATGGCAGCGGGAGACGCAGCACCAGCAGAGCCCGCTCCAGAGATTCCAGCAGAGCCAGCTCCTGAAGTGGCTGCGGAAGCAGCATCAGAGCCGCTTCCAGATATAGATCCTGTTATGGCAGCAATGATCGCTGCTGGAGATATGCCTCCAGTTGAAGGAACCGCACCAGAGACGCCCGTAGAGGAAGCCCCAGCAGAGGCGCCAGTAGATATAGACGCTATGATGGCGGCAGAGGCTGCGCCTGCAGATGAAACTCCTGCAGAGAATCTTGATGCGATCCTTAATGCAGAAGTGGATGCACTGACGGGAGAGGAGCCAACTCCTGAAATGTCAGTTGAGGAGCCAACCCTTGAGCCAATGCCTGAGATGCCAGTAGAGATGCCATCAGAAGAGCCGATGCCTGAGATGCCAGTAGAGATGCCTGCAGCAGAGCCTGTTTCTGAGGATTCCTCAGACATGGATGCAGTCATGGCAGCAATGGCAGCAGCTGAAGCAGAGCCGGCAGAGGGAAGCGCAGAAGCACCTGCAGATATCGACCCTGTGGCAGCAGCAATGATGGCAGCAGAGCGGGAAGCAGCTTCATCTGGAACAGTTGAGATCACAGAGCCTGTTGCAATGGACAATGAACCTGAGCAGACACCTGCACCTATGGATATGGATGCAGCATCTGATGCAATGGAAGGTGCAGTTGAGGATATCGAAGATTTCCTTAGCAGCGAAAACTATGAATATACAGTAGTTAAGAATGGTGACAACACTCTTATCATCATGAAGACCTCAGATGGCGGCGCAATGACTATCACATATGAAGGCAATGAATTTGATGCCCTTGAGCCTTCGTTCACCAAGGATGGCAAGTGCGGATACAATGAGATCATGAACGCCTTTGTAAAGGATACTATCAAGCACGGCGGAGCAGCTAAGATTTTCCGCCACAAAGGATCAGTTGTTGTTGCTAAGTAAAGCATAAAATATTTATACGAACACACAATAAATATAATTGCAAAAGAGGTATAATCAAATTTTACTGCTTGATTGTACCTCTTTTCTTATATCAAGTTTTTTCACCCACAGCTTGCAAAAAAAGTTATGTTTTGAAGGGAAACATTCTTTTATTTTAGGATTTTTTGATGGAAATTGGGTGAAAATGGATAAATATATAAAGCGGTACAATTCTTGAAATTCAGTGTATTGTACCTCATTTTGAAATCACCTTATTTTCACCCGCGTGAGATAAAGAATAGTCCATGGTAAATGGCATTAGCACATGGTAAAATACAGATAACTAGAAATGTGACTAAAAGTCATGAAAACAATAGCCGGAGGAGCCAAGGTATGGAACACGAACACGAGCACACCCATTCTTACACGCATTCTCACCCACACGAGCATGAACACGATCATGAGCATGAACATGAACATCATCATGGCCATGACCACGGACATGAACATGACCATAACCCTGATCATCACCACGATCGTCACGACCATGACCATGATCATCACCATCACCATGATCGCGATGGCGCTGCGCCAGCTGACAAGCTCCATGCTCTTATGAACTATATGGTCACCCACAATGCTGACCACACCGCAGAGCTTGAGCATCTTGCGGAGCATATCAGGGAAGCTGGTAATGACAAGGCTTATGATCTTGCTATGGAAGCTGCCAGGCTTTACACGCAGGGAACAGAAGTGCTGAAGAAGGCTCTGGAAGCAATGGACAAGTGATATATGCTGATAGATTAGCGGTAATAAGGTGGGTTCGTTAGAATTCGCCTTTTTTTAATCTTTCTCGAACCTGGTGCTTTAGCAATTGCGCTTTAGCAATTCATGGGTTTGTGCCATATTTGAGACTATATGCATATGATACCCCAAAGAAAATACAGTATATCGACAACAATTGTTCTTGCTATTGATTTTTGGGGAGTGCATATGCTGATAATACACTAGATGGCACAAAAAACAAGAACTTTTTGGGGAGACTACTTTTTATACTTTGATTACATGGCACAATTTATACTTGGATCATATGGCACAATTCTTGCCTTAATAAAATAGCGGACTCGATATGATATATACTCAGAATCCTGGACACATATCATATCAAGCCCGCTTATATTATGCCTTCCTTGTGCCTTAGCGCCTGTCTTGCCTTACGCCTTGGCGCCTGTCTTGCCTTTAGCTCTGCTCTTGCCTTTACTCTTGCTGCCGTACTGAGCAACATGAGCCTTGATGGCATCAAAGGTCTCATCACTTATGTAGTGCTCAAGTCTGCAAGCATCCTCGGAGGCTATCTTTTCCTCAACACCCAGATCAAGTAGTACCTGAGTCAGCACAGTGTGACGCTCATAGATACGTTTTGCAAGGACATTGCCTGCCTCTGTTAGCTTGACGAAACCGTAATCATCGGTCTTAACAAGACCTTCATCCTTGAGCACATGCATAGCACGGCTAACAGATGGCCTTGAGTAACCAAGCTCTTCGCCAATATCTACCGCTCTGACATTAGGATGCTCCTGTGAAAGAACGTAGATTGTCTCTAAATACATCTCCCCAGATTCTTGTAACGCCATAATACAGTACCGCCTTTCTTAGATATAATAAGCATACTACAAAAATAGATTTAACACAATTTAAATTTTTTAAAATTTAGTGTTGACAATACTGTTAGCAGATGCTAACATACATATTGTTAGCGAAAGCTAATCAAATGACAAGCCAAGTCATAAGAAATCTCCTACCTAAAATGCCGCATCTTGCCAATGCGGCATTTCCATTGCCCAAAAATATTACAAAAACTTAGAAAATATCTATAAAATTAAAATTTTTTATTGACAATTATTCTTAATAAGAATATCCTACTAATTGGAGTTAGCAAAGGCTAATTAATATTAACTCCAGCTAACTACATGAATGATATGATGGAGGTGCATATGTCTATGTCACTTAATGAAGCCGCTCTTGGCACAGAATATACAATTGACAATATCTCTACTGGAGGCGATGAGGAGATGGAGAGCTTTCTTTTTTCCCTTGGTTGCTACAGCGGAGAGAAGATCACAGTTGTAGACAAGAAGAAAAATCTGGTGGTTGCTATCAAGGATGCAAGATATAATATTGATCCGGAGTTAGCTGAGGCTATCAGAGTAGAGTAAGTTCGCAAGATACGCCTTACGTATTTTGAATGATATTAAGTAGTGTTTAGGAGGAAAAAGAGATGAGAATTGCTATGGCGGGTAACCCCAACAGTGGCAAAACAACCATGTACAATGCTCTTACAGGTCGCAGTGAAAAGATCGGTAACTGGGCAGGTGTTACGGTTGACAAGAAAGAAAGTGTTATCAAAAAAAGTTATTATGACGGAGACAAGGAACTTATTGCAGTAGATCTTCCTGGTGCTTATTCAATGTCTCCTTTCACTTCAGAAGAGAGCATCACAAGCGGATACGTTAAAAACGAGCATCCGGATGCAATCATCAACATCGTTGATGCAACTAACCTCAGCAGAAGCCTTTTCTTTACAACTCAGCTTCTTGAGCTTGGTGTTCCTGTAGTAGTTGCCCTTAACAAGAACGATGCCAACAATAAAAAAGGAAACAGCATCAATGAAAAGCTCCTTTCAGAGAAGCTTGGATGTCCTGTTATCAAGACTGTTGCAACTTCAGAGACTGGTCTTAAGGAAGTAGTTGAGGCAGCAGCAGAGCTTGAGGGTAAGGGCCAGAGTGAGCCTTTCGTTCAGGGCAATATCGATCTTACAGATAAAGCAGCAGTTGAAGCTGCAGACAGAAAGCGTTTTGAATTTGTAAACAAGATCGTCAGTGAAGTTGAGGATCGTAAGGTCCTTACAAAGGACAAGAACTTCGGCGATACAATAGATAACATTGTTACACATCCTATTCTTGGTATTGTTATCTTTGCAGCCATCATGTGGCTTGTATTCTATATTTCTCAGACAACAGTTGGTACATGGCTTGCAGATATCCTTGCAGGCTGGATTGAGACTTTCCAGGGATTTGTTGGAGATGCAATGGCAGATGCCAATCCACTTCTCTACGCGCTGCTTGTTGATGGTATCATCGGCGGTGTTGGTGCGGTTGTCGGTTTCCTTCCACTGGTTATGGTAATGTACTTCCTTATCGCTCTTTTAGAGGATTGCGGATACATGGCAAGAGCTACAGTTGTTCTTGATCCTATCTTCAAGAGAGTAGGCCTTTCAGGTAAGTCAGTTATTCCTATGATCATCGGAACTGGTTGCGGAATCCCAGCTATCATGGCTTGCCGTACAATCAGAAACGAGAGAGAAAGACGCGCTACAGCAATGCTTGCAACCTTCATGCCATGTGGTGCCAAGCTTCCTGTAATAGCTCTTTTCGCTGGTGCATTCTTCCCTGAGTCAAGATGGGTAAGCTTTATTTGCTACATGGGCGGTATCATCCTGATCCTCCTGGGCGCGCTTCTTATCAAGGCTATCACAGGTATGAAGTATAGAAAGAGCTTCTTCATCATTGAGCTTCCTGAGTACAAGGTTCCAAGCCTTGGATTCGCAGTTAAGTCAATGCTTGAAAGAGGTAAGGCATACATCATCAAGGCTGGTACTATCATCCTTGTATGTAACACAGTTGTACAGATCATGCAGACCTTCAACTTCAGCTTCCAGCCAGTAGAAGAGGGCATGGAGAACACATCAATCCTTGCAGGTGTTGCAGGACCTTTCGCTTACCTTCTTGTTCCTGTAGTTGGAGTTGTTAGCTGGCAGCTTGCTGCAGCAGCTATCACAGGTTTCATCGCAAAAGAGAATGTTGTTGGAACAATTGCTACGGTATTTGCAATCTCTAACCTCATCGATACAGAGGAGCTTGAGCTTATCGGTGAAGGAAACGCAGTAGCAGCAGCAATGGGAATCACAAAGGTTGCAGCTCTTGCATACCTGATGTTCAACCTTTATACACCACCTTGCTTCGCAGCTCTTGGTGCCATGAACTCAGAGATGAAGTCAGCTAAGTGGCTCTGGGGCGCTATCGGACTTCAGCTTGCAACTGGATTTACAGTTGGATTCCTTGTATATCAGATTGGAACACTTATCACAACAGGCTCACTTGGAGCAGGTTTTGTAGCAGGTATCATCGCAATTGCGGTATTCGCAGCAGTTATTGTATACTTGATCCAGAGAAACCAGAAAGAGATGGCTCTTGAGTACAAGCTTGACTGATATGCCTATTTAAGTAAGAAAGTGTGTTTTTATGGCAGATTTAATTGCAATTTTAGTAATAGCGCTGATCCTGTTTCTTGCGATCAGATACATTTATAAGGAAAAGAAAAAGGGCACACGCTGTATTGGTTGCCCATCAGCAGGAAACTGCCATAAGGCAGCTTGTAACTGTAAAAACTAAAATACAAAAAGATATGGCCCGTGTAATGCGGGCCTTATCATTAAAGGGGAGTTAGCGTTTGCTAACTATATACACTATGAGCAATGAACAGATAATTACAGCATTAAAAGACAGCGGAATGAGGATCACCAAGCAGAGAAGACTCGTTGCAGGAGTGATCGCAGAAAATGACGGTGCTTCCTGTAAGGATATCTGCTGCAGTGTGAAAAAAAGGGACAGGTCCATAGGTACAGCTACGGTTTACCGCATGATCAAGGCCTTAGAGGACATCGGAGTGATAGAGAGAATTGATATTATCAAGCTGAACTAGTAAGACACGGGGACGGTTCTGCTGGGATGAGACACGGGGACGGTTCCAATGTCATTTAGATAGTAAATGAATTAAGAATAGTGTATCATTAAGAGCATGATAATCACAAACACGATACAGCCAGTTCTCGGGTTTACGGTCAAAAATTCTATTTTTGAAAAAGGCAAACAGACAGTCTGCGGAGGCTGCCTACTGAAAGGTATTAAGTTGTTTTGGGTTATCGGTAGAATAATGGTTCAGCTGATTGGCGGCGTAAAATTCTTTTGAATTTACGCCCCGGTCGGACTGGTACTAAAAATCTATTAATCAATTTCTCGAGATCTTTTACCACTCCGATAACATAAAGGCGCACAAACTTCTGCATCTGCGTATGGTTAAAGTTATATTTGTGAGTGGTGCTCACGTTTTCCCTTTTGGTTATGGCTTTTGTGATACATGAAGAGAAGTTATACAGCGTCAGTTTTCCATAGATTTCCTGTATCAAGAAATCTGATTTTATTGAATGGATATGAACCATATTTCCTGCATATTTAAGGTGACGAAAAGCTGTTTCTTCGCCCCATCTTAAGTTATACAGTTCTTTTATTGTAGCTAACGGAAATAGTTCCTTAGGAAGATTGGTTACTATATATTCAAAGTTGCCAGCTGAGATAGGAAACTTTAATATTCGAAGCCTAAAGGAATCCACCATATTTGAGTCATAATCAATAAAGTCATAGCGGTGACCCTTGCGGACACAATGATAGTTTTCATACTTACATTTAGTCGTCTTATGTCTACGTCCGACGTGAATGATAACATTTTCATCAACGTAGGAACCATCTAACCAATGTTTGCTGTTATGACAAAGAGACTGAGCATCGTTTTCCTTCATGCGAATCAAGAATAACTGATTATTATTTATTGCATGCGCATATATATTGAAAGAGGCATATCCACGATCAGCAATGAAGATTGTTTTCTGTTCAGCATCTGAATGTATATCCAGGAAATTACAAAATGCGTCTCTTTCATCCATTTCCTGCATCCTCTGGAGCTCAACATCAATGAAGATGTCATTCATGACATCATAAAGTGCATTTAAATGAAGCTGGTTGAACCCTTTTCGTCCGTCTATGTTATCAACCAGAGTGTCTAAATCTGCAGGATTGTAAGGAAGATTAAGACGAGTGCCATCGCAGGCAACAAGCTGATATCCATGAAAAGTTTTCTCTTTGGGAATGCTTTTGTTAAATTGATAAAACAGCTCCTGAAAAGCTTCTTTTTTTATTTGATTGCGGCGTTGAATCATAGCTGAGGGCAGAGGGAGTTCTTCTTCACCGAACAAATCAAGCAATTCTGAGGCAACATTGCCCGCGCCAGCAATCATAGGAAACAGCATGGTCTGCTCAAAAGAGATTTTCTTTTTTCTGGTAAAATCAGAAGCCGGATTGGTCAGAAACTCATCCCTTCGCTCCAACAAGG
>Ga0256405_10012503_pt1 | contig 10497 bp, 13 predicted proteins | sample RumenRJG_02DNA_FD_189096 | JGI IMG/M metagenome (GOLD analysis project Ga0256405, IMG submission 189096) | Bovine rumen microbial communities from Lethbridge, Alberta, Canada - RJG_02 | ecosystem: Host-associated > Mammals > Digestive system > Stomach > Rumen | place: Canada: Alberta... | reverse complement strand
ACGAGAGACAGAACGAGCAGACTCTCCTTGGAATACAAATCCAATTGCGCATAACTTTTCTTCTAGACTGTAACTACGTTTCATTTGAACCTTTAAGTTGTGTCCAACTTTCTGGGTTCACTTCAGATAATGCTTGCCCATATTTTGGCAGGGGTGTAAGGTGTTCCCCTCGTTATACACCTTATTAATATATATGCGTATGAGAAACAACAAATCACCTTAGGAACATTCATCATAAAACGAAGTCCCAGACTTCATAATGAGAATGGTAACATGTTACACTTTAGTCAAAATCATATATGACTACAATAAAAATGCCGTTAAAGGACTTCAAGTCAAAACGGCGAGTAATTAACCGGCTTAAGTAAATGCTGTTGAGGAGCAGGGTGCACACTCTCCTTGATTGCTTTGAAAGAGTCCATAAAAAATAATAAAATGACAAATAAGAATAGAACGAAGGTTCCGACATATAGTGAACCTACAACGAGCAACAAAGAGGGTGGCACCCTGAAACTTTCTTCAAAGTCTCATGCCAACGAACAAGAAAATATCTCAAAGTATATGAACTATCCGAACGGATACTTTGCATATCTCAGAATTGGCAAGACGGGTAGTCCAATAAGATTCTACCCGGATGCTCAAACAGCTTATACAGCCACACTTAACGAGTACGATTCTCTTTTATCGCAAGGTGTCTCAGGCAGTAGAACATCTCTTTCCATTTCTGACATGAACGGCAGTATAGTCTATGAGGGTGTGCCAAAAATGAACGGAAAGATACGCTTTTCCATTTACGAGGGGAAAGATGTCTCGAAAACTATCTCTATAACAGATTTCAAAAACACATATTCATTTACAACTAATAATACAGACATGAAACAGACAAAAGAAAAATTCCGCAATTATGAAGAAGGTGCCCTGGCAGGCAACATTAAGTCTAACGCAAGCACTTTCATTGACAACAACATTCTCACACAGGAGAACGTCAACTTCCTATGCCTCTCCAATACTTCTGCACGCCAAATGGCTAAAGTAGTACAAGAGACGGCCATTATTAATAAGGATACTGACAACGATACATTCACGAAAGCCATACAGGATGTGTCTCTGAACATGATTACCATCACCAAGAAACTGGCTTCCGGTAATCCAACAGACGACAAACATTGCAGTATGCATGATGATTTGCTTTACTGTGCAGCTCATTGCAAGTCCTCTGACTACCTGTTTAACGGATCAAACAAATGGAGAAAGACACCAGGCAAACTCAATTACAACAAATTGGAAAATGCCATCATGGACATGTATAATAGAGGTCAGGAAATGATTCTTTCCGCACCAAATACGGCTCAGTCCAAAGTGAGTGTTACCAAAAGCCAAGTACATAATGACACTCCTGTCATTGAAGAGGCTCCAACATTAACAAATGGACATCGTACATTTACAGAGGTGGTACAGGCCATGACTTCAACAATTATGACATATACGACAAAATCAGAAGACATCCGCTTCTACCTGAAAATGAAGTGCTGCTCATTAGATTCCGAAATTAAGTCTCTGACAAACGATGTTGTAACAACGACTTTGAGTGACAACAAGATAACATTTTACTTACCATCTGGCATCTCAAAAGAACTGAAAATTAGCGACTATGCCGACAACATAGCTCTAAGAAACAGTGTATGCTCAATTACAAAGCAACTTTTGATATGTGCGGCTCTCTCAAATAAGACACGAGAATCTATCGCAAATGCTGTAAGTCTCGATACTATTGAGAACTACGTGAACTCTTTGCCAAACTTGGCCGCCTAATTATTAACCAAACGCCTGAAAGCCCCCAAAAGCTTTCAGGCTAATTATAAACTTTTAAAACGAAATCATATGAAAAAGATTAAAATTTTCACCCTATTTAGTGGGTACGATTCACAGTTAATGGGACTTATTAAAGCTGTTAAGAAAATCAAGAAACTTTTCAAAGCCATACTTGTTGGTTGGAGTGATAATGACCAAAATGTTCAGCGCATTCACAACCTCACTTTCCCAGAATATGCGGATAGATGTTATCCTGACGTGACGAAAATTCACTGGCCGGGAATACCAGATTTTGATATTCTATTCTATTCAAGTCCTTGTCAAAGTGCCAGCAGATCCGGACGACGTGAAGGTTTTGAACAAGACTCCGGAACAAAGTCTTCTTTAGTTTGGGCTGTGGAAAATGCTATAGCGTGTAAACGCCCAAAATGGCTCATTCTGGAAAATGTCGAGGGCTATTTGGACCCTAAAAACGAAACGACATTAATTAAGTGGGCAAGAACAATTGCCAGTTATGGTTATGCCAGTTGTTTCAAGGTGTTGAATTCTGCAGACTTCGGGATTCCTCAGAATCGAAGCCGCATCTTCATGATTTCTATGCGCATAGATGATGAAAAGGATTTTGCTTTCCAATGGCCTAAGACTAAGAAGTTAACTGTAAAACCAGAGGACCTTTTGGAAGATAATGTTGACGATAAGTATTACCTTTCTACTGAAATGGTAGCCACTTACATAGACTTGCTTCGAAATGGCCGCGAAGGCTACAAAGCCAAAGTGAACTATTCAAAAAAATACCCTACAAAGTATCTTTCCTCACAGTTCATCAGGAAAGTTTCATCTACAGTAACTCCACTTACAAAGAACAGAGCAATTCCCACTTTACAAACAATGTGCGGTGACACATCCTTAGCTACTTTTGCCAATTGCGGACAAGAGGGAAAGCCATGCGTGGTTGAAGTATGGGAAGGAAAGAAAGGTATCCAACCAGTAGTCATAAAAAGCGAAAAGCTAAGCAGACAGAAGCCTGTAGTCAAAAAGACTCCTAACGGTGCAGAAAGAATTTTGTCTATTATCGATAATCTCAAAGAATACCAGTATCTAAGAGTCCGAAGACTTACCCCGAAAGAATGTCTTAGGTTTATGGGTGTCGAAGATATGTATATAGACCGAATGTTACAGCCATATATGCACAAAGGGAAATCTCGCAAGGTTTCCGACTATGCATTATACGGGAGGGCAGGAAACTCTATAGTTGTCAATGTCTTGACAGCTCTTTTTACTTCATTAATCGAGCAATATCCAGATTCTTTTGGTGATTAATGTAACAAATCTCCAGAAGAGTCAAGAACTTCTCTAAAAAGTCTATGAGACTTATTCATAATAAGGGCTTTGTGGTTTATTTTGAGACCATAAAGCCCTTAATTATTATATATCTACTGACTTTGTACCAATTATCTGCGCTTATTTAAACGAAGAGGAATTATCTCGAAAAGGAAATATCCATGTGTGCCCAATTATTAGTTTCATAATATGGGGGATTGCGTCTTTGTTCCACTTGTAGATTTTATCTCCTAAGTCTTCATTAATTTCGCCCCTATGAGTCTTGATAAACTCTTCACGCTCAGATTCTGTCTCAAACATCAATGATATATAATACTCGCTGTTGTCAGAACAACAGACATGGGTACCGCATTTTGTTTGGCAGTCTCTCGTATCTGCAAAGGTTACTTTCAGGAAATATGGCTTCCAATACTTATCTTTCCAGTCATTTGTAAGGCAGGAACCGATAGATTCAGTACCATCTAAACAGACACGTCGGAAATAAACGCCAGAGAATTGACCATCAAGCATAGCCAAAAGCATATCTGAATGGGCTTGGTCTGAATACGTAGTAATTGTCACTTTCCCGTGATCATCATCCACATCAAAGAGATGGTCGTATCCATTAAGAGGAGGGAAATAGGCATCCAATAATGAAATAAACTCATCACTCGTCAAAGAATCTTTTAGAGCCTTTTCGTCCTCTATGACTATTTCTGTATAGTAAACAGGAGTAGTATCAGGATTCCGGACAGGGCCTAAAAGACATATACCTATTTGGCTTTCATCACCTGGAGTATTCAGAATACGTACATCCTTGATAGTCTTTACTACTATTGAAGTGCTACTTTCACTTGTGTCTTCTACGCCTGAAAGGAACAACTCATAGTCATTGTATGCCTCTGGCAATGACATAAGTTGGTTTAGCATAGTTGTTTGGTCATAGACTTCACCCTCTATCCCGTTTACATCTGGACTATTCAAAATGCAGATAGTTTTACCATTCTCACTAATACCTAACTGATATTGGGTAGGCAACAAACTGTATTCGTCACAAAATCCACCAAATCGGACATTCGTAGCCTTTACGCCTTCCAAGATCTTTTTAAACTCTCCTAAATTCATAATGACTTACTGTTTAACTATGATACGCCCACCACCATCACCAAAGATATTTTCCCCAACAACCTTAACTGAGCGTGGTATATATAATGTCATTCGCTGTTCTTGATTAGCTCTCCATGAGAATGCATCATCACAGATAGTGGTTACGCCATCTTTAACCGTGTATTCTGCTTCATTAAATGTATTGAGGCAATTCAGCAAATGCTTCCCATCCTTTGTGTATACGACATTATGGTTATCGATAACTCTGTCGTTATCATCAAAGATCAACATATTTGTAATTTGCTCGTCCTCATTATAACGATTATCCCAGTCTTTAATGACACCCATAAGCATATCATCCCCGCACATAGCCAACTCACCATCTACTATGTACTGGTATTCATCTCCGTCCTTTACCCTGTCAAACTCCTTCATTAGATTGTCTTTTTTCAACGTATTTACTGATTACATCTGTGGCAAACTGCTCTTTTGAAGGCATTTCCTGCCAACTTATACTTCCCAACAAGGAATGCTCCTCTGTATCTGCCTTACAAAGCACAAAGCCCATAAAATCATCTTTCTCAACAGTGAAGTAGCCCAGCAGTTCATCACCATTATTGCCAGTCACTATCATGCACATGGGTACATCTATGTCTGCGAAAGAAGTTTCATCAAAGGAAACAATACGGCATGTCTTATCTCCTATCTCCATTTTATGCAGTTCAATGTCACACGGACAATTCAAGCCTATGTAGTTTTCATCATCCAACAGGAACTTACGTTCCGGTTTCAGATTATAGACGAACCAAGGCATGAAGTGAAACACAAAGTCATACATCTCGTCGTCGAAACTATCTGCCTGTTCTTCTATCATGTTACTTTTTGTATTTTCGTATTTATCCATGTCACAAACTTGTCTGATGAACCACATTTATATTTTGGTCATTTAGAATTATTATACTATACCCCTCTACAATATAATTGTAAATGACCAAATTGTAAAAGTAGAACAATCCCTATAATAATCTTGGAAACCCAGTCATATCTATATCAATTGTATTGCTGATAGAGAATACTTGGTACCAGTCACCATCCCTGTCTTGCTTTTGAAATGTGTCCATAGCAAGTACGCAGGCATTAAAGCTATCTCTATACATAATAGATTCCAAAGCCACATATACGGCTGTTTCAAGCATATCTGCCAATTCCTTATCTTCTTTTTTCAGTTGCTCATAATAAGTTGGCCCGAAATCTTCTTCATCCTTACCTGATTTCCTAAGAGCTCTCTTATACATGTACTCTACCTGCTCAATCACCTCATCGGGCAAATTTATGGTGAAGTCTGGATTACTTTCTTTGTTGTTGATGTCGATACCTACTAATAGTTTTGCCATAATCATTATTCTTTAAAAGTTTCACATACCCTGCGAAGTTAGCAGAAATAAACGAAAAAACACCGTCTTTATTCAAGTATTTTCGTCCTCGTAGCGAAGTTTGCTTCTCAACATACACAATACCGTCAAATCGTTGTCTGCATCATCCATGTTTTCGCCTCGCTTTACCACATCCATAAAAAATTCCTTGATACGTTGCCAATCTATTTGTGGCCTTTTCTGGTCTTTTACGTCCTTTCGCAGAAAGCTCAGCCATTCACCATGAAACGGTGGGGTGTATTGAATGGGACTTATCAAGTAGTCACCACGCAGCAAATGAATAAAGTCATCTGTCTGGACTATATAAACATCAAAGTATTCAGCCAGCCATTCTATAGTTTCTTGTTCCTGTATGTCAGACTTATCTTGTAGCGAAGTCTCGTCTATATAGACTATCTTCTTAACTTTAGGAGACTTCTTTGGCTTTAGCGGTCTTAGTTCCATAGGCTTTTTATATATTTACATATCATCCTTCTCTATAAAGGCAGCAAACCATATATAACCGACCAATAATAGCCAATACCATTCAAGATATATGTACACTAAATAGAAACTACCTGCTACAATAGCACCACCTATCAGAACTTTCAACAAGAATGGGAAAGGTTTCAGTATGAGGCCCATAATACCAGCCACAAGACCTCCCACGATTTCCTGTATTAATCCAAAAATCTCGCCAATGCCCTCAGTGATAGCAAAGACAAGTAGAATCAGTCCACCAAAGCCAAGTAGCCATAATGCAGTAGTTATCATATTCAGAATACCTTTAAGTCCTTACCCGTAATAATCGAAATAGGTTTTACCATTCGACACAAAACAAGCCCCATTACCACTAACAGTACCTTCACCCAGAAATGGTCTTCGTAGAATACTAATCCTGCATATACCAGATAGAGTGGGCTGCATATCAATGCTATTGTGAGCAACAATGTAAGAGATGCAATAAGAAGTTTCATTGTCACCAATATATATTGCGTTGAACACCAGAACCAGCTATAAATCCCTACCTCTTATTATTAAGTCAGAATGGTAGAGATACTTTTCATTCAACGGGTGTCGTTTTGTAAGAAAAATATTCATCATATTTCTCACCCACAATAATTAGGATTTTTTGAAATAAAACTCGCGTAAATCGCCATCTTCATCTTTGAATATGTACTTAGAGTCAATTGTAACATACTCATCCATTTCTCTATTAAAGTTTCTTACAAAAATTACTTTTTGTCCAATCGATATAACATCAGCTAAATTACCACTACGACGAGCAACCTTCAGTATTACCATGCTACCGAAGGCTTTGCCCAATAGATAAGGCATTCCTCCTTTTTGGTAAATCACCTCATCATAATAATTATTGTACGTTCTTTCATAGACTTGTACTCTTCCTAAAACTTGGAATCCATCTTCTTTGGCTTCATTTACACATTCTATATAGTCTTCTTCTATAATCATAGTTCTCAAAATAAAATATTATGTCCCTACTTCCTTTAAAGCGTTTCAGCATTCTCTTTTAAAACCTTCTTAATATCATCAAAAAATGGTTCTTTTGGAAGAACTTTGATCTTAGGAGGTTCTAATTCAGCAAATATATTCTTCTTGACAAAGGCCTCGTAATCTTTTGAGCTACAAAGAATGAGGCATAGTTTATCTTCTTCGCCCATTTCTGTCTTCTCAACAACTTTTTGAGCATCGCCAAGAAGAATCAGTTTCATCTTTTCTTGATCTGTCATTTACACAAAAAATTAGCTCCAATCCCACCAAGAATCACTCCAAATACCGCCTGTAGAACGCCAATTAGTATTGGCTTTCACTGCTTTTTGAAGTTCTGCGTAATCATGATTGTTTTGTTGAGTTGTGACAGAAAGTGTCAACCCCTCAATCAGTCCTTCATTGGGACTAACCGTTCTTTTTAATCTTACAGTCCAAACTTTCATATTCTCTAATTTGACTGTCCTTGCGGTCCCTTCCCAGACGTTATTATTGGAAAACATGCAGAAACGGAAGTCTCATACATCAAAAGCGTGGAACCCTCACTGTTGCCCGTTCCCGCTTTGAGGTCTTCGAACTTACCCGATCTGTCGAAACGAGCAACGAAGACCCCACGCCGTATGTATATACTACGCCACATATACCTTATAGATATAATATGGACATCATACTACATACCCATGAGCATCTATCGTTGCAAGGTTTTTGACAGATCTGAAGTGTTCGAAGTTTCAAAGCATCAAAACCAAGCGCCAATAAACGCTTTTACCACTATGTCAGCCCTCTACCAACCGTCACTTACAGAGTGACTTCGGCGCGGAGCTTGCAGAACGCTGTACCTTTCGGCACACAATTTTGCTTTGCAAAGATAGCCAATTTAAAACGTACAATTCGCATTTGTATGGATTTTTTAAGAAAGTTTAAACGAATCGGGTAACCTTTCTGATAGTGTTGACTGAATGTCTCGTAAGTTTGCTGACTTCTCTAAGACTAAGACCCTTTCTAAGCAATTTGATTTCCTGACTATATTGTTGCTTCATCTGATCATCGCTCTTAGTATATCCCTGTTTACGACCAACCACACCGCCCTGTTCTCTGAAATTCTTATATCCACTATTCATACGTTCACGGATAGTCTTTCTTTCCATTCTGGCAATCTCGGCAAGGATAGTAATAAGAAACTGGGACATGGCATTGACTTTGCCATCCTCATTCAAAGTCTCGATATTATAGTTCTGGATATACAAAGACACTTTCATGTCGTTCAAAGTCTCGATGACTTGTAAGACTTGTAGGGTGTCACGTCCCAATCTACTTAGTTCTGTTACTAACACCTTGTCAATATGTTGCGCCTTGATAAACTCTATCATTCTACTAAGCTCTTTACGCTCAGCATTCTTCTTAGCACCGCTTATTTTCTCTGTAAAAACAGAACGAACCGACCAGCCTTTTTGTGTACAAATAGCTGTCAGTTCGTTTACTTGTCTGTCATAGTCCTGTATCAATGTTGATACGCGACCAAATATCACTACGTCCATACTCTTTGCTTTATATGTTTAACTTCTACAGGCAAAGATAGCAGATTCTTTTAATATGGTGAGGCGTATCAATAAAATAAGGTGGAAATTTCAGCAATATTTAGCGCTTGTCTATGTCTGGCAAGAAGTCAAAGCCTAGATTATCAACAACTGATGACAAAGTTTCGGGCAGGAACTCTGCATAGACTTTCTCGGTGACTCCCGTAGACTTATGTCCCAACAATCGACTAATCTCACTAATAGCAGCCCCATTCGCAAGGGCCAAAACGGCCCAAGTATGACGAGCAACATGGAAGGTCAATCCAACATCCCATCCCAAATCCTTTTCAATGGCTTTTAAGGCTGTATTTATAGTATTATTCCATGAATTACGACGCTTATAAATTGCTTCGCTATCTGTTCGGTCAAAGCCTTCGCACAACAAGTCAAACACATAGTCTTTGTTTCTTCCCTTCCATTTGTCAAGGATACGGATAACAGGTTCACTTAGTGGGATTGTATTGCGATTAAGAGTCTTAATCTGGACTTTCTTAATTTCTTTCTTTTTAAAGTCTATATCTTTCCACATTAATGTCATGACATCAACGAGACGAAGACCACATGCATGAAAAGAGAACAGGAACATTTCAAGGAACTCTTTGCGGCGTGGCTGCGTAATAGTATCGTACTTCTTAACTAGCATTTCCAGTTCGTCCTTCTTCAGATAACGAACATTCCTCTCTTCTGTCTCTAAATCGTCTTCCTCTTTTAGATATAAGTCTTGGATACTTGCACTTATTTCTTTTGAGAGATAGCCCAATCTAGCGGCCTGTTCGCAAGCCTGAAATATAGGAGTCAGACCTTTATTAATAGCTGATGGCTTTAATTTAGCCTTCAACCGCCATGCACGAAAATCACAAATCAAATCCTCATTTATCTCGCCCACATAGATTAGCTCATTATCTGCACCATGTGTTCCTTTTCCATTCATTAGAAGAAACTTTGAAAACTGGTTTATAGCAGAAAAATCGTTTTCACGTGTACTTACTTTGATCTTTCTCTTATTAAATTTGTCTTGGATTAAATCCTTAGCAAACTCCACGAAGTCCTTACCGCTATCAGGTCGCAATAGCTCGAAGTTTTCATCCAAAAAGGCACGAATCACATCACCCGTGACATGACCATTCTTCTCATAGTATTGCACTATCTTAACATCTATATCTGCCAGGCGTTTATGCAGCACTGCATTGTAGTATTTGTAGTCTAAGTCTGTAGTAGCACGTATCTCGCCAATTCCACCATAGCCCTTTTCATTCCAGTCTTTAGGGAAAACGGAGACTTCCGTAGTCTTACGCAAAGAGTCTGCTTGCCAGTTGTATTCGATGTAAACGGGGTATCTCTTGCCTGGCTGCACCTCTTTAGGAGTGCGCAGTTTCAATTTGCCTTTTGGATAGTTTCTTGCTGTTCTGCCCATACTTGTTTTGAAAATTAAATGATCACCTACGGAAAGTTACTGCAAAGATACAAATTATTGATCATTTTATTTTCATTTTAAGGCTAAAAATGCCTTTTTTGATCGGTTTATTTGGCACTAAAAGACCGAAAAAAGCAACATGGAAAATCTGGCTGATTTATCCATGCTGCTTATTTTCAATTAGTTACGCTCTCTTTGAGGAAAATAAAATGATCAGTATTCATCCTCGTTGAATAGGAAGTCTTCCTTGGTGGGGTAGTCGGGCCAAATCTCTTCGATACTCTCGTAGATGTCGCCTTCGTCTTCTATCTCTTGCAGGTTCTCCAGTACTTCGAGGGGTGCACCT
>Ga0256405_10012500_pt1 | contig 10499 bp, 5 predicted proteins | sample RumenRJG_02DNA_FD_189096 | JGI IMG/M metagenome (GOLD analysis project Ga0256405, IMG submission 189096) | Bovine rumen microbial communities from Lethbridge, Alberta, Canada - RJG_02 | ecosystem: Host-associated > Mammals > Digestive system > Stomach > Rumen | place: Canada: Alberta | collected... | reverse complement strand
AGATTTGTCCATTTATGATAATCAGGAATGACATCAATGATGTCTTTCTTTGATATACCACCATATGAAACGGCAATTTCATATTCATCGCATTTATTAACATCAACTTTAGAATAATCGAATTCCATGTCCTTAAAATCAATGTGACGAGTTGTTGCTTCTTCTTCGCCAGCAATAACTGGTTTAACTAATGTAGCATTGACACCTTCATATTCTCCAAGGACATCTGGTGCAAGATAATTTGTCGTGTCTTCATCGTATGCTTCAGCACCTTCACGGACTGTAAATTCAAAGTCTATATCGAAATTCTTGATATTTGATTTTTCATCATATTGAGCAAATACATCTAAATTAGAAGTGACATTATCGATTGGTTTATCCCAACCTTTAAATACGTAATAATGATCAAGATCAGCATCTCTTGCTGGCTCTTTTGCCTCGTATTTAGCGGCTTCACCTTCTTTTACAAATGCTGTAAATAATAGGGTTTTGCCGTCATAACTGAAGAAATTGACGATATAATTATTCGTTCTTTTGAATTGAGCGATGAAGGTTGTATTCTCAGTGATATTTGTTAAAGGTTTATCCCAACCATCGAATGCATATTGATAATTTTTATCAGCTGGTTTAGTTGGAACTTTACCTTGATAAAGCGCATCTTCACCATGTTTAACACTAGTTTCATACAAAGTTGTTTCGTCATAGTTTTTGAAAACTACATCATAAAAAACATTTTCATAAGAATTGCAGCCTGCTAAAGAAGGGATCATAACTAGAGATGAAGTAACGACTAGAAATGTCTTTTTCATTTTATTCATAATATCTACCTCCACAAGTATCGCTAATAATGTAACACATTAGTTGTCACAAAAGTGTCACTTATTATTTATTTAACTCGTACCATCTAACCATGACTGATTCTGGTCTAACTGTTGAGCGATGTTCAATTCTTTCAATATTGGTAAATTTAAAACCGCACTTTTCAATAACTTTAAGACTTCCAATATTTCTTTCGTCTGCACGAATCCTAATCTTTGGATAACCAAGTTCGAACAAGTAATTAATGAATGCTTTACAAGCTTCGCTCATATAGCCATTGCCCCAATATTTTCTTGAAAGGCAATAACCTATTTCAGGAATATCGTCTCTAAAACTAACTGTATCGATTGCACCAATCGGTTCATCGCTACCTTTTAAGGTGATAACAAAGCGAATTATTTTTCCGCCTTTTTCTTCTGTTAACCACGAATCAACTAACTTTTTAGTAACATCAACATTTTCATGAGCAACCCAAAGCGTATATTTAGCAACTTCAGGATCGCTGTCCCAATTTCTAAACATTGCTTCAGCGTCGTCTTTTCTTAATTTGCGAAGCACTAGATGATTGGTAATCAATGTTTCTTTTTTATCATTCATGCTCTTCATTATACTTACTAAAAATAAAAAGTCACCTTTGTCTAGGTGGCATTTACGGTTAATTGTATTTCTTAATTGATTGTTAATGACCCGCTGGTCATTGAAACTTTTATATCGGCAGAACCTTCACCAAATCGATATGTATCATCAGAGAATGTACCTTCTCTATTTGCTTTAACTGAACCAGAAGTTTTACTCACTTTAACAGTTCCACCATCGCTAGGAAGTTTCATGCTGATGTCACCGCTTGTTAGACTAAACGAAGATTTCTCAACTGTTTCATAATTAACAACTGCTACTCCACTAGTCATATCAACATCAAACTTATTTGCAACTACTTTGCCAAAGGCAACACTTCCACTTGTTAAATCGGTGTCGGCTTCTTCACTAATTAGACTAGAAATATCGGCAGAGCCAGAAGTCAAATCTAAATCAAATTCTTTTGCATTGATGCATTCTGATTTTAAACTGCCACTTGTTAAGCTTACTTTCAAAGATTCAAGTCCTGGTTTATAAGTGATTGTTAAATCTTTTTTATAATTAAATTTGTTGCACCAATAGCCAGAATAAAAGTATTTAACACTCAAGAAGCCATCGTGAAAATAAGTATGAACAAGAGCTTCTTTTTCAGTTAAATCAGTGACTTCTTTAATAGTGATTCCAGTGGTAGTTTCATCCTCAACCAAAGTTAAAGAACCACTTAGCCAAGTTACATCAATTTTATTTACTTCGACATCCTTATATGTAGTGTTTCCAGCCGTATATTTTTCTACATCTGGATAAACATCCATTTTTGAACCGCAGCTTGATAAGCCTAATGAAATTAATCCTAACAAAATAAATCCAAAATACTTTTTCATAAATCTACCATCCATTGAAGTTATAACAATTATACAACTTTTTTAAATAGATAAAAAACCGAGCGTTTGAACTCGGTCTTTTGATTAGCAAATTCTCTTAATGATGGTATTTATAATCTGTTTCGTTATAAACGAATGATTCTGGGTATGCTTTTAAATGAATTCTAATTGAATTAGATGATGAATCATAATCGTATTTAACCGCTATAGAGTAATCACCTTCATCATCATATAGTAATCCATAGGCACTTGGAGCCTCATCAAAAGTTTGATGAATGATTAATGTGAATTCAGTTGGGCCAATATCTCGAGTTGGACGATCATCAACAAAACTGAGAGAAGCTACTTCATCTGGGTGTTCTGGGAATGAATATTCTATAACGCCATCCTCATAATAATCATAGGCGACATCAATATCAATGCCATCTATAGAACGATGGAATCTTACCGATTTGTCTTCATTCATATTCTCGGATAAATATGGTGTGCCTTTATTATTATTAATAACTACACCCTTATCATAAAAATCGATATATTCCATCATCCATAAATCTGGGCCATTGACATTATGAGTGGCTGAGCCTTCGTAGGTTCTCACTTTTGTCCATGTAGAGATATCTGGTATAACGTCAATATAATCTGTAACAGTAAATTCAGCATATTTAATAACAATTGGGTATCCACCAACTGTTTCAAAATCTACAGTTGCATAATCGAATTCCATATCATCAAAATCGATGGATTGGTAATCAACTTTTTTGCCATCGACAAGGACATGTTTATGTAGATAAAGTTTTCCTTTTTTACCTTGTCCTATGTAGTTAGTGTTGTCTTTATCAGGCCATGAGACGTGTTCAAGAACTTCAAAGGTGAAGTCTGGATCAAGTTCTTTATGATTATTTTTTTCTTCATAAGTTGCTTTTACATCTAGGTCCGAGGTAACTTTTGAAAAATCTTTATCCCATCCTTTAAATTCGTAGTAATAATCAAAAGTAGCGGGTTTACTTGGTGTAACTTTTGTATATTTAGCCGCTTCACCTGGAGCAACATTAACTGTTTCTAATACTGAATCATCATAATTTAAGAATCTAACCGTAAATGTCTTAACTGGTTCAACACTAGTTGATTCTCCGCTTGGATCTGATGTGTTTTGTGAACCATTATTACAACCAGATAAACAAACAGTAGCTAATAATGATGTTGTTAATGTTAATAATAATCTTTTCATATTAATCACCTCATTGATAACAATGTAACACATTGAATGTCACAAAAGCGCAACAGTTAATTCCGCAATAGGTTTTCATGGTTGCTTTACATCCCAGTAACCATATTTCTTTTCACTTCTTTATTTCCTTCTTTTTGAACTATTCGAAAATTTCGAAAAGTTGATTTCTCATCTAATAATTAGATGCATATATCTCATTAATGTGATAATAAACGGTATTAACACCACATTCAAATAAATAAAAAAACTGAGCATTTGCACTCGATTAATTTTATAGGATTCCAATTCTTATTTTGGTTCTTTAACATTTAAAGTGCAATTTTAAAGTGCAACTTGCACTTAAAAAGAACCAGTACACAAAAAAAGACCTCAAGCGAGGCCTTCTTTAATAATAATCTTATTAAGCAGTTACTTTGATTATACAGTAGTCTTTATAACCACCATCAACAGTTGTAACAGTAATCATTGTTTCACCGGCTTTAAGCGCAGTTACTTTTCCGTTTTCGTCAACACTAGCGACTTCCTCATCAGTGGCAGACCAAATCACTTCTTTATTAGTTGCATTAGTAGGTAGCACTTTAGCAATTAAATCTTCACTATCACCAACGTTTAATTCTAATTCGCTATAGTTTAAGCTAACTCCGTTAACAGGAACGATCTTTTGAGTGACATTAACTATGCAAGAAGCGGTTAATCCACCATCTTTTGTAGTTACAATAATAGTTGCTTGTCCAGCACCGATGGCAGTTACTTTTCCGTTTTTAACAGTAGCAACATTTTCATTAGTGCTACTCCAAGAGATAGTTTTGTCAGTTGCGTTGCTAGGTAAAACTGTTGCGGTTAATGTAGCTTTATCGCCAGTTAATAAGTTAAGCGATGTTTCATTAAGCGAAACCCTACTAACATGGGTGATAGAAGGCTCTTTAACGACCGTTATTTCTGCACTTGAGGATTTATATCCATCTTTAGATTTAACACTTATAGTGGCCTTCCCTTCTTTAAGGGCAGTTATTGTTTCGTTATCCACGCTAACAACACTTTCATCACTGCTTGACCAAATGAGTTCTTTATTGGTCGCATTTTCAGGTAAAACAGATGTTTTAAATGTATATGTATCACCAATCGAGAGTTTTAATGATGATGTATCTAAAGATACACTACTAACATGAATGATTTCTTGACCAAATAATTGTTCGAAATGAGTCATTTGACCATTAATAGAGACAGAACAAGAAACGTTTTCGTGTCCAGCAGTATTTACTGTAACTTGATCAATTGGAGCACCTTCATATGTATAAATAACTTGGTTGTTATCTCCATAAACCACAATAGTGACATAATCGATATTATTTCCTTCATAATCTACATCAAAGGTTAAATAATCACCATCTTGAGTTGCATTAGAAACTGATGAAAAATATTCATCAAATGAAGGGGTCAAATAATTACCTGTATATACAAGCTTATTTGGATCGACGCTCGTATCGTAGACCGCTAAATCATAAGTGGTGTTAGGCATTAAATCTACGAAGACAACTTGATCAATGAAATCGATAGCTTCAGAGAATGAATATTCTTCATTGCTTAAATACATCACATATGTTTTATTTTCGTCTCTATCAATTTTAAAACCTAATTCAGTGCTGCGACTTAAGAACAAAGAAACGTGATTAGAAGGTGGAACTTGAATTAATCCAGAGGAGGTTCCAATCACCGCGATAACACCAGTTAAAGCAACGACAACACCTGGAACAGCAACCGATGCCACTCCAGCGCTTATAGAGGCACTACCAGATACGCTAGAAGCACCCTCGCCTCCATTAGGAGTATTAACCTTTGAATCAGAAGCTGTTTTAGATTCGGTAGAACTAGAGAAATCGTTTATTTCTTTAGATTCATCAAATTTTTCATTAGAAGAGAAGGATTCGTGGTCAACACGAAAACTTTCATTACCTTGCTGAATCTTATTTATTTCATCAGTTTTGTAATTGTCGTAATCGTTATTAAGATGTAAATCGTTCTTTTCGAAATCCATATTTATTTAATGTCGTTATTGTTTTCTTCGACTCCGTTAGAAGTTTCTTTTTGTTTGTTAACAAATTGTTCAGCAATCTTTTTCTCACTTGCAGTTGCATTAGTAAATTCAACTGGTTTATTAACAACAACTTGTGGAAATGGAATATTGATATTGTTCTTATCGAACAACAATTTGAATTGTCTATTTAAGTCTCTTTCAACTTGGAAACGATCATCTTCTTCGCATTTTGCAAAGAATTTTAAATTAACGGAAGAATCTCCTAAAGAAGAAACACCTTTATAGAATGGTCCTTCAACGATAGCTGGGATAGCTTCTTTAATCTTACCAATGTTTTGAGCAATGATAGCTTCAACTCTTTCGAGAGATTCGCCATATTCAATGGACATTTCCACTGCAACAACAGAAAGTTGATCAGTTAAGTTAACCATTGAACGGATATCGGAGTTGTTGATGACTTTAACATTGCCTCCAGCATCAACAAGTTGAGTATGTCTCATACCGATTTCTTTAACTTGTCCTCTAAATCCATCTGCAACGATGACATCACCAACATGGAATACATCTTCAAAGACGATGAATAAGCCAGCGATAATATCGGCAAGTAATGGTTGAATGGCTAAGCCAACGATTAAGGATAGAATTCCAATACCTGCTAAGATGACGGTTGTATCAACCCCAAAGCTAGATAAAACGAAGAATAACCAAACTAAGACAGCGGCATATTTAATAACCGAGATAAGAATAGTTAATAAACCTTTGGTTTTCTTTAAAAGTGGTAAGCATAAGGTCAAAATAATTCTAACGATATAGCTTAAGCCGAAGATAAAGAATGAATAGCTTAAGATTCTAATCGCGATATTTGGATCACTCGCACCAGAGAAGATGTTTAAGCTGCGATAGAAGGCGTTATTAGCGTCAAACATCCATTTGCCAAAGATTAACACGACAAAATAGGCAAGTGTTGCAAGTAAGAATAAACACCCGAACACCTTTTCAAAGATAGATAATCTTTTGCTTTTGAAATTAAACATAATTTTTTCTCCTTTTTTATATTAATAAACTGTTTAATTTATTTAATCTTTTTAACATGTCCTCCAACAAGGACAATCATCTTAATAGCAGGTATAGAGAAGTCATCAGCAATAACATCGAATTTCTTATCTAATACACCTCTAGCAAGAATCTTTATGTGTCCAGTAGTAGCAGGAACTAGTCCCTTCTTTATTAATGATTCTAGAGTTACTTCGTCTCCATTATTATAATTTTCGGACAAAGTATCAATGTTTATAATCTCTTTGCTACCTTTTCGAGGTTTGATAACTTCAACTTCTTCTAAAGAAGATTCGGCTTTTTCATCACTCATTTCTTCATCTGCTTTACTAACAGAGATAGATTCGTAATGTTTGATGACTTCTTTATCTTGAACTTTGGATTTAACTTCTTTAATTAAACCCTTTGCTAATAAGGCTTTAGTAGATTCACTAGGAATATGATAATCTTCGTTTTGTTCTCTACCTTTAGAAATAGCTTTTTCACTCATCAATAAATCGATGAGTTCTTTTGCATAGCCTAGTCTTCTTTCATTTTTAATTCTATATAAGCAAGGAACATCTTCAAATTTCTTTCCTTTAGCTTCTTCTACTTTATATTTTTCATCGAGTTTAGATACATCTAATGCATAGTAGAGGCATAACGTCTTACCGCGAATTGCAAATTTTAAGACATAATCTCTTCCAACGTTAATCGCATCATAATGCCAAGAAACACGAGAGTGGCTTCCTTTATATGAAAGAGCATAATTTTTAAGCTCTGAATAATAATCTTTTACTACATCTTCACTTTGTGAAAGCTTCGCGGTAAATGATTTAATATATCTAATTTCAAAGATGTTGCCGCTTACATCTTTAGTAACAATAACTTCATCACCATCTGAATTAATTTTCGACTCCAGTACAACTGGTTGTTCACTTGGTTTATTAACTTGAACTTTTTGTTCTTTAATTAATCCTCTAGCAATAAGTGGTTTATTAGGTTCATATGGGAGATTTGAATAGACTTCATGTTGCTCTTCACCTTTTTCTAAACCTAAGTTAGCAGCAACCACCGCAATAAGTTCTTTTGCATAGCCAAGTCTTCTATCATTTTTGATTCGATAGAGGCATGGTACATCTTCATAACGTTTAGATTCAGCTTTCTCTACTTTGTATTTTGAATCAACATAATCATCCACGTTTAAAGGCAAATAAACACATAATGTCTTACCTCTAACTGCAAATTTTAAGATGTAATTTCTTCCCGAATTAATCGCATCATAATGCCAGCTTATTCTGGAATTTGTTTTCCTATATGAAAGGACTTCGTTTTTAAGTTCTTCATAATATTTTTTAGTCTCTTCTGGAGATTGAATGAGTTTAGCAGTAAATGATTTGATAAATCTAATTTGAAAGATATTACCTTTTTCATCGCTGATAGTTTCTACTTCTTCTTCGTCTTTATTTAATGGCTCATTTTGAATAGCTTGAGGTATAGTAGGAACCACTGTTTCAAGTTTAGTTTCAACTTTTGCTTCTTTTTGTCTTTTCATAGAAACAAAGAGAATAAGATTAGTTAACCAAACAAGAATTGCGACAGCCGCTAAAACATAAAGGATGATGAATTTAGTAGACGAGAAATATGAAGCTAAAATTACTAATGGTAATAATCCAGAAACAGATGCTAGTTTTACTTGTTTATTATTGTCATTATTTTCATTTTTTCTTCTTTTAAGAAGAACATACATAACGATCAAGCCACTAACAATTAAGAGGATGAATAAAATTAAGAAAATGATAAATAAGATATTTGCTTGTTGATTTGTTTCTCTAGAACGATTTTCAGCAGCAATTAATTTTTGGACATATTTATCGCTCACTTTTTCTTTTTGTCCTGAGGTTAAGGAGTCATATGCTTCTCTAGCGATTTTATTTTTCTCTTCATCATCGCCTTCACCGGCGTCATCGATTTTAACTAAAACATCATATACTTCTTCAGCATCTTCTAATGTCTGAGTTGAATCATTATATGAATTAACCAAAGTTTTTTCTTCATCACGTAAATTATCATATGCTTCTCTAGCAGCAATGATAGCCTCTTGAGAATCATTATCTCCTCCGTGATTAATATCACCGATGGAATTAATTAGATTAACGGCTTCATCGACATTATCATATGTTTCTTTTGCATCGTCTAATTCGTCTTTGTTCGCGTTATCAACGATTGCCTTTTGATCGTCAGTTAAATTGTTATATGCATCGATAGTAGCATCGATATCGTCTTTGGAATCATCTTGACCGCCTTTATAAGTTACTTCTCCAATATCTTGGATAAGTTCAATAACTTCTTTAGCAGCGATGTTGTCATCAAGTGTCTTTTTATATTGGAAATCAAGATCAGCATTTAAAATAGCTTTTTCTTCATCGGTTAAAGCTTTATAGGCTGCTAAGGCAGCATCAACTGCATCATAATATTCTTGAGAATCACTTGCTTCAGGAATAGCTTTAATTAAATCTCCAACTTTATCAACGTGGTTATAAGTCACTATATCGTGATCCAAAATATCTTTATTAACTTCGTTTACAATTTCTTGTTGTTCTGGGGTTAATGCATCATATGCGGTTTTTGCGGCGATAATGTCATCTAAAGAATCATTTTTACCACCACCATAAGTTAAAGGCTCGATATTATCAATTGCATCAATAACATCCATAACTTCTAACTTAGCGTAGAATAATTGTCCTGCTTTAGCGTGATTTGAAGGATATTGACCAACAGCGTAGTTAGGATCATCATAAACAACATTATTTTTATTATTAAATGAAACATCAGTAGAGTCGGTTATGTCGTGAACGCTAGGCATATTAACAGTTACTCCAATTGGATATTTCCCGGTAAATTCGCCAATGAAAACCAATTTCGATTCATGCTCAAGGCATAATAAAATATTCATTGGATCATTACTATTTCCATCTTCGCCAACAGCAATGTTATCCTTGATTAGCGGATCACCTTCTATAGCGATGTTGCATTGTGAAGCAATTGCACCTTGTCTTGCAACATTGTTAGTTATTGTTCCGCCTCTAATTGTGCAGTCTACTGTGGCATATTGTAATATCGCGCCACCTCTGCCTATATTCTTGTCGTTTTTACCAATATTGTGGCTGATATTTCCACCATTAATGACTAATGTGCCATAACGAGGATTAATTGCACCTTGTCTATTGGTGTTATAAATCATGTTTCCGCCGTTCATCACGAACACACCGTCTGAACAAACGCCACTTGCAGAGTTATCACAATAATTGCCAATGATGGTTCCACCATTCATCGTTAATGTAGCACCTGATTCGACTCTAAAAGCTCCACGGGCAACTGGGTTATCAGCCGTAATATGAAGTCCTGTAATATAACCACCACTAAATGTGCTTCTAGAATCTTCACTAGCGGCATCATAAGTAGCTTTATCACAAACAGTAGCTAAACCAGCATCATAACCTTTATATCTTTCATATGTGAAATAATGTGTGGTGTTACGACTATCATTTAAAGATAAATTGCCACCATTATTAATAAGAAATAATGAATCGGTATAAGTTGTTATAACACCATATCCGTTCAAATCAAGAATTCTGGTATCGTTAATAGTAACTTGGCTATTAAAATTAACATCATCTAAGAGTGTTAATGTAGTTCCATCAGTCCATGCAGAAAGAGCGTCATCAAAGGTATTATATTCCGTAACTGTTTCACCACTTGTGACAGTGGCAGCAGCATTTGTTAGATATAGTTGACCATCACTGTTTTTAGCAACGGCATAATTAGCATCATCACTAAAAAATTTACTGGCATTATTTAATGATGTGTCTGTACTATTGGTGAAAACGGCATTACCGCCAGTTTTATCACCAGTTAAAGTAACACC
>Ga0256405_10012499_pt1 | contig 10501 bp, 11 predicted proteins | sample RumenRJG_02DNA_FD_189096 | JGI IMG/M metagenome (GOLD analysis project Ga0256405, IMG submission 189096) | Bovine rumen microbial communities from Lethbridge, Alberta, Canada - RJG_02 | ecosystem: Host-associated > Mammals > Digestive system > Stomach > Rumen | place: Canada: Alberta... | reverse complement strand
TCCTGTCCGCTTTTTATTTCGTTCTCATGCAGTTCGTAATCTTTCTTAAGATCTTCTTCTTTCCACCCAAGTCTTTTCATTTCTTCGATATAGATATCAAAGCTCATTGCTATCTTCTGTAAGTTCGATGCCAAGATCCTTTGCGGTGTCCATACCCACCTTCAGGATCTTATCATCGATGATCGCAAATACGATATCGATAGCTTCATATAAAGAAGAAGTCTAGTAAGTTCTAAAGTTCAATATAAATCGTTTACGAGGAAAATCAATAACTGCATTTCAAGGTATAATTTCCCATATATTATAGGACATCGGAAGAAGCGATCGATGGTGAAATGATCATTATAAGGATTCCCTGTAAGCTTTCGCCTTATTCATCAGCCTCTTCACTCTGTTGACATCGGTCTCGTTGTAGAATTTGCCGTCGACTTTAAGGGAAGTCGCAACGATGCATCCGTCGCAGACTTTCAGAGTATCGACGACGGTGTCTTCATTGACCCCATTGGAGGCAAAGGCCGGTGTGTCGCAGGAAGCTCTGATCTTTTCAAGCAAAGAATTGTCGATGGCACTGCCGGCATGTACGCCATAGACCAATAAGGCATCCGGATGCCAGTTATGATTGATGGATTTGACCATCTGTTCGATCGGTCTGCTGTCCAAAGGATTGCCGCCTTCCGGAATGAAGGTCGCCAGCGTTCTGACATTTTCACATCCAACTTCATATCTGTGTCTTTCGATCTCTCCTACTTCGATATTGGAGATGCCATAGTCACCCACATAAGCGCCGAAGAAGGTCTCTCTGACAAACTGTGCTCCGGTAGCGGCCGCCAGATCGAAAGTCTTATAGGGATCGGTCGCCACATGGACGCCAAACGGGACCGTGACTTCACTCTTGAGTTCACCGATGATCCTGGCCATCGTCGCGACTGTGACCGTTCTTACATTCGAGACATAAGGGATAGAAAATTCGTTGCAGAAGATGATACCGTCGATACCACCGTCCTGTAATGAGTGAAGGTCTTTCCTCGCTCTTTCCAGTACCGCATTTACACCTCCGTCTCTGTCATACTTAGGATCTGTAGGCATAGCCTTCAGATGAAGCATGCCGATGACGGGTTTATCCGTTCCAAATATTTCTTTCATCCACATAATTGTTTTCTCCTCTTTAAATAATGATAATTATTTTGATTGGATATAATTAAGCCACTCATTAACATCGCCGCGTGTCTCTTTTTCTACCATTTCTTTTGGAAGAGCAGGAACATTTCCGACTGCGCGTGCAGTCATGTATGTTTTAGCTGCTTCTTCCAAATAGACACAAGAATAAAGGGCTGTCAGAAGATCCGGACCATATGCCATGACACCATGATTTTTTAAGATCACAGCCAAAGATGATCCGGCGTACTCTACTGTTAAAACACCCATATTCTCATCTGACGAAATGGTAAAGGGGGCTACGTTGACGCCGCCTCGTAACGCATCGATCTGCGTTACCAGACAGGGCTCAAAATAATCTTCGACCAAACCGACTGCCGTTGCATACGGCTGATGCGTATGAATGATTGCATTGACAGAAGGCATATGTTTAAAAATATACAGTAATGCCGGCGTATCTGAAGAGGGTTTTCTTGGTGAATCGATCTTTTCTCCCTCAGGCGACAGCAGACAAATATCTTCAGGTTCCATGCTTTCATAATCCATACCGGAAGGTGTTATCAATATATTGCCGTCCGGAAGGCGTACGCTGACATTTCCACCGCATAAAGATATGAGCTGATATTCTTTTAACTGAAGGGCTGTCTTGATCATTTCTTTTCGAATGCTTTCATATTCCATCAACCTAATTCCTCCTCTATTTCTTTCAGAATCTCTCCCGGTGTTTTCGTTCTCTCTGAAGGCATGAGGATCCTTCCGGGATTGAGACCGTTTTCCGCTTCCGGAAACAATACCCGTCCTAGGATCGCACCATCTGCACCGCATTGAACTGATTCTTTGAGTTCTTCAATTCCTACTCCGCCATCCACATAGATCTCTTGATCATCACGCAGTAATTGCCGGCATTCTCTTATTCTCTCGTAGCTAACTCGACGAAAACCAAGTCCATTTACGCCACCGCGAGGTGATCCGTATGTCAACAGCAACACTGCTTCAATTTCATCGACATATACTTTCAAATGATCGATCGGCGTATCTATCGTAAGTGATAATGCAGGTTTCATTCCCAACATACGGATTTGATCGAGATCGACCATGGGATTAGTAATGGCTTCTAGTGGTATAAAAACATAGCGTGTATTCAGTTTTGCGATCTCTTCATAATAAATCGAAGGATCTCTGACCAGGAGATGAAAATCCATTGAGTTATCGACCAGTTTTGCAGCTGATAAGGTTGTTTTCATGCCGAACGTGATGTTTTTTCCTTGTGTGCCATCTTCAATGTCCATATGCAAAATGATGTCTTTGTTGAATGCTTTAAGCTCTTCTGCAAGAAAAAGTGGATTTGCTGAAGCAACAGATGGTGTAAGTTGTATTTTTTTTGTCATATTATCATTCAAATCTAATTATTCTATAAGTTAAACTTATCTATTATTTCTTTATACGAATATGCTTCATAATCTGCGTTACTAGTATCCTGAAAAATCTTTGAAAGCTTTAAACCTATAGTATAAATACCGGATGATTTAGCAGAAATAATTCCATTTACTGAATCTTCAATTGCAATGAGATCCTTTTTTTGTATATTTATACGCTTGGCTGTTAGATTGTAAATATCTGGGCTAGGTTTACCATTTTCTACCTGTTCTCCGCATACAACAACATCGAAATATTTTCTGATTGAATAATTATCAAGGATTTTATTAACATACCAACTTTCCGAAGTTGAGGCAATTGCTAGAGAGTATTTCTTACTGTAACAATACTTTATAAAATTAATCACGCCTTGCATCGGGGCAATCTTATCGATATCTGGATAAGGAACAAAGTATTCTATTTCTTCTTCATTTAATACCCCCGTCCCTTTCGACAAATCAAACTGACGATCTAGGCATTGAATTATTTTTTTTACCGGATATCCAAGAATATACTTTATATCATCAATCGAAGCAGTATACCCTGCTTGCGATAGATTAGCTATCGTTTTCTCAAGATACGCTGCTTCGCTATCTAATAGAACGCCATCGCAATCAAAGATAATTCCTTTGATGCTCATTTTACAAAATTCCAAGTGCGCAAAGAACAAAGCCAAGAACAAATAAGGCAATCATGATTTTAAATACAGATGTTCCTTTACGCAGGAGTGCAAATACAGAAAGTGTTGTAATCACACCAATCATATTTGGCAGAAGTGAATCAATCAGCTCATTCAACACAATTGACGTTTCGCTGAACTGAAGTACTGCTGGAGTCGCAACGTTTGCATAGGCAAAAATCATAGCACCAGCAACCGTCATGCCTAAAGCGCTTAACGTTTCGGTGACTCTTTTCATGATCGTGCGATCAGATATTTTACTTATAATGTTTCTGCCAACTCTATATCCGCTTGTAAAAGTAAAGTAATTTGTAATGGCTAAGTACGCGATATCAGTAATCATAAAGAAGATCGGACCAAAGTAGTTGCCACTCAGAGTCATATCGCACGCAATAGACAGAAGAACTACTCTTACTAAGCCCTGAGTCATCGTATCACCAAAGCCAGAAATTGGGCCCATCAGACCAATCTTGACATTATTGATCATTTCGTCGTCAATTGGTTTTCCGTTTGCCTTGTCTTCTTCCATTGAACACAGAAGGCCAATAATAAAGGCTCCCCAGTTACTTTCACAGCAGAAGAAGACCATATGTCTCTTCAAGGCCGCTGCTTTTTCTTCCCTTGTTTTGTATAATCTGTCAATAACCGGAACCATTGTACGAGCAACTCCAAGAGACTGAAGCCTTTCAAACCCCTGACATGTTTCGTTGATGGTGAACCATAGCCACAACACCTTGAACAAGTCTTTTTTTGTGAGTTTATTTTCTTCGGTATTCACGTTGTTATTGTTTGCAACGATTTCACTCATTTTAGTTAACCCCTTTCTGATCAGAAAAATTCCAATAGATCAAGCCAAACGCAGCCCCCATCAATGCAGTACCGATAATTGTCAGCCCGAAATACGCTGCACAAATATAGCCAATAATTGCCAGAGCAACAAATTTCTTGTTATAGACAACCTTAAGCATCATTGCAATACCTAAACACGGAAGGAGCGTTCCTACTGCTGTTAATCCATTCATGACAAATTCAGGCAAAGAATTCATAATTCCTTCAAGATATTCTGCACCGAAATAGACTGTCAGGAAAGCAGGAATGCCGTAGCATAAGGTATAAACGCCTAACGGCATCAACTCATTATAGATCCACACTTTTTCCGTTTCTCCTGTTTCGGAAAGCTTATCAGCAAGGTGAACGATTGCCGATTTCAATGAATAGGACAGATTAAACATACTGAGACCTAACGTGCCCAACGCAAGTGCAATGGACATCCCTACCTGCGGAGATTGATTCGATAGAATTGTTACTGCTGGTGCCAAGACACCCGCAAAAACAAAGTCATATGCCGTGACACCTCCAACCTGCACATTACCTACATACATTAGATTGATTGTTGCTGAAACAATAGCTCCTGTCTGCCAATCTCCCAAGATGAGCCCAACAATGGATCCACACGCAATCTGGTTAAGCTGAAAGCACCACGCTAGGACTTCAAATTCCAATATAGCGACTGTAAAGATTGCAACCAAAATTGCTTTTAATAAAATACTCATTCCCTGATTCCTCCTTCCTATTTATTTTGAAAATGGTATTTTCTTAACATCCGGTGTTACTTGGAAATACACATCTATTCCAGATTCCTGCATTTCATGAAGTGTTTGTCTTTCTTCATCGCTTGCTGATAGGTTTTGATAGAGCAGTTTTCTTTCGGGAGTAGCTTGCATACCGCCAACATTCAGAGCCTTATTTTTTACACCTGCATCAAATAGCATTTTCGCTACCCAAGGATACTTTACTAATACTAAAGTCGCATCTTTTGCATTATCATATTTGTCAACACATTCCTTTATTTCGTTTGTAGAAGTAATGACAAGCTCCACATCTGGTGGAGAGACCATTTTCATGACGCTTTGCAAAAAATCGTCCTGTGCAGTTTTATCATCTACAATCCATATCCTATTAATGCTTAAGGATTTTGACCAAACCGCTGCGATTTGTCCATGTATCAATCTGTCATCAATCCTTACCAATTTAATTGCCATATCATTCTCCTCTAATCCAATCTTTCTATCTCTTTTGTAAAGTTATGTATTCCTTGTTTCCCTGATTGATATGCAAGTTCAGTCAGATCCGATAACGAAAGCCGCTCTTTTTGAAGGACCGTTTCCAACACCATAGGTAGATTCAATCCTGTTACAATTCCAACTTTTGATTTGTCCTGATATTCGCCTAAAACACGAGATGTAATCATGAATGGCGTTCCACCATATAAATCGATCAAAATTAGAATTCCGTCATCTTTCTGGCCTTCAGCAATCTCTTTCTCTATGTTTATTCGATACTCATCCAGATCAATACCCGCAGGCAAACACAAATACTTTGCATCTTCAGGAAGTTTGCCTATAATCAGTTCGGCGGTTTTGCAGATCTCTTCTGAAAAACGGCCATGGCTTAGAAATAAAAGCCTCATTAATTGCCCTCCTTTTTATTCAGATCACGCACGGATTACAATTTCTGATTTCAATATATCAAGCGCCTTTTCAGATGAAAAATCGTTCAAAAAAACGCACAGATAAGAACAGTGTCAATTCTTAACAAAAATAAATTACTCAATATTGAATGAAAAAACGAACTTATAACAACGCTTAAACTAACGTGTGTTAATGTTCTGAATATAAATACACACATGTATTACTATTCGACTCTTTTTACACACATTTATCTATTTTTTCTAATGAATGTACCACAATTTTCTTCTGCTTTTTTTGTTCGTTCTTTTAAAATTGAAAGTATAAAGCAGGAATCCTTATGAAAAACAAAAGACCTGATCAGATTCTGGAATACACGATCAGAAAGACCGAAGAAATAATACAGACAGGACAGATTGAGAATAATGGCGTTGATGCATACAATTTATCTCTGGATCTTAAGATCGACAGAGCAAACGTCTCAAAAGAATTGAATCGACTTTGGAGACAAGGAGCTTTGGTAAAGGTTCAGGGAAAGCCTGTTTTTTATTTGAACTATCTTGTCCTTTCAGAACGTTTCCCAAACAGCTATATTCCTTCCACCGTTCCTAAAGGAGAAAAGATCACAAAATATATCGATCAGCCGGAACCCGTCAAAAAGGAAAGATCCTATTCGAGTCTGGATCAGCTCATAGGCTGCAATGGCTCTTTGTCTGATCAGATCAGAAAAGCAAAAGCAGCTGTTTCCTATCCTCCCTATGGACTGCATACAATTATTTTTGGGAATACCGGTACTGGGAAAACAAAAATGGCCAAATGCATGGCAAACTATGCAATAGAATATAAAAGCGCAAATGACAACGTTCCGTTCCTGACGGTGAATTGTCACAACATTCAAGATTATCAGCTATTTGAAAAAGAATTGTTTGGTTTTGAAAACGATGAAAGAAAAAACATCTCCGGAGCGATACGAAAATCAGAAAACGGATGTCTTCTTCTTGAAAATGTTGACGTACTGGATGAGATGTCGCTGCAGGCGTTATCTTCTTTGATTCATAGCGGATTATATGAATACGGTCCAACAAAGACGTATGAATTAAAAACAATGATAATTGCTACGACAACACTCTGTGAAAAAGATCAGAAGATCAAAGAACTGGTACTTCAGATCCCGATCCATATCGTTTTAAATGATATCGATATGAGAGGAAGTTTTGAAAAAATGGAATTGATCATGGCTTGTTTTCTGGACGAAGCAAACCAGATCAATATTCCAATCAGGGTTTCAAAAGATGTTCTGCTATGCCTGGTGGCCGCAAAATATGAAAACAATATTGCTCAGCTCAGAAACGTGGTTAAAAACGTCTGTTCTGCTGCTTTTTTTGCAAATAACGACAGCAAACCCCTTATTGTCAATATTGAAAACCTTTCAAACGAGACACTTTCTCTGATGCAGAAGAACATACCTGCAAGCTCGTATGTCAGCCTCCTTTCAACTTTCAGCAACGAATATCTAACATTCGGTTGCAGTGATGACAGGGATGATTACGACCTATTCAGGAGTATTCCGGAGAACTCCGAGATTCATCGCATCTCACAGTTTGTTACCAGCTTTAATATTGATGTCAGCTCCCTAGAAAACATAGATGATTATATCTATGAAAATATGACTGTTCTGAAAAGCTGCAGTCCCAGCATGCTTGATGCATTAAAAAACAACATTGATGATGAGGTCTACAAAACAGTGACTCGACACTTGTTCCATATTGACAGATTTGAATCACTGAAAGAGCATTCTGAATTGCTTTACGGGATCCTGCTGTATATAACAAACACACTTAAACGCCTTAAGGGTCAGAACGTTGATCTTTCAGATTCAGCGAAATATCATTCCGCAAAAGATACGCATCCTTATGAGTATCAAATTGCAAAAGACATATACAGTAGGTTGGAAGAGACATATTCTTTTAAAGCTTCAGAAAAAGAAATCGCTTTTCTGATGAATTATCTGATCATTTCGAATCAGATCGCCAACCAGGCAAATGTTGCTGTTTTAGTGATCACCCATGGTACAAATATGGCAAAGGAAATGGTTGAATTCGTCAGGAAAAGCCTCCATGGCAATTATTTTTTAGATTATATTAACTATTCTGACGAGATGCAGCTGAATGATTGTCTGGAACTTGCATGTATCAAATGCACACAGCTTAATCAGGGCTCTGGAGTAGTGATTGCAGTTGATATGGAACCGCTGACAACGATAGGAGACTATGTCTTTCAAAATACAAAAATTAAAGCCAGAACAGTTTATCCGATTTCACTTCCATACTTGATCAGAATCATCGATAAATGCAAGAACAATATGAATACTGTTGAAGAAATTGCTTCTTTCTCTGACGTCCGTCAGGAACGATTCCCGATTAATTCAAATGACAGCTTCATAAAACGGGTCGTTGAAGAAGTCATAGCGGATACCGCCTCTTTCATAAACGTCTATAAAGCAACCGATATACTTATGGTTTGTCTGAACAATACGCTTAATGATTTAAGAATCCCCTATTCAAATGAAATAGCAATCAAATATCTCTGTCACTGTGTAGTCATGCTTGAACGCGTAATCTCAAGTAAATCGTTGGACGTTCTTAACAAAAGCCAGTTCATAAGCAAAAACATTGATCTGGTTCATATTGTCGAACACAATCTTGAATATGCCGGTAATTCCTTTGGAGTCAAGATTCCGCAGGGAGAGATTGCATATGTTGCCCAAATTTTTGAGGGCTACTTATAAAAACAAAAAGATCTTTCATCCAAAATTTGTTTAATTGGATCTGCCAGAAACAGATTATACAACGAAACGCAAAATTAGCTTCGAGGTGTCCTATAAGAAAATGGAAGATAAAAAATCGGCAACAAAAACAATGTAGCTTTCCTGTCATATTGCTTGCCCTCATGCTGAATATACCGGATCTGTAATCATCCGGCAGCTGATAGTACTCTGCAATCGTAACAACAGAAAGCAGCAAACTGTTCGGCTTTTCAATATCGAAGAAATCCTCATCCTTCAGCCTCGGATAGACAACTTGCCCTTGTCCGTTTCTATCTCATTCAATCATTTGGATCAATATAAACTTCTGATACATCACATATATTTCTTTTGATTCTTTTCCGATACTGTTATCAATAATATCGGAGAGCGCAGATTCAAAGGAATATCCAACCGATCGGATAGATTCAACTAGTATTGGAGCAAATGGAACGACAATCTCTTCTCGCATACGTATCCTTTTCTTTCCAGAGGGAATAGCCCTCATCTTGATTCATTCTCTTTTTTATGTAAGAATCAGCGGCGTTTATCTCAGCTCTCTTCTTTTCTGATCAATTATGAGCCTTTATAAGAACATGATTGTCTTCAGAAATAACAATCATTTCTCCATTATTCTGTTTTCAAGCTTTGTTGAACTTGCAAACCATTTTGCTATGCATCTCTAATCAACATTCTATTCTTTTGTAGCTAATAGTGAGAATCTACCATAACAATACTATGTTGTATGTACAAAAAATATGCCTATTTCAACTACTGTGTTGGTGATGCAAACATACCGTAGTGATATTGACCATAGATCTCTTTTAATGAGATCGGAAACGGGATCTTGCAGATATCAAAGTTTCTGAGTTTCTTTTCTTTGCCTCTGATATATCCGTAGGTTTTGAGATCATACAGCTTTCTTTGAATCTGCAGTATGAATCTTCTTTTGAAGACGATCCAGTTGAGATAGCCCTGCAGATGTCTGATGGAAACATTCCTTTTCTTTCTGATGAGGTCCTTGAGATCGGAATGTAAGGAATTGACATCGGAGATGTGTTTGCCGTCTTTGGTCTTGTGATAGCCTTCCGTCAAAGTAATGCAGCGGAAATGATTGTCTTTGCAGAACTTTCTTATTGAAGAGGAGCCATCGGATATGATCCTGCATCTTTGATCATAACGATCGATATGAAGCTGGTATTTGGCTGAAGATTCTGCTCCATATCCGGAGATAAGAAAAAGGATCCCGCCTTTCTCATCTGCAGCCGTCGAGATGCAGACCTGGGGATCCTTCATATAAGGGAATGATTCGCTTTTCGGATTCTTCCTGCTTCCCTTGATCGGCTTAGGAGTATTCTTCATTCCCTTGAAACTGATATCAAGGAACGTCGTATCTAACTGCACATCCTTCTTCAGCTTTTCTGCCTGAGCCTCTTCTAAGGCCTTATACAGCTTATGACGAAGATAGAAGCAGGATGTAACGGAAAGACGGGTCTGATAGGATGTCTCTTTCAAAGAAGAGCCGATCATCTCGCATTCCATAAGCTTCAGCCACTGTTCATAGCTGATCCTTGTATTTTTAAAGAAAGACTTTGTCACGATGGTGAAGGTCCTGCCACAGTCCTTGCACAGATATCTCTGTCTGCCTTTCTTCGAATGACCGTAGCAGATGATCTTGTGTGACTTGCAGTGTACGCATTCTTCGATCTTTACAGGCTCATCGATCTCGGGTACGGCATCAGACTTCTTTGGATCATTGATATCCAGATAGGTCTTTATAAGATCGGTCTCAAATCTTGTGAGTGAGGCGATCCATTCTTCACTGATTTCCATGATGTACATCCTCCTTCAATTGAAGTATAGGATGAAATCATAAGACAGTCTGTCCAATTATATGGACACCAACACAGTAGTTGAAATAGGCAAAAAAAGATGACACTTCCCCGTTTCTGTATCCCACAGATAAATCTGTGGGATACA
>Ga0256405_10012498_pt1 | contig 10502 bp, 12 predicted proteins | sample RumenRJG_02DNA_FD_189096 | JGI IMG/M metagenome (GOLD analysis project Ga0256405, IMG submission 189096) | Bovine rumen microbial communities from Lethbridge, Alberta, Canada - RJG_02 | ecosystem: Host-associated > Mammals > Digestive system > Stomach > Rumen | place: Canada: Alberta... | reverse complement strand
TCAATGTTTGATGTTTCAGGCAACACACCACAAACTCAAATGCTTGCAAATCGCCAAAAAGCAATGCTTGTAAACACATTTGAACAAATGAAACTTGAAGAAGAAATGGAAAAAATGGTTGATAGTATTGTTGAAACAGGAGAAGCAACTCTTTTTGTAGGTTGGTCTACACAAACAAAAACAGTTAGACGTCCTCAAACTATTGAAGAACAGCTTGTTAATCCAACAGAAACAGGCTTTGTCATTGAAGAAAAAATTGTTTATGATAATGCAAAAGTTAAATTTATAAAACCTGAAGACTTCGTTTTCGATAAAAACGGGCTTGATAATTGGGATGCCTGTGCAAAAGTTTATAGAACATATTCATCAATCCACGATATTATTGCAGATAAGTCAAACAATTTGTTGACAGATGAAAAAATAGAAAATTTGAAATCTATAATTTCAAATAAAAAGAACAAAAATTCTGATGCAGATAAGGCTGTTGACGGAAACAAAGTTGAAATACTTGAATATTGGGGAGATATTGAAACAGAAAAAGGCGAAATTTTAAAAAATCAATTAATTGTTGTTGCAGGAAGATGCGAAATAATTAGAATGGAAGATAACCCATTTGTCATAAATCCTTTTATTTATGCAAATGTAATTAAAAATCCAGATACTCAAAGAGGAATTTCACCATTAAAAGTTGCATTGATATTGAACAATATTTCATCAACTATTTTGAATAAACAGTTAGATGCACTTTCATTAATGATGAATCCTCCATATTTAGCACCAAAAGGTTGTTTTAAGGGTGAACAAATCGTAAGACCAGGAAAAATTATTGAATATGATTCAGCCTTAATGCCACAACCACCTGTACCGTTGAATTTTGATAATGCTTTGCACGGTTGGGATTTTTTGAATTACTTTAAAACAACAACCGAAAGTGCAACGGGCATATTTAAAAATATGGCAGGTAATTTGCAAAATGAAGCAAGGACTGCGACAGAATTAACTTATTCTGTTTCAGGTCAAACTGCAAGATTAAATATGATGCTTGATGCGATTAATAGAAAATTGATTATTCCAATGGTTGAAAAAACGGCAGAAATTATTGCTAATTTTAAACTTGGCAGAGAGTTAATCTGCATAAACGAACACGGTAAACCTTTATTTATGGAAGTTGATGATACTGTCAGAAATGCGAATTATATTTATCGTTATGGCGACAGAAAAGCAACACTCGAACGCAAAACTCGTTCAAGAGAATTGTTTGACGTTGTTAAATCGTTTGCGGAAGTTCCTGCCGTAAATCAGCAAATCAACTGGATAGAATGCTTTAAGTTTGCACTCGAACAATACGGAATAGAAAATGCAAATAATTTTCTGGTTCAAAATGATTTGCAAAATCCGATTTTATAATACTTATTTATCCACTAATTCTTTATTTTGGCGATATTTATATCGCCAATTTTTTTACAGAAAGGAGAAATTATGACAAAATTAAGTAACAAATTGATGAATTTAGTACAAGATGAAAGTAGTAATAAGTTTTTTGATATTTTGACTGATATCAAGAATAAACTTTTAAAAATATACAATAGTGATATTGTAAGACAAAAAGATAAAAATTTAATTTTGGAAAAATATTCAGCCTTTGATGAACTTGGAAAGTCTGCGTACAAATATTTTAAATTAAAAGACAATGACCTTTATAATGATGCACAAAAAGAATTTGATAATGTTTCAAATCTTGTTTTAAAAGGTGGTGTAAGTAACACGGTATTTATTTGGCATTCGGAATTTGGCGAACATACATGCGAAGATTGTGCGTCATTAGACGGTACACAATACACATTGGAAGATGATATTCCTGACTCCCCACATCCAAATTGTAAATGCTATATTGAAATAGTTGAATTTGATGGCGAAGAACATGGTGAAAGTGATGGAAATAGTGAATATACAACAAAAAACAGACCTGATAAAAATAAAAACGATGAACCTTGTGATTGTTTAGATGATTTACCAAATGAATTTAATGAACTTGTGCAAGAAGCACTAAATTTACAACAAGATGTTAAAGACATGTTAGCATCCTTATTTGATCAAATTAAAACAAAAGCCGGAAAACTTTATGAAAGTTTTTGCCAAAAAATTATTGACGAGGCCTCTCAATGGGATAATGCTGCAGGAGATTTTGCAAGAAATTATAATGATATGCGTGATGCAAATACTATAAATGCAGATAAATATTTCCATTCCAAAGCAAATTGTGAGGCAACACAAAGAGGAGGTGCTGGTGAAGAAATTGCAAAAGCCATAAGTCTCCTAAGAGAAATTGAAGAAGGCACAAGAAAAGTTATTTTTGAAGGTGAAAATGTAATTGAACAAATTAAAGATGCAAATAAAGATATGGATGCAAATAAATTTGGCAGAGAACAAGCCAAATTATATCCTGGTGATGCTTGTAAAATTTTAATAGATGTTTTACGTCCAAATGGTTTGCCTGAAGAATATTAGAAGTTATAATAATAATATGAAAAAAAATTTTATGTATATACTTTTTATAATAATATTTTTAACAGTAATATTTAGACCAATAGAAAAAACAAAAAGTTTTGAAATAGATTCTTGTCTTGATAAAGGTTATTGTTGGGATTATATCCGTAATCGCTGTGAACAAAATAATCAGGGATTTTGCATAAAAAACAGTCAAGAGTGTATTGATAGAAATGGACTTTGGGAAAAAGAAAAACAGTATTGCGTATTTTCTGACTTTAAAGAACAATTATCGTATGAAACAAATTAAAAATGTAATTATAAATTCGATAAAATTTATAATCATAAGTTTTATTATATTGTTTATTCTATATATTAATGTTATCGCAGATGTATTTTCAAAATTTACAATCCAAAATTGTGTTTATATTTTAATATCTTCTGCATCAATAATATATTCAATAATATTTATAATAAAAAGTTCGGTTAAAAATCTACTTATATTAATTTCACTTTTATTGATATGGTTTTTCTGTACAAAATATTTGTCTGAGGTATCAAAAAACGTAAATAGAGATATTTGTACAGATACAGGAAAATGTATTGATTAAAAATTAAATTTCAAATACAAGACGGCGGTCGGGGTAAACCCCAACCGCCGTTTTTCATTGTATGGGAGGATAAAAATGGATAATATAAAAATAAATTACACACTGTTAAAAGCTCAGAGAGAATTTTTGGAAATACCTCACGATTACAGCATAGATGTTGCCGTTTATCAGGGAGGTTACGGAAGCGGAAAAACTTTTTGCGGTTCTCTCTTGGGTATTCTGCTATGTCTTAAATACCCTGGGATAAGGGGACTTGTCGGCGCACAAACTTACACTCTTGTGAGAGATACAACACTAAAGACTTATTTCGAGCATTTAGATAATATGGGGTTTGTCGAGGGCAAGGATTATGAATGGTCAACATCTTTGCAGTCGCTAAAATTCAAGAATAAATCAGAAATTCTGTTTAAACATTTTGACGAACCAAACCATTTGAAATCTTTGAATTTAGGGTTTGTAGAGATAGAAGAAATGTCAGAAGTTCCTTTTGATACGTTTAAAATGCTTCTTGCCCGCATGCGTCAGAGGGTTTTGCCGTCTTGGAAAAACTTTAAATACAGAATTTTTGGTCATACAAATCCTGAAATGGAAAGAGGCTGGATTTACAATACTTTCATTAAAGACCCTTTGCCTAATTATCGTTTAATTACAGCACCGACCACTCAAAATATCTTTTTACCTGAGGGTTTTTGCGAAGAATTGAAAAAACTCTATGATGAAGATTATTACAGAATTTGTGTGCTTGCTGAAAACGGTCATTACACGTCAGGTCTTGTGGTTAAAGATTTTACTAACAAAAACGTTATAGATATTCAATATCAGCCTGAACTTGATATGCATATATCTTGCGATTTTAATGTTGACCCTATGTGCTGGGTTTTGGCTCATAAAACAGATGATAAAGTCTTTTATTTTGATGAAATCGCAATGGAAAATACGACAACGGCTAAGGCTTGTGAAGAAGTTATGCGAAGATACCCTAAACATAAGGGGCAAATTATAATAAATGGTGATGCCTCAGGTGATAACAGAAGTTGCACAAGTGAATTTACAAATTATGTAATTATAAAAAAGAAGTTTCTTGAATTTGGTTATGATGTGGATATTAAAATAAAGGCATTTAATCCGCCAATAAAGAATAGGATTATGGCATTCAATTCCAAAATTCATAACGCAAACGGTGAAATATCTCTTTTTGTAAGTCCAAAATGTGAAAAATTACTGTATAACATTTATAACTTGAAGTATATAGAGGGTTCTTCGAGAATTGATGTACCGAGTTACAGACAAATAAAGCAATCAAAGGAATTAAAATATCTAATGCACCCACTTGATGCTGCATCATATCTTGTTGATTACTATTGGCCGATAAGTTTATAAAAGAAAGGAAATTCTATGGAACACTTATTACAATATTCGCCTATAATTATTGTTGTTGTGATGTATTTAATTCAGCAGCGGATAGTTGTTACACCGGAACAATTAGAGAAAAAACACAGAGAAATCTTAGAAGACGTTGAAAATCGTTTTGCATCTTTAAGTACAGTTAAAGATTTGAAAGAGCAAGTTTCAGATATGAAAGAAAAAATTGACCGAATTTATGAATGTATAATTGCGGTTAAATAATCACTTTATGTAATCCTCTAATTTACGTTTAATAAATACGAGTTCTTCTTTTGTAAGATATTTTGCTATACGTGAAAATTCATACATGACATCTTCGTCTGAATACATGCCGCATTCTACTTTTTTAATCCATTCATTTACCTCATGTGTAATCATAGTCTTATTATACATAAAAAGTTGACTTTAAAGAAAAAAAAATTATACATATAATATGATTGAAACGATTAAAAATTTATTAAAACTGAATAAGAAAGAGCCGGAAAAAGACGTTTACGAGAAGATAAACGATTTGTTTGACAGTCTTGGGACAGACGAAATCTCAATTTCGGTCGGAGAAGATTTGATTTGTTTTGGCAAAGCCGTAGCTGAGCGTGTTGGCGAGTTGAGAAACAAAATTAAGGATAAAACAGGTCTTATTATTCCGCCGGTAAGAGTTCTGGATAACTTGGATTTTCAGGAAAACGAGTATCGTATAAAAATTCGTAACGAAGAAGTTTATACAGGTTTTACCGTTCCGAAAGAAGATTATGCTTTGAACGAGATCTCAAGATGTCTTGAAAAGGTTTGTATGGATAATCTTGACAGAGTTTTGACTAATGAAATGGTTGAAAAGTATATAGAGGTTGTTCAACGTAACAATGGATGGCTTATATGGTATTTGGCGAGATTAATTCCGACAACAGGTATCAAAGTTATTCTTGTAGATTTAATCAAAAACGGAAAATCAATTAATGATATAACATATATATTTGAAAAAATTTGTGAACAGGCGACAAAAAGTCGTGATATATATACAATTCCTGACGTGTATAAGATAGCCGAAAAAATAAAACTCGAGTTGAAATAAACTCGGGTTTTATTTTTATGCTTTACCTATTCCGTAATATGTAAATCCGTTTTCTCTTAGCAATTTGCTATTATATTGATTTCTACCGTCAAATATTACAGGAGTATTTAGCTTTTCTTTTATTAAATCAAAATCAGGTTTTCTAAATTCATTCCATTCTGTTAACAGCAAAAGCGCATCAGCATCTTCAAGAGCGTCGTACGAATTTTTTGCATATTTTATTTTATCTGCAAAATGGAATTTAGCACTATCCATAGCTTTAGGGTCATAAGCTTGAATTTTTGCACCATGTTCAAGTAGTGCGTTAATAATTGTGATAGATGGTGCTTCTCTCATATCGTCAGTTTTAGGCTTAAATGCTAATCCCCAAACAGCAAATGTCTTACCGTTAATATCATCATTAAAGTGTTTTAAAATCTTATCAACAAACAATTTTCTTTGTAATTTATTTATGCTGTCTGCGGCACTAAGCATTTGAGTATCGCAATTATTTTCTTGTGCTGTTTTGAGTAGTGCTTTTACGTCTTTTGGAAAACAACTTCCACCGTATCCAAGCCCTGGGAACAGAAATTGAGAGCCGATACGTTTATCACTGCACATTCCAGTTCTAACCATTTCGGCATCTGCACCGACTTTTTCACAAATATTTGCAATTTCATTTGCATAGGATATTTTTACTGCCAAAAACGCATTAGAGGCATATTTTGTCATTTCTGCAGATTTTACGTCCATAATAATAACAGGGTTTCCTGTTCTTACAAATGGTGCATAAAGTTCTTGCATTATTTCAGTTGCTTTTTGTGAATTAGAACCGACAACGACTCTATCAGGTTTTAAAAAATCATCAACTGCAGCGCCTTGTTTTAAAAATTCAGGATTTGAAACAACATCAAATTCGTGCTTTGTTTTCGATTTAATAATATCTGTAACTTTCTCAGCAGTACCAACAGGAACGGTAGATTTGTCCACGATTATTTTATAATCATTCATTGCTTCTCCGATACTTTCTGCAACTTTATATACGTACTGTAAATCAGCTGAACCATCTTCGCCTTGAGGTGTACCTACGGCAATATAGCATATTAAAGATTTTTCTACGGATTCTTTCAAATTTGCTGAAAATTTCAAGCGTTTTTCAGCAACATTTGTTTTAATAAGTTCTTCAAGACCTGGTTCGTATATAGGGATGATGCCCTGTTTTAATTTATTTAATTTTTCTTCGTTATTATCAACGCAAATAACATTATTACCCATTTCTGCAAGACAAGTTCCGACTACAAGTCCTACATATCCCGTGCCTATTACACAAATCTTCATAAGTTCTCCTTTTTCTAAATTATAACACATAAAATGGGTTTGACAGTGAATTTTATTTTAAGTATTATGTTTTGGGTGGCTATATGAAAAAAAGAACAATATTTTTTTATTCTCTACTGTTAATATTCCTTGCTTTTTTTCTTATTAAAGCAAATTATACTAATGAGGAACTAACGTCGTTTTTGCCAAACAACGTTAATACTACAATGAATGTTTCAGTTGGAGCTGCAAGAAAAGCACCCGTAAATAGAAAACATAGAGATGATAAAATAAGTCAAGATAAAGAATTGTTAGATACTTACGAAATAACCACAGAACAAGGAAATGTTATCAAAAAAATATATAAATTTTCTCATTTTGATAAATTAGGACTTGTTGATGAAAACGGCAAAAAAATAGTTAAAGCTTTATATGATGAAATAACTGAATTTGATAAATCAAAAGGTCTTTATAAAACGAAATTAAATGACCTTACAGGATTGATATGTATTAAATCCGGAGTCTTAATACCTGCTAAATTTCAGGATATAGAATTGACACAAAACGACGATATCGTTTTTATAAAAAATTATAAATATTCAGGTCTGTATGATACAAAAAATCGTTTATTGTTGTTAAAACCAATCTATTCAAATTTGATAGGTCTGAATAAATATAATTGGAAGCTCTATTCTGCTCATAAGGTAGGTCTTTTATACAGCGAGAACGGAAATACCGTATTAGTTAAGCCTAAATATTCAGAAATAGAACCTTATAAAAATATGTTTAAATCATATATTGGTGATAAAGTAGGTCTTATATCATACCAAAATGGTGAAATTTTGGCTGAGCCTATATATAACGATATTGAATTGCTGAATAGTGAAAATGATAACGTTCAAGTTTTTAGGACTTCTGTTGATGACAGATACGGAGTGATATTTTATTCAAAATCAGGTGAATTAACAGTTGTATCTCCTATATACCAAGATGTTCAATACAAAGGTAGAGTAAATGTATTATCAGGCGGATATTGGCGAATTTTGGATAATAAGGGAAATGTTACATCAAGGTAGTTTATGCTTGAAGATACTTTAAAAAAAGGTAATTGCTGCAAAATTATTTGCGGTGCGGGTAATAAAAATTTAGAAGAAATAGAAAAGCTTACATATTTATATTCAAAAGCCGGTTGTGATATTTTTGACGTATCTGCTGACATAAAAGTTCTTAAATCTGCCAAAAGAGGTATTGAACGTTCCGGTTTTAAAGAAAATAAATTTATATGTGTGTCTGTGGGATTAGAAGGTGATACTCACATTTGCAAAGCTTATATTAATCCTGAAAAATGTAAAAGATGTATGAAATGTTTTTCAGTATGTGAGCAAAGAGCAATAAAAAGTTGTATTGTTGATGAAACAAAATGTATAGGCTGCCAAAGATGTTATAGAATTTGTGCTTATGGTGCATTGGAAATGCAAAATTGTCCTACAGATATAGAAAAAATATTGCCGGATATCATAGATGAGGGTATTGACTGTATTGAATTACACGCAAATTCTAATAATGAAGATATAATTTTAGAAAAATGGAAATATCTGAACGATAATTATAACGGCACCCTAAGTGTATGTATGGATAGGTCAAAATTTTCTAATGAAAATTTAGTTAAACTATTAAAAAATATGCTTGAAATAAGACAAGGAAAGACGACAATAGTACAGGCTGACGGTTCACCGATGAGCGGGGGAGTTGATGATTATAATTCAACGCTTCAGGCTGTTGCTTGTGCAGATGTTATCAAAAAGGCAAATCTGCCTGCGTATATTTTAATTTCAGGCGGTACGAATTCTAAATCAAGAGAGCTTGCAAATTTGTGTGGTGTAAATATAAACGGAGTTGCCGTAGGCTCTTATGCAAGAAAAATTGTAAAAGATTATTTATGTGATAAAATAAGTTTAGAGGAAGCTTTAGTAATAGCGACAAAACTTGTAAAATCATGTTAAAAGAATTGTTAGATATAAAAAAATTAGGCGTAAGCGGAATAAAACTTGAATATGAAAGTGAGTTCTACGATGAACAATCAGCATACGAACTTGCAGAACTTGTGCATCGTGTAGGACTTAATTTATGTATAAAATTGGGTGGATTTTCTTCAATACAGGATTTGCACATGTGTAAAAAATTATGCGCAAATACAATAGTTGCACCTATGATAGAATCAGGTTATGCAGTCGAAAAATTCTTGCATTGTGTGAATCAGATATATAGAAAGGCTTATCCTGAACTGCTTTTGAATATTGAATCCAAAGCAGCATTTGAAAATTTGGATGAAATTTTTGAGTGTAGTGGTGATAAAATTTCAGGATTTGTTATTGGCAGAAGCGATTTAAAAAGAGCATTGAATATTGAAAATCCTGACGATGAAAGAATTTTAGAATGTTGTATAAAGCTTTCTAGAATTTGTAATGAAAAAGGTAAAATATTTATAATAGGCGGAAAAATTAACGGTAAATCTTTAGATTTTATCTCAAAAATCCCTTATTTGACGGCAGTTGAAACAAGAAAAGTTATATTTGATATTTCTGCGTTAAACGAAAAAAATATTGAAGAATTTCTTAAATTTGAGTTAAAAGTGCTTAAATTTAAGAAGAATTTATATAAAGAAGATATTGAACGTATCAAATTTATTGAAAACTCTTTAAATGAAAAAGAATTGGTTGTGAATTAGTTATGAAAATTCTTGTAACAGGCGCAAAAGGTATGCTTGGTCAGGACTTGTGTCCGATACTTGAGGATGCTGATTTTGTTGATGAAGTTGTTGAAACGGATATTGAAAATCTTGATATAACAAATGAATTGCAGGTTAAAACAGTAATAAAAGATGAAAATCCGGATATTGTAATTCATTGTGCAGCATATACAAATGTTGACAAGGCAGAAGAAGAAAAGGAGCTTGCACATAAAATTAATGTAATCGGAACTGAAAATGTCGCAAAAGCTTGTAAATCCGTTGATGCCGTTATGATTTTGATATCAACGGATTATGTGTTTGACGGAACGAAAAAAGAAAAATATTTACCTGAAGATAAACCAAATCCATTAAATGTTTATGGTCAAACAAAACTTGATGCGGAAAAAGCTGTTCAAGAAATTTGTGATAAATATTACATTGTCAGAACAAGCTGGTTGTATGGACATCATGGCAGGAATTTTGTAGAAACAATGATAAATTTAGCAAATGAGGGCAAGGATTTAAAAGTCGTAGATGACCAAATCGGTTGTCCAACTTGGACTGTTGATTTGTCTGAAACATTGTGTGATTTAATTGAAGAAGAACCGGAATATGGAATTTACCATATCTGCGGAAGCGGTGAAACTTCTTGGTATAATTTTGCAAAAGAAATTTTTAAACTTGCGAAGGTAAACGCAAGTTTGTTCCCTTGCAGTGATGAAGAATATAAAACAAAAGCAAAACGCCCGAAATATTCAGTAATGGAAAATAATGGTGTTTGTGATAACTGGAAAAAATCTTTAAAAAGTTATATTGATTTAAGAATTGATTAAGAAAGGAGTATAAATGAAAGGCATAGTATTAGCCGGAGGTGCAGGAACAAGACTTTATCCGTCAACAATAG
>Ga0256405_10012496_pt1 | contig 10502 bp, 9 predicted proteins | sample RumenRJG_02DNA_FD_189096 | JGI IMG/M metagenome (GOLD analysis project Ga0256405, IMG submission 189096) | Bovine rumen microbial communities from Lethbridge, Alberta, Canada - RJG_02 | ecosystem: Host-associated > Mammals > Digestive system > Stomach > Rumen | place: Canada: Alberta | collected... | reverse complement strand
AAGCAGGCAGCTGAGGCGCGTGAAGCGCGACGGATAGCCGAAGAAGACGAATACTTTAAGCGCACGTCGACCAAGCATTATCGCGGGGCTGAAGAAGATGAGAATCCGAAGTTCCACAAAGACTACTTCAAGAGCAGCGCCCCCGAGGAGCCCAAGCAAAAGCCACAACAAGAAACCACTGCCCGTCGCACGATGCAGACAGACAGTGGTGTAACGATTATCGACGACCGCGGAGGCAAGCAGGCCGACCGCAAGATCTTCGACGACAGCGAAGGGGAGTACGTCGAGTTCGAAGAAGTTTAGAATGCCGAGACGAGCGGTACTGCTAATTGTGTACTAACGTACCGATCTCTTCGCCATCCATCACTTTTTTCAAGTTACCTACAACATCCATATTAAAGACGTAGATGGGTAAGTTGTTGTCCTGACACATACAGATGGCAGTCAGGTCCATTACCTTCAAGCCACGTTCCAACACCTCCTTATACGTGATATCATTAAACTTCGTAGCCGTCGGGTCCTTCTCGGGGTCGGCGGTATAAATGCCATCCACACGCGTTCCTTTCAGCATCACGTCGGCCTCAATCTCGATACCACGGAGCGACGACCCGGTGTCGGTAGTAAAATAAGGCGAACCCGTGCCTGCTGAGAAGATGCAGACACACCCCTGCTCCATCGCCTCGATAGCCTTCCACTTCGTATAGAACTCTCCGATAGGCTCCATACGGATAGCCGTCAGCACCTTGTTCTTCACGCCGATGGCACCAAGGGCCGACGACAGTGCCAACGAGTTGATGACCGTGGCACACATACCCATCTGGTCGCCCTTGACGCGGTCGAAGCCCTTCTGCGAACCACTCAGTCCACGGAAGATGTTGCCACCGCCGATGACGATGCCAATCTGCACGCCCATCTCACTTACCTCCTTAATCTGGCGGGCATAGTCACCCAGACGCTCCGGGTCGATGCCATAGCCCTGCTTTCCCATCAGGCTCTCACCCGACAGTTTCAGTAGAATTCTCTTAAATCTTGCCATATTCGTTGTTATTATATGATAAATTGTACTTCCTTAAAGGCGTAGCGACGGTCGCGGCCATTGTCGTCACGCAACACCAGATGGCCGTCGTCCTCCACGTCCACGATCTCAGCCATAAAAGCGCCTGCCTTATCGGTATAGGGGTGAAAGCCCTGGCGCCGATACAAGAGAGACAGATACTGGCTTCTGACGTCCTGCACGAGAAACCTGTCGAATGCCTGGAGTATCTCCGTCAGTAGCTGTTCGCGGTCCGTCTCGTGCTCACAGATCTGCCACAGCGAGACCGGGTTAGGCGCATCGCTACGGAACTGGCGCTGGTTGACGTTCAGTCCTACACCGATGATGCTGTCGCAGATCCGCTGTCCCTGCAGGCGGTTCTCTATCAGGATACCGCAGATTTTCGCATTGCGCCAGTAGATATCGTTGGGCCACTTGATGCTCAAGTCGCCGATATGCTGGCCCAAAGCCTCGCAGATAGCCAATGACACGGCCATCGAGATATGAAACTGGCGCTTGGCAGGCAAGTCCACGGGATGAATCTGCATGGAGAACAGGAGGTTCTTGCCACGCTCCGACTCCCACCGGTTTGTGCCGCAGCCACGACCCGCCGTCTGGTAGTCGGCCACGACCACCACCTTCCCCGTACCGCCTTGATTATGCAGCCAACGGTTTGTCGAATCAGTCTCGTCGATATGCCTCACATTCCACTCCATGTTTCAAAAGTTTTTCATTATAGACAAATGTCTCTTTTTCCATCGGCAAAAATACAAAAAAAAAAGAACAACGCCAAGCAATTCAGTTTTTTTTGGTAACTTTGCAGAACCAATAACCAAATTATTACAAAAAATGAAAGACCATAAGGCCTTAATTGAAAGGAAATACCTGGTGACATTCATCCTTGTCACATCACTGTTTGCACTGTGGGGCTTTGCCAACGACATCACAAACCCGATGGTGGCGGCATTCCAGACACTCATGGAACTGACGGCAGCCAAAGCGTCGATGGTGCAGTTCGCCTTCTACGGCGGCTACGCCACGATGGCCATTCCCGCAGCCCTATTCATCAAGAAGTACAGCTACAAGAGCGGCATCCTGCTGGGATTGGCACTCTACGCCACGGGGGCATTCCTCTTTATACCAGCGGCAGCAGAGCAGAGCTTCACCTTTTTCTGTCTGTCGCTCTATATCCTGACCTTCGGACTGGCATTCCTCGAGACGACGGCCAACCCCTTCATCCTGTCGTTAGGCGACAAGGAGACGAGCACACGAAGGCTCAACTTCGCACAATCCTTCAACCCCATGGGATCGCTCTGCGGCATGAGCGTGGCTTCGCTCATCGTACTGCCACGACTCTTGAGCGACCGTCGCGACGAGGCAGGACACATCATCTTCGGTACGCTTTCGGAAGCCGAGAAGGCAGACATCCGCCTGCACGACCTGGCCATCATCCGCGACCCCTATGTTGCTATCGGTCTCGTAGTGGTGACGGTAGCGATTATCATTGCGCTGACAAAGATGCCCAAGACCCAGAGCGAGAAGCAGCAGTCGCAGGGAGACACCCATACCACGCGACAGACGCTCAAGAACCTCTGGCACAACACCATCTACCGCGAGGGTGTCATCGCACAGATGTTCTATGTCGCCGCACAGATTATGACATGGACATTCATCATCCAGTATGCTGACAACCTCGGCATCAACAAAGCCATAGCGCAGACCTATAACATCATTGCCATGACGCTCTTCCTCAGCAGCCGCTTCATTTCGACATTCCTCATGAAGTACGTCAACGGCCGGCTGCTGTTAGCCGCCTTCGGCTGCGGAGCAGCCCTCTGCTCTATCGGAGCCATTGTCATCGTGGGCATGGCGGGACTCTACTGCCTTGTCGGCATCAGCTTCTTTATGTCGCTGATGTTCCCCACCATCTACGGCATTGCCCTGGAAGACGTCGACAGCCGCGACCACACCCTCGGTGCCGCCTTCCTGGTGATGGCCATTGTGGGAGGCGCCCTGATGCCACCACTGCAGGGAATGATTATCGACCAGCAGACAATCGTAGGGCACCCGGCCGTCAACGTCTCGTTTGTGCTGCCGCTCTTCTGCTTCATCCTCATCATCGCCTACGGCTGGCGTTCACACCTGAAAACCATTCACTAAGAAATGAGATATACAGAATTAGGAAAGACGGGAATGAAGATTTCCCATCTCAGTTTCGGCGCTTCGTCATTAGGCAGCGTCTTCCGTGAAACCAAGGAGAAAGAAAGCTTCGAGGCTGTTGAAGCAGCCATCGAGGGTGGTATCAACTTCATCGACGTCAGTCCCTATTACGGCCATTACAAGGCTGAGACCGTACTGGGTAAAGCGCTCCGCAACATCCCCCGCGACCGCTATTTCCTCAGCACCAAGGTTGGCCGCTACGGCAAGGACGGCAAGAACACCTGGGACTACTCTGCCCAGCGTGTCACCGACAGCGTCTACGAGAGTATGGAGCGACTTGGCATCGACTTCATCGACCTCATCAACGTCCACGACATCGAGTTCCAGGCAGCCCTGCCTGGTGGTCTGCAGAAAGTGGTCGACGAGACGCTGCCCGCCCTCTTCGAACTGAAGGCAAAGGGTGTCGTGGGACATGTCGGCATCACCGACCTACAGCTACAGAACCTGAAATGGGTTGTCGAGCACAGCGAAAAAGGAGCCGTGGAGAGCATCCTGAACTTCTGCCACTATACGCTGAATGACGATGCCCTCGAAGACTATCTCGGATTTTTCGAGATGTACGGTGTTGGTGTCATCAACGCCTCGCCGCTGTCAATGGGACTACTCTCGCAGCGCGGCGTGCCCGTCTGGCATCCCGCGCCGAAGCCACTGGTGAAAGCCTGTCAGCGTGCAGCAGAGTTCTGCCGCGAGAAGGGCTACCCCATTGAGAAGCTGGCCATACAGTACAGTGTCAGCTGTCCGCGCATCGCCTCGACGCTCTTCTCATCGGCCAACCCCGACAACGTGCGCCGCAATATCGAGTGGGCCAACGAGGAACCAGACTGGGACCTGGTGCGTGAGGTAAAGGAGATTATCGGCGAGCAACAGCGCGTAACATGGGAAAACTCATAATCGACGCTCACAGCCATCTGTGGCTGAAGCAAGACACCTACGTCGACGGCAAGCGCATCCTGTCGCTGAAGAACGGGCGCAGTATCTTCATGGACGAGGAAGTGCAGATGGTTCCGCCGTTTATCATTGACGGACAGAACACAGCAGAAGTCTTCCTGTCGAACATGGACTACGCCCAGGTTGGCGGTGCCGTCGTTGTGCAGGAGCTGATTGACGGTTGCCAAAACGACTATCTCGCCGACGTACAGCGCCGGTTCCCAGACCGTTTCTTCTGTATGGGCATGGCCTGGAATCAGGAAGAGGCACAAGCCGTCATTGACATGGGACTAAAGGGCATTGCCTATCCCGGCCACCGCATGCGGCAGCCGCTGACGACACTGATGCCGGTCTTCAAGCTGATGGAACGGCAGGGAATGGTACTCTCAATGTGCCTGGCCGATGACGAGCGGCAGATAGCAGAGATGGGCGAGGTCATCGAGGAGTGTCCACAGCTGAAGGTTGCCATCGGCCACTTCGGTATGCCGACGACAGCCTCATTTCGCAGTCAGGTGCTCTTAGCCCGCCGGGGCGAGAACGTCATGGTGGAGTCTGGCGGCATCACCTGGCTCTACCATCCGGAGTTCTACCCCTACCCTACGGCCATACGCCGCATCCGCGAAGCCGCCGACCTTGTAGGCTGGGAGCGGCTGATGTGGGGCTCGGACTATCCGCGCACCATCACCGCCATCACCTATCGCATGTCGTACGACTTCGTCGAGAAGTCCGCCGAACTGTCTGCCGACGAGAAAGCGGTATTCCTCGGCGAGAACGCCTGCCGCTTCTACGGCTTCAAGAATCTACCAGAATTACCTTATATAAAAAATATGTCAGAATGAAAGCAATACAAATTTCACACAAGCAAGAACTGAACATCATCGACATCGAGCGCCCTCAGGCTCCTGGTCAGGGCGAGATACTGCTGAAGCTACACTATGTAGGCTTCTGCGGCTCAGATATCAACACGTTTATGGGGCGCAACTCCATGGCGCTGAACCCCGTTATCCCCGGCCATGAGGTGGGGGCTACCATCGAGGCTGTCGGCCCCGGCGTACCCGATGGCCTGAAGCCCGGCATGGTCGTCACCTGCAACCCCTATACCAACTGCGGCAAGTGTGCCTCGTGCCGTAACCAGCGCGTAAACGCCTGCCAGCATAACGAGACCCTCGGCGTACAGCGTGACGGTGCCATGCGCGAGTATATCGTGCTACCGTGGGAGAAGGTCATCCCCGCGGGCCTGCTCACGCCGAAGGTCTGTGCCCTTGTAGAACCGATGAGCGTAGGTTTCCATGCCGTCAGTCGCGCTCAGGTCACTGACATCGACGTCGTGCTGGTCATAGGCTGTGGCATGGTGGGCATGGGTGCCGTTGTGCGCTCGGCCATGCGCGGTGCTACCGTTGTGGCTGCCGACATTGATGACGACAAGCTGGCTCTGGCCAAGCAGATGGGGGCATCGTACACCATCAACACCCGCACAGAGGACGTCCACCAGCGGCTGTTGGAGATGACGAGCGGTTTCGGCCCCGACGTGGTCATCGAGGCTGTGGGCAGCACACCGACATACCAGATGGCTGTCGACGAGGTGTCGTTCACGGGACGTGTCGTCTGCATCGGCTACGCTAAGGCCGAGGTGTCGTTCGAAACGAAGTTCTTCGTACAGAAAGAGCTCGACATCCGTGGTTCGCGCAATGCACAGCCCTCAGACTTCCGCGCCGTCATCCACTACTTGGAACGCGGCACGTGTCCTACCGACCGCCTCATCACGAAGGTGATACGTCCGGAAGAGGCGCTCGACACGATGCACTGGTGGAACGAGAATCCGGGCAAGGTATTCCGCATACTCGTAGATTTCAAATGACAGAACAAGAGAAAGACGAACGCTATATGCGTTTAGCACTCGACGAAGCCCACAAGGCAGCCAATGCGGGCGAAATCCCCATTGGCTGCGTCGTGGTGTGCCGGGAGCGCATCGTGGCCCGCAGCCACAACCTGACGGAAACGCTCTGTGACGTCACGGCACATGCCGAGATGCAGGCTATCACCGCCGCTGCCAATACCCTCGGCGGCAAGTACCTCACCGACTGCACCCTCTACGTCACCGTGGAGCCGTGCCCTATGTGTGCCGGTGCCTTAGGCTGGTCACAGGTTACGCGCATCGTCTACGGCTGCGACGACCCCAAGCGCGGCTACCACGAGTATGCGCCGCGTGCCCTACACCCCAAGACAAACGTTACTGGCGGCATCCTCGAAGAGGAATGCCGCCAGCTGATGCAAGATTTCTTTAGACAGAAGAGGTAAGGGTCTATTGTCCCAAGAACAGGAGCACCTCTTTCAGGCTCTCCTCCTGCTTCCACTTAATCTTATGCTCTTTCTGGAACTGCTTCCAGGCATCGGCCTTGGCGTCGCCTAAGAACTTGGCCACGCCCTTCTTGGTAGCCTCTATCTGCTGACCGCCGATAATGAAGAAGTACTGGTAGACGAGAGGGATGGTGCGACCTTCCTTCTTCTCCTGAAGCATCAATCCCAACTCCGGCTGATCCAACCCGCCAAGATCGAAGCCCAGCGAGGAAAGGTCGCGTGATGCCGACGAGTTCAGGCTGGAGCCGTAAGCCCCGCCCCCACTCGACCGCATGGCGTCGAAATCGCCCTTTGTCAACAGTACGAGAAGGTTCGTGCCCTCGTTGGCTATCAGCTTCATCAGCTTATGGTCGGAATAGAGATAGGCATCGGTGCCAATCTCCACGCGCACGACCTTACGGTCGTCGCTCTGGTAAATCTTGCCATCGGCCTTGACGTAGTGGAGCACGTTGCCCCAGAGATGGATGTTCATGTCGGCTGACGACTTCTCGTTGCCCTCGAAGTAGATGGTGCCCGGCGTGAAATGCTCGTAGACATAGGGCCACTTCGTGTTGGGTTCAAACTTCTGGGCGTGAGCCACCACCGTGAGCAGCAACAGCCCTATCACAGAAAAGACTTTTCTCATCATCATGATTAATTGACCTTCTTGACTGTCTTGTAACTGCCGTCGCTCATGCGCTGACGTATCAGGCTGACACCCTTCGCACCGGCAGCTGTACGCTGACCGCTCAGGCTGTAGCTCTCGTCGCCGACGAGCGCCGAGCCGGTTTCCGTCATCGTGATGCCATCAGTACCGCTGACGTGAATCGTAAAGTGGCGTGTCACCGAAGCACCATTCTGCTGATTGGTAGCCGTAATCTCTATTTCACGGTCGCCATTCTCAACTGACAGTTCCTCGGTAGTCACCAGCTGGTCATCAACCACCTTGAAGGGGGCGGACATATTCCTATGCAAGATGATGCTGTAGGGACCCACGACCTTGAAGGCATAAGTGGGATTCTCTGCCTCGCTCTCCACAGTCACCGTTCCGACGACGGTACCTGCCGGCTTCATGGCCTGCACGGAATGGTTCGACAGGGTAATATTACTGGGCTTCTCTGAGGGTGCACGGATGCCGATGACCATCTCATGGCCGTTGGTATAGTTCATGTCCATGGCGGCATCTTTCAGGCCGTTCAGCTGGAAGTAGGCATTACCTACGCCACCCCATCCCCAGTTCAGGTGATAGGCCGACGTGCCGTCGAAGCCGTCGATATTGAAGCAGTGGCCATAGCGCTTGACAGGGTCATTACCGGCGTATGTCACGGCACGGCCCTCTTGCAGTTCGGTCTGTATCATCGATGCCCACTCAGCATCGCTGAAACCATCGCGACTATAGAAGCGCACTGAGGTCTTAGGGTATTTGAAGTAAGTCACCAGAGCAGTGGCCACACGGCTGGTCTGACTGCCAGAGCCGTCGATGCCATAGTCCATTCTGACACTGACACCGCAGTGATAGAGCAGTCGTGCCACATCATCACGGTTGTTAGCACCGCTGAGGATGGCATTCCAGTCGTAGGCAGGTTCTGCATCGTAGTCGACGTAGATGTTACCAAAGTCAGAATGGTCGTAACCGTATTTCCCAACAGGACGGTCGGGCCATTTAGCGACGCTCATCGACTGCGCCATACCCACGGCCACACAGCCGACGATAGCCTGCCCTTGAGAGTTCTTCGGGCAGTATTTCTGATAGGCGCCTGTCTGGTTCCAATTCACCTTAATCAGCGGTTCGACCTTCGAACCGGATGCCGGCCGACGAGCCATGGCGGGACGGCTTGCCAAGTCCCAGCCAACATGGCGGCGACCCTGCTGAACGGCGTTGTGTACCACCTGGTCGCCATACCAGTTCATCATGCCCTGCATGTTCTCCGGCATCTCTTCGTCAGTGGGATAAGTACCATCGGGGCTGTAGCCAATCAGCGGGTCTGAGAGGTCGTCGGCCGAGATGAGCATCCAACCTGCCGGCACGAACTGCACGACGTGGTAAGCTTTGCGGCTTTCGTAATAGACGGTCTTTACCGACAGCACCTTGCCCTCAAAGCCTGCCACACGGTCGGCCATCAAAGCCGTGGCCGTAGCGGCGGCTCGCTCGTGGGTGACCTCAGCAGCCTGAACGGCAGCGAAGCACGTCAGCGATAGTACTACTAAAGATAATTTCTTCAACATTTTCTTGACTTATGAATAAAACGCTAAAAAACCTCTCTTCCCCCGGATGGTGTATCACTGGAGGAAAAGAGGATTCTATGTTAGTTCAGATTACTTACGGATTCTTTTAACGAGACGCTGAGCATTAGCCTTGGAAACAGACTTCACGCTACGCTTGCCAAACGACTTAGCAGCCTTTCTGGCACCAGCAGCTGTTGTCTTCGTGAAGGTGCAATTCTCTGCCACGTCAAACCAGCCCTTAGATTCAGAGTAGTCCTCAGTGAAGGCGTAGATACCCCAATGAGCTTCGGCGGTCAACGTTCCGTCAGCATTGATAGAGAACGGTACGTCAACGTTATCTTCCGTCTTGTTGTCATAGTTGTAGAAGACCAGGCCATAGGTAGCGCCGGTACTGGAGGTGTACGGGCCGATAATCTGTCCTTCGTAGATATAGAGCTTGCCCTTGGCAAGGTCATAGTATCCCTCAAGTTCGGAACCTTCCAGATAGAAGTTCTTGATGATGACACCCGTAGGATCTTCCTCGCTGGCGTTATCGATGATGGTCACTGAGGGCAGGTCCTCGGTATAGATTTTTCCGTTATACTCGTAGGAGTATTTCACGGCGAAAGTACCAAGGACATTATCCTTCTTGGGAGCGAAGTACAGCCAGCTCGTTCCCATAGCATAGCCACTGTTGCCATTGCCATAGACATCGAAGATAATGCCTTCGCCCAGGATAAACGACACCTTGTCGCCGACCTTCGGCTCAACGGGCAATGAGAAGTAGGCTTTCTTGCCCTCAACACTCCACTGGTTAGGAGCGAGCTTGTAGACAGTCATGCTATTGTCGTTAGTGTAGACAGCAGACACGTCGCCAGCCTCAACCTTCTCATCGATGCGATAGACATCGAATTCGAAGGTGATTTCAGCCTTGAAAGACTTCCAATCGCTAAACAGAGCGCCGTCTTCAGGAGCTGTCACCTGTTCGTCGTCAATCTCGAAAGGAGCATTGGTCACATGCACCCAAGCGCCAGAGAATTCACCAGTGGTATCGTTCAGGCCGCTGTTCAAAGCGCGACAGGGATTGCCCTTGCCGTCCTTAAATGCGCCGGCCTCATACGAGAAGCACACATAGGCACCAGCGGGAATCTCATCAGCTGCAAAGATGACAGACTTGCCCTGAACCTGGACGGCGATGTTCTCAGCAGGAATGTCAACGGGGTTGTAGACATCCCACTCCTTATAGTACTTGGCCGTAACGGCTCCCTCGCCACGAGTGATTGCCTCAGAGAATGTCAGCTTAACAGCAGCATTGGCTTCGTCCTTCTGGATGGTCTTCGGACCCGGGCTCAGCACGTCAGTAGTGGTAATACCCTTCACCGTCATATTACCGACGATACCCTTGTCGCTACCGGCAACAGCATAGACGTAGTAGGTAGTATTGGGGTCTGCATCAGTAATGTTGATAGTCGTCGTTGCCTTGTCGGCAACCTTGATAACACTGTTGCCATAGCCACCCTTATAAAGGGTTGTAGAGTCGATAGCCTGAGGAGCTTCGCTCTTGCCGATGGCATAAGCATAATAAAGAGAACCGGCTGACGGCGTGATGACAACGGTGAAAGCCGAGTCGCTGGGGGTACCGGCGGTGATGGTTACATCAACGCTGGGGCCGGCACCATAGTTCTCTGTTGTAGGATCGTCGAAGCTGGTACAGCTGGTCAATCCAACAAGAACCATTGCTAAACTATATATCAGTTTCTTCATAATTCTAATACTGTTT
>Ga0256405_10012495_pt1 | contig 10507 bp, 15 predicted proteins | sample RumenRJG_02DNA_FD_189096 | JGI IMG/M metagenome (GOLD analysis project Ga0256405, IMG submission 189096) | Bovine rumen microbial communities from Lethbridge, Alberta, Canada - RJG_02 | ecosystem: Host-associated > Mammals > Digestive system > Stomach > Rumen | place: Canada: Alberta... | reverse complement strand
AATTCACAATTGACAATTGATAATTCACAATTGAAAATTCACAATTCACAATTGACAATTGAAAATTTGCAGACAGAATTGGCGGCAAAAAACGATATTATTGCTGACCTTTCTGCACAAGTAGACGAACTCAAAAAAGACCTTGCCGAACGTGAATACCACGAGGCAGAATTGGCAGTGGATGCAGCTATTCAAGAGGGTAAGATTTCTAAAGAGGTAAAAAGCATTGTTTTGTCGTTCTACCTCGACAAACCTAACGACACCAAAACATTGTTGTCAGCATTATCCGCACATGGTACCGCTCCCGCACATGGTAGAGACGGTGTACATGAAAGAGACGGTGTACATGAAAGAGACGGTGTACATGAAAGAGACGGTGTACATGAAAGAGACGGTGTACATGAAAGAGACGGTGTACACACCGTCTCTACGGACGCAAATACCCCCACGGTATCATTGTCGGCAATGGTAAAAAAAGACGGCGAAACGGTAAACCGCACATGGGACGAACTCGACAAAGCCGGCGAACTCAAACGCCTTAAAGAAATCAACCCGGAAGAGTTCCGCAGACTCTTCTTTGAAAGGTTCGGCACAGAATACAAAGAATTTTAAGTAAACAATTGACAAAATTAATATAATCACTAAAAACACATATTATGGCATTGAACAAAGAAATTTGGGTAAATGATATCCAACAGCAACTTTTACCCGACAACAGTTTTCTTACTAAGGGTACAGACTACTCTGCATTCGCAGATGCAAAAACAATACATATTCCTATTGAAGCTAATTCGGTAAATGTGGAAATGGACCGTGCCGAATTGCCCGGAATTGTTAATGTATCAAATGACACCGAACAGTCAATTCTTATGCACCATTTTACAGCAGACCCTCAACGGTTGTTTAATCCCAGTGATGTAGAATTGAGTTATGACAAACGTACAGTCTATGTACGCAAAATTGCAAACGGTATCAATCAGAAGATTGCAACACATGCTATTGATGCAATGAATACCGCAGCAGAGTCAATTACCGGTGATACTATGCGAGCAAAACTTCTGGCGGTAGCTAAAGCTATGGATTTGCAAGACTATCCGGAACAAGGCAGAAATGTACTGCTTGATGCTGAGCGTTATTCACAATTGCTCAACGAACTTAGCGAAGCGCAATCTATTGCACTCAATTCATTGGCGGATGCTGCAAAAGGTATTGTGGGACAATTTTTGGGTCTTAATATCTTTAAACGCAGTACAATAAAACCTACAGTAGGTTTGTTGGCATGGCACGATAGTGCGTACAAATTTGCACTCTCTCCTGTGGAAGCGTATTCCAACGAAAATGATCCGACTTATTATGGTACTATTCTTTCCGCTTCGGTTCGATTTGGCTGTCATATCGCTAAAGCGTGGAAATATGCTTTCAGTACTGTAGAACAAGGTTGAAGTGATGACGGCGAGATTGATGGTGATGATGATGATTATGATGATCCTTACTCTCACTAATCCTAAAGTCGTCCAAATGGATAGAATCCTGTAGTAACAAAAAGAATCAACCACGGAATACATATTAAAAAGCCTAGGAATTTTAATTAACGTGTTTTCCGTGGTTATATTAACAGAAACAATAATAACTAAAAAAAGAACATGGCAGTAGTAAAAGACAACATCATTACACAAGGACTTTCGGGAAAACTGGCAAAAAGCGGCTATGTATTCCGACAAGTAAACGGAAAAACAATTTTCTCCAAAAAGGGTGAAAGCAAGGCAGAACCCACAGCGGCACAACTTGCCGTAAGAGAAAAATTTAAAACCGCCTCCCAAAAAGCACATGCCGACATGGCAGATGCAGCAAAGAAAGAGCAATGGCAAGAAGTAGCCAAGAACTCCGGCGGTAAATATACGACAGCGATTGGCGCAGCAATAGCATATTATTACGCCAATTCAGACTAAGCCCTGCCTTCGGGCATCCTTCGGGGAACATAAGGAAAGTTCGTCTGGGGTGGGACGCACCACAGAACGGCGGAGCGAAACCGCCGCCCGAAACTAATAACTTTAAGCATCATGCAAGAAACAGTATCAGTATTTCAAAATCTTGCCTATCCGGTAGCAGTATCGGTAATTCTGTTTATTGCGTTCGGGATATTTGCACGCAAGATTATGAATGAAATGCACGAAAGAGAAGAGGCAAACAACAAGCTGAGAGATCAATATATTGACTATTTGCAAAAGTCAAATGCAGAGTTAACAAGTGCGATCAGAGAGAATGCAACAGCATTCAACCGTTTTTCTGAAACTTTAGCCGATTTTCGCTCAGTGCTTCGAGAGTTATCAAATAATGTTTGACTACTTTTTAATAGCATTTTAAACACGATTAAATAACCATTAAAAGATATACAATTATGGCATTACCATACGTAAAAATCAACTTTGCCAACGGTTCGATAGGAGGAACAGAACCGATGGATGACGGTGTTACACTAGCGTGTATCGCATTAGCAGTCACAGCGGATACCGACAGTCTTACATACGATGACTTTGTAAATCAGTGCGGTGTAGAATCTGCGGAAATCAAAGCCTTTTACAATGAAGTAAACGGCAAAGCACGCCTAATAGTAAGTAGCGAAAATATTTCCGCCGAAGCTGCCGAAACCAATTTGAAAGCACTATTGTCGAAATTCAACGGAGAAATCCGAACGGTAGTAATACCCCAAGTACCAGATCTTGCATATCTGAGAATATTGCAAAATGTAGGAGAATGGGCAGCAGAAACATTATTTTCACCTGTAACATTTGTAGTATCATTAGCTACCGAGTATTACACAAGTAATCCGACAATAAAAGAATTAGCACTAAACCGTATATTGGTAGTTGATACAGTAACAGACAAGGCCGAGAATGGAGTGGAGTTGCTATGGTATGTAGCAGGCAGAGTAGCGAAAATACCTGTACAGCGCAGTATAGCACGAGTAAAAGACGGAGCTGTATATGCTACGGAATTTTATTCAGAAGGCGCATTGGTAGACAATCTTTATTCAGAGAGAAAACATGCCCTTGGATTTGTAACTGTAAGAGTATACCAAGGAAAGGCGGGATATTATTTCTCCGACGACCTAATAGCAACCGCCGCAAGCGACGATTACGGACTTTTACCACGTCGCAGAACTATCGACAAGGCGTACAGAGTAGCCTACAAAACACTTGTCGATTATATCGGTGAGGAAATACCGGTAAAAGACGACGGCTCGTTGCCGTACACCGTTTGCAAGGATATCCAAAGCACGGTAAAACGTGCCATCTATGCAAATATGACTGTAAACGGCAATCTCGGCAACGACCCGGAAGATGATACCGACCAAGGCGTGGAATGTTACGTAAACCCCGAACAAAACATCTTGGCGACAAACAAAATTGAACTCTCTCTCAAGGTAAAACCTTACGGTTATGCAAAGTACATTGAATGTAATTTGGGATTCCTTGTGGAATAGGTAGAGCCGCATAAAATGCGGCTGAAACGAACAGAACAAGTAACTGATAAGAAAATAATAAAAAATCATGGCAACAACAGTAACACAATCCGTGGATACAAGGGAATACGCATGGAGCGATATTACAGTACTAATAGGTGGCAAACCTATTACAGGTATCCAAGAAGTATCATTTAAAGCAAATCAGAAAAAAGAGGCTGTATACGGCAAAGGTAACCAGCCACTATGTTTGCAACCCGGACAGATTGATTACAGCGGACAATTAACGCTGTTACAGTCAGAACTTGAAACGTTGGAGTCAGCAGCAACAGACGGGAGTTTGTTGAGCCTGAATGTTGATATTTTGGTAAACTTCGGCAATCCGCCTCAGCCAGTAAGGACGTTTTTGCTCAAAGGCTGCCAGTTCACGACCGCAGAGCGCAAAATCTCCAATTCTGAAACTTTTATGAAAGTAACGCTGCCTTTCATCTATTTGAGACAAGAAGTAGTGGCGTAATTGGAGGCCGCATAAAATGCGGCGGAAATTAACGGAACAAGGGACAGAAAGACCGCATACAATGCGGCGGAAATTGACAGAACAATATTAAAGAACAATAAATGGATAAAGAAATGGCAAACGAGAAAGAAAACGAACAGACAGTAACAGAAAAGAAAGAACTGCAAGGCGCTGTAAAACAGGCTCAAATCGACCAATGGAAAGCCCTTTATGGCGAAGTCTATTCCGTAACAGGCGACGGCAAAATCTGTTATTTGAAAAAACCTGACAGAAAAATCATCAGTTATGTATCAACTCTTACGTCCAATCCGATAAAAGCCTCAGAAACGATGCTTAATTCATGTTGGCTTGGCGGATGCGAGGACTTTAAGACAGACGACGGATTGTTTTTCGGATTGAGTCAGAAAATTGGAGCTTTGGTCCAAATCAAAGAAGCAGAATTGGCAAAATTATAGAGGAGACCCAAATGCAGTCTACCGATGCTCTACGTATGATTGATGCTCAATTGAGATATTATTTACATGTAGAGCCCGGTCTCCTCTCTGATTTGGAATGGGCTGCAAGGTTTAACGAATTGGTTTGGATAAGAGACGAGGAAAACAAAGCCAACGCACAATGAAAACAACTGTACTACCCCGACAAACTATTTTTGATATAGCATTACAAATATCAGGAGATGCCGACACCGCAGTAGATATAGCATTCCGAAACAATTGTATATTATCCGACGATCCTATCCCCGGCACGGAACTGGAGACCGGCGAACCTTCCGCCTCTAAAGCTACCGTACAATTGCTACAACAAAATCCGCCGGCAACTTCGATAGCAGACAATGATTTGCAATTTGACGGGATCAATTTTATGCAAATAGAAGGTGCCGGTATGGACAGATTTATTGTAGAAAAAGGCAGTTATATCAATAATTTATAATAGACCATGGCACGAACGACCAAAGAAATACAAGAAACACTACAAGAGCAATGGATGCAAAACTCCGTACTATCGGAAATGTACGGTTTTATACGCGGAAGCCGCTTTGTAGATTTCTACAGCAAAACAAGTATCGAGAATTTGCTACTTTATATCGTTGCATATTGTGCATACGTCATAGAAAGGCTGATGGATGCAACCACCGACGAAATCGAACAACGGATACAAGAGCAATTGCCCGGAACAACGCTATGGTATGCTCAAAAAATGAAAGATTTTAGACTGTATTTTACACTTGACGAATGGGGCAATCCTATAGAAGAGAATCATACAGAAGCCGAAATCAAAGATGCAGCAATCATAAAACATGCTGTAGCAATAGACGACCAAACCACCGGTTATCTGTTGTTGAAGGTAGCGGGAGATAATAACGGCAAACGTTGTTCACTCAAGGATTATGAATCGTACATCCAGGAATATATAATGCGAATTAAATATGCAGGAGTAAAATCCAAACTCATAGACGAGGAGGGAGATATATTCGGATGCAATATTGAAATATGGTATGATCCACTAAAGAAATGGAACGAAGTGGCGGCAAATTGCAAAGAGGCAATACAAAACTACATCGAGAATCTACCATTCAACGGCGAGTTTTCTATAATGGCACTTACCGACAATTTGCAAGCAGTAGCCGGTGTAAAATTGGTTCAAGTCCGCACCTGTTACGGGATAGATGCCAACGGTATTGAAATGCAAATATTAGACAAGGCGACACCATACGCAGGGTATTATCAGTATACAGAAAACAGAACTGAATTAACAATGACACCGTATGAAGGATGAAGTTTACAAAATAGATTTTCCAAAATTGGCAATAAAACTGTTGCCGATACCATTAAGGAAACCGTGTATCATAGCATTGGTAACAGTACTTGTATGGATATTTACGAACTTGAGAGATAAGATTATCTCTTTCCGGCAATCCACAATGCTAAGACTTAAATATACGGGACAAGTTTGCAGAATGGAATATTGCTTGAACAACATCCTCAATACTGATGCTATCGGCAAAATACGAGTAGAAGATAGTCAACAAATAGCAGCTCCTCCATTTTACCTGTATCCTCGAGGAACGGCGGGCAGTATTGAAATGCCGGTGCATTTTGGCAGCACGGCAAAACATATCATACTAAACAGAGCTTCTATCAATGCAGACAAAAGGGTTGATTTCTATATTTATATACCAAACGACCTTGCAGTAGATCGAGAAAGGCTAAAAGTACTTGTAAACTCAATGAAAGTACCCGGCAAAACGTGGACAGCAATAAATTATTAATCAACAAAAAGTAAAGCTATGCAACACGAAACAATATATGGCAACTATGCCAAACTTGACCGCTTTCCGCTTGACTGTGAGAGCATGGAATATATCCAAAAACTCATCCGACAACTTGCGTTAATGGGCAATATGGTAGCAGCCGGGCAACCCGTAATACTTAGCGGTTGCAAACTTGAGTCCACCGATGGGGGCACAACTGTAAGAAGTGCGGGCTATATCTACGCCAACGAGCAACTTGTATACCATCCGCAACAAGCCACACAAATCAGTTTTGTAATCTCAGCGAGAAAATTAAATGTAACAGCCAACGGAGCTGTTTTTGCCGATGCGTATTCTATCTATAGTGCTACAGAATGCAGTGACAGTGTAGAAGGCTCTATAAGTTGGACGTCAGTTGTAGATATTTCAACCCTGAATTTGAAAGAACTCAATTCACGTATCAATACCAATTACAACGGACTACGAGATCTGATAGTAGAAGAAAAAACAGCCCGAGAAAACGCAGATAACACAATACGCAATTTAATCAACACCTTTTCCGGCGTCCCCGTGGGGACAATTGCGATGTGGAGCGATGCTACAGGCGACGGCATACCAAAGGGGTGGACACTCTGCGACAGCAAAAGAACCGTCTACAGTCCGACCCTTGACAGAACAATCAACGTACCAGATCTGCGAGGCAAGTTCATACTTGCAGGCAATACCAATAATATAGGCAATACCGGCGGCAGTAACTCTCAATCTATTACATTGACCGTGGATAACATGCCAAAACATACGCATACAATAACAATTAATCAAGCCGGTAATCACAGACATCCAGTCTATCACCAAGGCTTTAGAAACTGTGATAGTGGTACTTCAAGGAAAGTAGCCTCCTACGATCTAATAAACAGCGACCCAAGTGTTTTGGTAGGTAATACCGGCGAAAATGGCAACCATTCTCATACTGCTACATGTGCTAATGCCGGTAACGGACGAGCTTTTTCGGTGTCTACAGTACCTTATTATTATGTCTTAGCATTCATCATGAAAATATAATAAAAAAATGGCAACAACAAGAGAACAACTAAAACAGTATTTTCGCAAATATGCACTTCCAACAGAAGAGCAATTTGCGGAACTTATTGACGCCTTTGTCCATAAGGACGAAGACATGCTCACACAGTCGAAAATTGACGGACTTGTAGAGGCATTGGAATCCAAGGTATCAACCGACACGTTGGACTCTTTTAAAGAAGAGATCCAAAGCCAAATTAACTCCGGAGGAATAACCGTAGATTCAAGCCTTGACAGTTCTTCTACCAATCCGGTGGAAAACCAAGCGGTATACGCTGCATTGGAAGACAAAGCCGACAAGACAGACCTTGACAACTACTGGAAAAAAGACGAACTACAGATTGATTCAAGCCTTGACAGTTCTTCTACCAATCCGGTGGAAAACCAAGCGGTGTACGCTGCATTGGAAAACAAAGCCGACAAGACAGACTACTGGAGCAAAGACGAACTACAGATTGATTCAAGCCTTGACAGTTCTTCTCCCAACCCGGTGGAAAATCAAGCGGTGTACGCTGCATTGGAAGACAAAGCCAACAGCTCTATAGTTACAGATCTTGCAGGACGTGTAGATACCGCAGAAGACAATATTGCCGGTCACGGAATCCGAATTGGCGACCTTGAAGAGTTTAAGGAAACTGTAAGAGCATTTATGGAAGACTCCGACAGCTCTGACGAAACAATCAACAGATGGCACGAAATTGAAAACTTTTTGCAGGGTATCACTGACACCGAAACATTGACAGGCTTGTTGCAAGATCTGAAAGCAGAAATTTTGGCTGAAGTACCCGTAACATCAGGCGGTGAAACTTCCGGCAACTACGTAAAACAAATAGAGGATCTTGATTCGTACGAAGGAGAATCCGGAGAAATTGTGCAGTATATCGGTCAGACCGACAGCAATTACACCCGTGGCTTTTTTTACGAAAAGAGAGCCGACAGTTCATCAAGTAGCGATGCGTGGAATCTCAGACCTGCTCAAGGTGCAGAGATAATAGACACTGTGGATTACAACGTCTACAATGGCAAAATCAAATATCCTCCTGTAAATACTACACACTTTAGCACTGCAAATCAATACCGTGTATACGACCTTGTAGACGGTAGAGAACTGTTCTTGGCTAATCAATACGGTCAAGCCGATTGGGCAGTAATCTTTGATAGTGACAACACGTACACCGAATATTATGCAGACAGAACAATTGGCAGTGCGACACTCACATGGCAAGTGATCCCGGTTTCGCCAGCCGTTGATGCGTAAGACAATTAAATGAAAGAAAAAAAACGCCGTTAAAACAGTATTTTAACGGCGTTTTATTAATAGGTTAATTGTGATTATTTAGCCACCACCAATTAGTAATGGTGTGTTTCCTGTGTAATGGCATTTCTGTATGTTCTTGGTCTTGTTGTTTTTGGCGAGTTCGCTTATAAATAAGAAAACACGCACCTCCAATAATAAAACAAAAATAGCCGGCAGCCTCACAGCCTAAATATAGGAAAACAAATCCCGCAATAATAATCAAATACGAATGTTTAAAAATTTTTGCAACCATAATATATAAGTTATGAGTGTTAATACAGTATATTCTATCGAGATTGTACCAAAAGGAACTGATCAAGTCAACAACGCTGTAGTTGCTGTTAGCAAAATAGGCTCAGCAGTAAACAAAATCAATTCGTCTGTAAATCCTCTAACAAAAATAATACAGCTTTTGAAAAATACCAACAAAATTTTAATGAATATCTGCAAGGTTGGTGTGGAAAGTTTCAACGTTGCAAATTTAGAAATTTTGAAAGCAATTCACAACACAAATTGTCTGTCCGTTCATTTGTAGAGACGGTGTGCACACCGTCTCTACAGCGCATCTGTGAGCGATGACAAGAAAGACGGTGTGCACACCGTCTCTACAACAGATTATTTTTGTTATAAAAAATTGTTTGTATATTTGCTGTGTCAATCTGGCCGGGGCTGCGGCGCGGGCATTCTAAGGATTGACAGGGCGGCTACGGTCGCCTTTTTTTATTGCAAATTAATTTTGAAAGCAAAATCACAACTGGAAGAATCAAAAATCCATGCAATTGTTGTTTCTGATGTATCAATCATGCAATTTTTTCTCAAAAATTTTTATAAAAAATTTGGTAATTTACAACTAATTTATATTTTTGAGTTTATCTAATTTTTGTTTAACCCTTTAATTCGTATTATATTATGAAATTGTCAGCACCAACTAATGCAGTTTGGGGCGTTTCTGTAGCCCTCGCTGTTCTCGGAATACTTGGTAAATATGCAATTGCAGCTCTCGCACCTTACGCTTTTTGGTTCGTTTTAGCTGCTTTTATTGTTTTGGCTATCGCTTGTTTACTCAAGGGATTGTAGTTTTTACCTCAAAAAATTGTAAAATATAATAACAGTCGGCAATAAATTTTACCGACTGTTATTTTTTTGTTATTGAATGAATTAAACTTCTTTATCTAAACATTTTTGTAACAATGTTTCTGTCCAATCCGACAAAAACAACGGGATATTTATCAAGTTTCCTGAATATGATAAATTTCGCATTGAATAACGGATTTTTATCGACGGAGAATACTTTTTGTCGTAAACAATAAGACTTTTGCCGGTGATACTTTCGCCGGATTTTACTTCTACCGGAATTACGTTTAATCCCCTCTGAAATACAAAATCTACCTCGGCGTTAGCATCTGATTTCCAATAATATAAATCGCTGTCATAAACTACGGAAAGGCTTTGCAAGATATAGTTTTCTGCCAACGCACCTTTAAACTCTTTGAATGCAATATTTTCTGTTACGAAAACTGAATTCGGCAAATCTGACTTTACTCTCAAGAGCGCAGTATCGTTCATGTAAATCTTGAAAGCTGAGAGATTTTTGTATGCGGACAACGGTAAATTCGGAATTTCTGACAAAAATATCTGCTGAATCAATCCGGCTTTTGACAACCAATAAATTGCATCTTCGTACTCTCGCGCCCTTGCTCCGGTTTTTACAAGTTGAAACAAAAATTTGCGGTTTTCTTTCGCCAATTGCGACGGTATTGAATCCCAAACATACTGAATCCTCTTAATATCAGCATTATCGGCGTGCTTGGCAAAGTCATTTTGATATGCCAACAATATCGCTTTCAACTTTTCGTCCACAAGTTTCGGATTCTTTGTTTCAAACCAAATATTCATTGC
>Ga0256405_10012494_pt1 | contig 10507 bp, 9 predicted proteins | sample RumenRJG_02DNA_FD_189096 | JGI IMG/M metagenome (GOLD analysis project Ga0256405, IMG submission 189096) | Bovine rumen microbial communities from Lethbridge, Alberta, Canada - RJG_02 | ecosystem: Host-associated > Mammals > Digestive system > Stomach > Rumen | place: Canada: Alberta | collected... | reverse complement strand
AGGTACTTCACCCGCAGGCTCTCCAGCGAGTCCACGTCCTCCGTCTCGAGGATCGCCTGCATCGCCGCGTCATGCAGCTTCTGCAACAGTTCTTTCATGCTTGGCTCCTTTTTTTGTGTGTGTGGTTTGGTACTAAATTTATTCCGCTTATTCCGCTGACAACATTCCGCGCAGCAGGCCTGGTAAAAAAACAAGCCCCCGTCCCCCGCGCAGCGCGCCGCAGCGCAATACGCAACAGGACGAAAGCTCAGCTTCCGCGGTACCACCTATCTTCGGCGCGCTTCTCCGTCCCGGGCCGACGGGCCTTCCAAGGCCGTTGGGCCATGGGCCGTCAGGGCAGCGCTGCCGCACTCTTCAACGGGCTTAACGCGCCCGACACGCCGGGGATTGGCCGGAGCTCCCGGGCGAACCAAACACCGCAGGACTCAGGGGGCTTGCAGCCGGTGACCCCCGTTCTCTTCGAGCCGCTCTGTGTTATTTTCCCGTTCACAGCAAGGCTTAGAGTAACACAAAGCGCCGAGGATTTCAAGAGGCGAATTGACAGTTTCTGCAAAAATGCGTATAATATCCGGGAATTTCGAAACAGAGGCAAGGATGATGGATGATTTAATGAAGCGTACCTGGGCCGAGATTGACCTCGATGCCATCCGGCACAATTATCACGCGATCCGGAGTGTTCTTCCGGAAGGCTGCCGCTTTCTCGGCGTGGTGAAGGCCGACGCCTACGGACACGGCGCACTGCGGGTTTCCAGGCTGCTGCAGGACGAGGGAGCGGAGTATCTCGCGGTCAGCTGCCTGGATGAGGCGATGGAGCTTCGCCGCGGCGGCATCACGATGCCGGTCCTGATCCTCGGGCACACGCCCAGGGAATATACCGAAATGCTGATCGAAAACGACCTCACGCAGACGGCCACGTGCCTCGCGAAGGCGGTGGAATACTCCGAGGAGGCGGCGCGGCTCGGGAAGACGCTGCGGGTGCACATCAAGCTCGACACCGGCATGTCAAGGCTGGGCTATCTCTGCGAGGGAGCGCTCTTCGAGGAAGGCGTGCAGAACATCATCGCCTCCTGCCGGCTGCCGAATCTGGACTTTGAGGGCTTCTACACCCACTTTGCCGTGTCCGATGAGCCGGACGAGGAGAGCCGCGCCTATACGCGGGAGCAGTTTCGGCTCTTTACGTCGGTGCTGGACGCGGTGGAGGCCCGGGCGGGGATCCGCTTCCCCATCCGGCACTGCGCCAACAGCGGGGCGGTTGTCTCCTACCCCGAGACGGCGATGGACATGGTACGGCCCGGCCTGCTGCTCTACGGCTACGGCGACGAGGGAAAACTCGGCCTGAAGCCCGCGATGCGCCTGGTCACCACCGTCAGCACCATCAAGTACCACGAGGCCGGAACCTGCGTCAGCTACGGACGGCGCTTTGTGACCGCGCGGCGGACACGCATGGGCGTGCTGGCCGCCGGTTACGCCGACGGGCTGCCGAGGCTGAGTTCCAACAGGTGCAGCTATCGGATCGAGGGGCACGACGCGCCGCAGATCGGCACCATCTGCATGGACATGTGCATGGTGGACCTCACGGACATCCCCGAGGCGGAGGTCGGGAGCGAGGCGGAGATCTTCGGGCCGAACAACGACATCCAGGCCATCGCCGACGCGGCGCAGACCATCCCCTACGAGCTGCTCTGCTCCGTCACGAAGCGGGTGCCGCGGGTCTACCGGAACGAGTACCGGAACGACAACCGGAACGACAACCGGAACGAGTAAACGCGGCGCCCGGAAAGGATTGTTTTATGAAAGAGAACTTTTTTGCCTATATCTCCCGCATGCGCTACATCGGGCGCTGGAGCCTGATGCGCAATTCCCTGCCCGAAAACATTCAGGAGCACAGCCATATGGTCGCGGTGCTGGCCCACGCGCTGGGCGTGATCCGCCGCGATGTGTTCCATGTGCCGTGCAACCCCGATGAGGCGGCCACGGTGGCGCTGTTCCACGACAGCTCGGAGATCCTCACGGGGGATCTTCCGACGCCGATCAAGTACCACAGCAATGAGATCCGCGACGCCTACAAGGAGGTGGAGGCGCTGGCCTGCCACAAGCTGCTCGATACCCTGCCGGAAGAGCTCCGCGGCGCCTATGAGCCGCTCCTCGCCGGGGAGACGGAGGAGCGCGTCCACGATCTCGTCAAGGCCGCCGACAAGCTCTCGGCCTACATCAAGTGCATCGAGGAGCGCAAGGCCGGCAACAACGAGTTTCTCTCCGCGGAAGCCCAGACCCGGAAGCTTCTGGAAGAGAGCCATATGCCGGAGGTGGACTACTTCCTGGAGCACTTTATACCGGCCTTTGAGCTCAACCTGGATGAGCTGGGGACGATTGAGTAGGATGCTCTGCTGCCGGTATAACGGACCGAAAGTTCCCCTCTGAACAGTAACGTTATTGTGCCTGAAGAACAAAGAAAAGCTGGCAACCGGCTTTTCCACCTAAAGAATACTGAAAGAACAGCTGCCCATTCTATGATAAAGTTCAGAATGCGGCAGCTGACGTATTAAATGAAGCAATCCACACGCAAAACGGCAGACCGGGAAAGCTGTGTGATGACACAAACAATCCTGATCTGCCGTAATATTATGTCAACTGTTTTAATGCGGGTAAGACAAACCTCGTACCATAGGCGGCTTACCTGCAGTCCAGAAGGGTAAAGCCGCATTCCGGGCAGATTGCCGCATCGCCGGACAGGGCATGGATGGTATTGTCCAACTGATGCACCCGCATCACCTCTTCCGTCGGGTACATGTAAAGCTTGATCGGCAGATTGTCATAAGCGATGCAGGCGCAGTCGCCCTTCTCCGCAAACTGCCCGACGGCAAGACTCCAGTCGATCCAGCTGCCGTTGCCGAAACGCACAAAGCTCTCGCCCGGGTTCACGATTCCACGGCAATAGCGATTCAGCTTCTCTCCGGTGTCTGCATGACGCTCGGCATAGGTCTCCACGCCCTGCTCGTTCAGGCTTCCCGTGTTGGTCAGGGCATACCGGAAACCGTTCTCCACCGGCACACGCTCCAGGACCGTCACGCCGATTCCTGCCCCCTCCGGAAGGCGAAGCTTCTCTTCCAGCTCAAGGCGATGATACCCGGCAAAGGCGAATTTCTCTGTTTTCTCTCCCAGGAGCACACCGTCTGTCGGACTGGCCGCACGGTCATTCAGCAGATATACCGAGACCGTAACCTCTGTATCCAGATCACCGGTCATCACCGACACATACTGCAAAACGCTGTCTGCCTCGGCGGTAAAGACATTGCCGGCGTAAACAGGCTCTTCAAAGAGGGTTGAACTGGTAATTTCCGCAGGCATGTTGTCGTATCCCAGGAGGGAAAGCTCCTTGATCAGGCTGTTTTCATCATCGGTCACAAAGTCGAAACTGGCAACAGCGCAAAGGCTCTTGTCATAATAAGAGAGCCAGAAGTATCCGTCCTGTCCCCAGTCCTCTCCCCAGCTGTTTCTGACAAGCCATGCACCGTCGGCGGGCGGCTGATGCTCAGGCTGGAAGGAGGAGACGGGGAAACTGTCGTCCCAGCCGACCACGGTGACCGCATGATTGGCCGGCTTCTGATCATAGGTATACTGGGCATAGATGTATTCGCCGTTCTCTTCGATGAAGTTCAGATAGGTAAGCGCATCTTCCTCTTCATATTCCACCAGGGTATCATAATTACGGCCAAAATAGCGGGACTTCAGGACCCGGATCGTCTGGTCCCGGTCCAGACCCGCGTTTTCATAGGGATTCTCATCCAGTTGATTGATTTTCAGGGCGAGCTGCATCAGGTGCTGCAATTCCTCATCGGTGGCAGCATCGGAGTCCGTGATGCCGACACGGAAGTCGACATATTCCGCAAGTTCCTCTTCGCTCACACCATCAACCGTGCCATAGCGGCTGATCAGGCGGGCACGCCGGGCATCGGGGTCATTCGGCATGGCCTGGTCGGCAACGAAGCTGATGCCTACACCGCGGCCCTTCAAGAGTTCGGACTTCATCATTTCCGTTGCTTCCGGCCGATAAACATAGTTCCCGTTTTCATCCTTTGCAGCAGGTGCGGGAAGAATGTTGGCGTTTTTGAGCTCAAAGCTCTGCACAAAACGCAGCTCCTCCGGCAGACTCCAGTCGCCGTCGCGATTCGCCTCACCATCGCTGTCGCCATAGGGTGCGACGGCTTCCTTCACAACGCCGATTCCGGAGGCCAGACTTGAGGTGGAGAGAAAATAGTTGCCGCCGAAATTATAAGCTGTGACATCTGTGTCTTCCAGAGGATGCGCGCCCTCTCCCGCCTGGCTCAGATCATAGGGGTACTCCCCTTCCGGATATGCCTCCGCGCCCGGAAGCGCATTGGCTGTAAACCACGCCAGATGCTTCTCGGACAGGTCCATCTCCTCTCCATACTTTTCGAAGTATTCCTCCGCAGACAGCCCCATTGCGCTCAGGATGCTGGATTCGCTCGCTGCCATGGTGGCAAAAGTCCAGCACGTGCCCCAGGGTGACTGGTTCTTGACCGGGGTAATGACGCCGCGGTCACGGAGGTCAAACTTCTCCGGGAAGGTGTCGGCAATGGATCTCCATCTGAGTTCAGAATAGATATCTTCCACATCTTCTCCGTAATGCAGCAGCAATGCGGCCGGCTCTTCCAGTTCTGTTCCCAGCCGGTCCAGCGACCGGAGGTCTGCCTCCGAAAGCGCCGGCATGTCGTCCCCCTCTGCACAGGCGCAGACAGAAAGCGGCAACAGCATGGCAATCACAAGCAAGATAGCAATCCTTGCCTTTTTCATCTTTTTTCTCCTTTTCATTCGTCTCAGACTGTGAAATGAAGTATACCACAGAATTGAAAGGTCGTAAAGACATAGAAAACCTCCGTATGTGTTATAAGCCCCAGAACAATGAATCAGAAAAAGCAGGAATGACTTGAATTTGTCACAAATAGTGTGTACAATATGATTGAAAAAACGAGGGGTGGAATACATGTGCAAGGCTTTTGAAGAAGTACGAAATGAAGGCTATGTCCTTGGAATGCAGCAGGGTATGCAGCAGGGATCAGCACAGACTGCTGCAGAAGTATATGAAAGGCTGCGCAGAGCCAACATGCCTGAAGCGCAGGCACGCTATATGGCCTACGGAACGCCGATGCCGGAACAGCAGGCGTAAGGCAAATGAAGACGAACGCTGCTGAGATCTCCATATAATGAAAACTCAGGCTGGATCACCGTAAAAAGTGATTCAGCCTGAGTTGGTTTTGTGGGAACGAACGCGGGGAACCGTCCCCTGGGCATAGCGCGCTCAAGCAAGACAAAAGAACCGTCCCTGTGTCTTTGCCACGCTGAGCGCTTCAATTGCGTGAAGAACACGTTGAGAGCGCTTTTTAGAACAAGTCAAGAGCGCTTTTGGAAAGCAGCCGCCGGGAAGCAAAGACAAAGTCCGGCAGGTAAAGTCATCGAAGTGATGAGATTACCTGCCGGATTTCCTGTTTCTATGCTGTATATGCTTTCTATGCTGTATTTGCCGATGCTGTTTGAACTCAGCAGTAATATTCCATGGGATAGGTCAGGTACTCGTTCTGATCAAACTGATCGACAGTCACATAGCCCGCAGGCGCACGCAGGAGAGACGGAATACGGTTCACGATTGTCGCACAGGTGTGCTCAACCGTTGCCGGCTTTACCACGTGGAATTCAGTATCGGGTTCGCCGGTGATCTTCCAGTCGCACATATCGCCGTCATCGGGGCCGTAGACTTTGCCGATCGTCTCCTCTTCCACAACAATCCCCTGCATCGTCTCGATGGTGACAACAGCAGACATACCAATGCATCTGCCGGCTTTGATTTCTTTGCCAAGGGTGGAGCTGTAGATGTCTTTGTCAATGATATAGGGGACGTGCTTCTGCTCGATGCTCTTGATGGTGAGGCCGAGCTTATTGCAGATTGCTTCTGAAGCATTCCATGCGTAGGAAGGCTCAAATTCGGCCGGATGAGCGATTTTCTCTTCGAACTCTTCAGGAGTCAGGTCGCAGCCGTGCGCTTCTGCCAGAGCAATTCCGTATTCATCAACGTTGTAGCTGTATGCGCCCTTGATCTTTTCAATCTTATGCATACCGCCTGCAACCAGGCCCACCATATTGATCCAGAAAATATCCTGCATGCCGCTGCCGCAGACCGTGCAGTTATTGGCTTTGGCAAGCGCATCGATTCTGTTGATCATCGCAGCGGACGTCGTCCAGGGATAAATCGCCTCTTCACAGGTCGTGATCACATTGATTCCGCGGGTAACGCACTGCTCGATCGCTTCATAGATATCGCTGATAAAGCTGCGCGTGGTGATGATTGCAACATCTGCATTGCACTCATCCAGGACCTTCTCGGCATTATCGGAGATCACAATGCCGGTCTTAACTCCCAGATTGGCCCAATCACCAACATCCTGGCCAAGAGACGCGCCGCGGCCGATCGCACCGACGATCTGGGCACCGTTTTCATAGAGGTAACGAAGCGTATACTTGCTCATCTTACCGCAACCGTACTGTACGACTTTAATTTTGTCCATCCTGTGGACCTCCTTTGTTTGTGATGAAATTATCATACAGCCTACGGTTGGATGAGAGTCAAGGCTTTTTTTGAAAGGAAACCGGTATTTGCAGCCGGAGGAACATGCTGCGCTGTTTGTTGTCAAAAATATTGAATTCTGTCAGCTCTTCACAGATGTAATCCCCTGAAATCGTGTATTCATTCTCTCGGCAATAGGTCAGCAATTCTTTTGCGTACTTCACTTCATCGTCAAAACGGTCAAGATAGATACAGGCGTACATGCCGCTGTCCAGAATCTGAATATTATCTCCATATTCCTGCAAGTGTCTGTCTCCAAAAATAAAAACCTTATCCGGTATGAATGCACCCTTCTCAAAATTGCTCTGCAAAACGGAAGTTCCGAGACTATACGACAGAATCTGAGGGAGCTCTTTCTCCATCAGGCTTGTTCTTAAGTCCTGTATCGTCTTTTCATATGCCACGATTCCCGCCTGATAGAAGTTCTCGGTGCAAGGGGCATACAGAATGAAACGCCGGTCAATGAACTCCAATGAGATGGTTCCGCTGGCAGGAGACTTCCGGAACCGCTCAATTGACTGAATTGTCCTGTCAACGGCCTCATGCATTGCTTTCAGTTCTCGAAACTGCCTATGGATCTGATTGCCCTTTTCAATCAGTTTTTCTTCGATCAGTGAAATGTCCTCTTTGCGGAGTAAATCATGGATATCCGACAGGCTCAGTCCAAGGTCCCGCATATAACGAATGAAATCCAGCCGGGAAGTCTGCCGGATATCATAGTAGCGATATCCAGTCTCCGGATCCGTATAGGCTGGCTTGAGCAGGTCTATTTCATCATATAGAAGTAAGGTAGCTATGGTTACCCGGTTTGCCTTGGCCATTTTTCCAATTGGCAGCAGGTTATTATTTTGTTCCTGTTCCATCTGCAATTCCTCCAAACTCTCATGTAAGAACAGAGTTTACCTCTGAAGAGTAACATTAATCCTGAAATTTTGCAATGCGATTCTGCCGCGTCAACCCGGTCTGTAATCCCCTGTCATAACGAAGTAAAAACCAAATCAGGCTGGATCACCGGTAAAAGTGATTCAGCCTGATTTGGTTTTGAAAGAGCAAACACAGAGAAACGTCCCCTGTGCGCTGCAGAACGGGGCGCAGAGGCGAAAGGGCCCGGCCGCCCGAACGGAACACTCGGCCGCACCCACTAGCTCCGCTGCGCTTCGCGTCGGGACTAGCTTCGCGTCGCTGCGTTGGGGGGCGACCAGGTTGGGAGATGGAGATGGGCCGGCAGGGGCGCGAAACCTCAGACACGCAGAGGAGCAGCGCGGACGCTCCGCTTACAAAAGGGACGCGCAGAAAGGCGCAAACCCGCGGCCGCAGCCAAGGAAAAGACCACAGACCAGAGCAAAGGCCGCGCCCACTAGCTCCGCTGCGCTTCGCGTCGGGGCTAGCTTCGCGTCGCTGCTGAGCGACCGGCGCCTTCCTAGGCCGAAGGCCGTCGAGGCGGCGGGCGCCACAACTTTAAAGCAGCCGAACTGCGGATGCAGAACGGCTGCAGGGTTTATTAAGATTTTTCCCCTTTATAGGAATAATACAAACCGGTTTTAACAGTTCCGGTGTCTTGTTAACCCCATTCAAGATATGGGTCTCTGAATCCCTTTTCGGTGAGGAAGAGCGATACAGTCCAATCTTGCCTAACTGTCGCGCCAAAAGAATTCTGAGCGTCTACATATCCATGAATGACATATTCGTCTTCCCCAACTCGCATAACTGTTGCATCTGTGTATTTGCAGAATTTTGCAGTTGAAGGAGACTTAAGGTTGTCTTCAACATATTTTATTGCGCATACCCATGCATCTCTCTTACGCTCTTCCGTTCGATACGTTGTTGAAGAACTGCTCCCATAACTGCTACTTGTTTTTTGCGTGGACGATGGTAGAGGAGGTATACTGGGTATTGAAACCTCTATCTTGCTTGACTTTCCCGATTCCGCTCCAATAGAATCTTCTCTATCTGCAGCCTTAATATGTTTGTAAAACTCAGCCTTGCTCAAATCAATCCAAATAACAGGCCTCACGCAAACGTCACGTAATGTGTTACCATAATAGACGGATCCCAATAGATTTACAAAAGCTTCATCATTCGTACTTTTACCGGGTGATCGCAGCCACCAGAAACAATGTTGTTCGTCCTGCATTATACTAGCGTTGCTTTCCGGACGTATACTTGCCGTTGTCCCACATTGGCGACTTTCATCCGTATTAAAGTACGACATTACTTCCTGGTAGCTTAACAAATATACCTTATCCACTGTATTATCACAGATATAGTGACTCCATATTGGATTATTCTGAGAAGCGCTGTTATCAACTACGGTATTCAACACAGCATTCTGCTCTGCTGTTGAAAAAGCAACAGAATAAAAATAATTATTCAGCCAGATGCGCAGATCACAATTTTGCCAGTTAGATATCTCATGTTTTTCATGAAACTGCTTGGAGGCTAGAGCATATTTGGAAAGCAACATAACCGAATTATCTTTCCGGTCCAAAACAAGCCACTCTATCGGCTCATTGCCATTGTCTTTATTATTATCCTGCTCATACATTCCAAAGCTCAAAAGATCGCCAACACCAATATCATCTTTAGAGACAGCGACAGGTAAAGAGGCGATTTCCTCCACCTTATCGGAGGTAGACGAATTAGTTTGGATAATATCATCTGAAAACGGTTCGCCTTCTTCCAGATCAGATTGAGATTTGAACGGATAAAGGAAATAGAACGCAAAACCAGCCGCAACCAGCAACAAGAAAATGATAAGAGCAACTGTAAATCTTTTTGCTCTCTTAAAATATGCTATTTCTTCCGCTTTCTTTTGTTTCCGGATCTCCGTTTCCCTTTGTACTCTTTTCTCCTTTGCCAATCTTAAGCCTTCATAATCACAACTGAACAGTTTTGAGTGCTCCGCGAAACAACTTCTGCAACGCAAATCCACCCCACTTACATTCCACTGCCCGCATGTACACCGCCAAAGATTCTTATAATGACCTGGTACATACTCAGCAGTCTTTCCAAAATTAATTTTCCATTGCTTTATAAGCTGGTTATCTTGAAGATTTACAGCTATTGGGGTCGGTACCGGTAATTGTTCCCAATTCGCACCTTCAGACTGCCAGGATATCTTATCATCAATAATCACAGAAACAACTTCCGCCGAAAAAGAGCGCGTCAATGAATCCGAAAGGAAAATTGCTTCCTTCTGGCCAAACTCCATATCACGGGATATTGAAAGATCAAGATAGGTTTTCTCTATACTCTCGCCAAGCGGTTGACCCATAATATCCATAGGATGAACCAGCACTTTCAATGCTATGATTCTTTTTCCCAAGATATTCTTGAACTTTAGCTGAGCGATCATTGCGCCGGTTATATTATCCTTTAACAATGCGCCAGCAGAAATGAGGACCGGACTATTCTCAGCATAAAGGTCGGCAGGCGCTGTATAGAGTCGCGTAAATCTTTCACTCATAGAAACACCTTTTTATAAATCAAGACATTTTAAATCATATTACCCGGGTTATAGTTATCTGAATATTACTCAATATAATAATCTTCATATTATTGAGCTTTATACTTTGAACTATCCCTCAAAAGACGAACAACGGTCAACAACCTACAAACCGACTATAACATTCGCAATATCATTTAAATAATAGCATATAAACAAATGAACATCAACAAATTCATTAAGGATAAACGCTTTAATAGGACATAAAACTAATCTTCCCTCCAGCAGCGTCACTACCAAAATTAGATAATATGTAATGACCTCCGATTTGCAGAAACGCGGATTTACCTGTATACTGCAGATCGCTACAATCAAGGTAACAGGGATTACCGCATACAAATGGAGGTCATCAAAATGTATTA
>Ga0256405_10012492_pt1 | contig 10508 bp, 9 predicted proteins | sample RumenRJG_02DNA_FD_189096 | JGI IMG/M metagenome (GOLD analysis project Ga0256405, IMG submission 189096) | Bovine rumen microbial communities from Lethbridge, Alberta, Canada - RJG_02 | ecosystem: Host-associated > Mammals > Digestive system > Stomach > Rumen | place: Canada: Alberta | collected... | reverse complement strand
CTGGCTAACAGAAATCGATGAGATTTTATGTAGAGATGAGAAAAGCGGAAAACCAAGAAACCTTGATTTTCCGCGGAATTTCTGGCGTCCCCGAGAGGATTTGAACCTCCGACCTCACGCTTAGGAGGCGCGCGCTCTATCCAGCTGAGCTACGAGGACTTGTATAAAATTGATGATTTCGGCTCTATTTTCGAACTCACAGCCGATATGAGTTTTCCGCCAGGCGGATGGTCCGCAATCACCTTAGGAGGCGGTCGCTCTATCCAACTGAGCTACGCAGACATTTTATTTACTGTTCGATTCAGAACAGTATGAATAGTTATGTTCTATGAACATAGAACATAACTATTATACACTTTTTTATTCAAGATGGAAGCCCTTATTATCACTCCCGATAGGCGCCGCCGCCCTCATCCGGGAAATTGATAATGCCCTGCATCCAGACGACGCCCTTAAAGCGCCTGCCCGCTGCCGGCTCCCCATAAAGATCCTGATCATTGATACAGATCTTAAAGAGGAGGTCTCCACACATAATGGTCAAAATCCAGACCTGCTCATTGGTGATCGGATTTTTGGTCCAGACACATCTCTGGATCTCGCCCAGGATAGAATACAGATCGCACTCCACGCCGGTCGGCATGAAGGTAGAATCGACAAGCGTGTAGATATCGTCCTCCTGAAGCTTGTCCATGATCACCGCATACATATCCATGTCCTGCATGGTGAGATTCTTCATTGCGTCCTCATCACCGCTGCGGGCCATGTTCATCAGATTGCGGCGAGCCATCTCCTGCTCTCTCGAGTCCTCAATCTCCTCTTCCGTCTTGAGGATGGGAAGCATGACCGTTCCGCTGATACAGAGACCGGAGAGACATACAGATGTATTGGGAATCTGTTTCATCTGCGGTGCGCCGTATTTGAGAAATTCCACAGAATTGATCAGTCTGAAGATCAAGGTCGTTCCCACACTCAGGTCGTCGACAACGCCGGCAAAGGTATGTCCCTCTATCCTCTCTTCCACACTGACCTGTTCAATAGAGCTCACCGATTCACTAATAAAATATGGGAACAGTGACTCACAGTTGAACTCATTTTCCTCATCAAACACGCCGATCGCACAGATTCCATATCCGAACCCGAAATCATAGCGAAGTTCCGTGAGCATAGAATCTTCATCGAGCGGATCCGTTATATAAAATCTCTCCTCCGCCTTGTCCAGCACGTCTTCTATCAAGTTGTATGTATCGTGCGCTTTAAAAGGCTCCGAAAATCCTATAGCCCTGAAGTACTTGTGCAAAATATACCTCTACAGAACATATGTTCTAATTATACTATTCTCTGTCATTTCCCTTTCAGTGCTTGGGAACCATGACCTCCATGCCGCCCATGTAAGGACGAAGCGCGACAGGAATCTTCACAGAACCGTCGGCCTGCAGGTTGTTCTCCAAAAATGCGATCAGCATTCTGGGGGAAGCGACAACTGTATTGTTCAGTGTGTGCGCCAGATACTTCTTGCCGTCTGCGCCGTTTACACGGATCTTCAGGCGTCTGGCCTGTGCGTCACCGAGGTTGGAACAGCTGCCGACTTCAAAGTACTTCTTCTGTCTGGGAGACCATGCTTCCACGTCGCAGGACTTGACCTTGAGATCCGCCAGATCGCCGGAGCAGCACTCGAGTGTTCTGACCGGAATATCCATGCTGCGGAAAATCTCAACCGTGTAGCTCCACAGTTTGTCATACCACTTCATGGAATCCTCGGGTTTGCAAACAACGATCATTTCCTGTTTCTCGAACTGGTGAATTCTGTAAACGCCGCGCTCCTCAATGCCGTGCGCGCCCTTTTCCTTGCGGAAGCAGGGGCTGTAGCTGGTGAGCGTCTGCGGAAGCTTCTCCTCGGGGATGATCTGGTCGATGAATTTACCGATCATGGAGTGCTCGGAGGTACCGATCAGATACAGATCTTCGCCCTCGATCTTGTACATCATCGCATCCATCTCCGCGAAGGACATAACGCCGGATACAACAGCGCTGCGGATCATGAAGGGAGGAATGTGATAATTGAATCCCTTATTAATCATGAAATCTCTGGCATAGGAGAGAACTGCGGAGTGAAGTCTTGCGATATCACCCATCAGATAATAGAAGCCATTTCCGGATACACGGCCTGCGCTGTCCAGATCGATGCCATCAAAGCTCTCCATGATCTGTGTGTGATACGGAATGTCAAAATCCGGAACGACAGGCTCGCCGTACTTCTGGATTTCCACGTTGTGTGTATCGTCGGGACCGATCGGAACGGAAGGATCGATGATGTTGGGGATGACCATCATATCCTTGAGGACGATCTCATCTGCTTCCTTCTTGATCGCGTCGAGCTCAGTGAGGCGCTCTGCCATCTCATTGACTTTGGCCTTTACAGCGTCCACCTCTGCCATCAGAGAAGGATCCTTCTTGGCCTTGCCCATCAGGGCACCGATCTGTTTGGAGAGTTTCTTTCTCTCTGCGCGAAGCTGATCTGCTTCACCCTGCGCGGAGCGGCTCTTCTCATCATATTCAATCACTTCATCAACCAGAGGAAGTTTCACATCCTGAAACTTCTTGCGAATGTTCTCTTTTACGATTTCCGGATTTTCTCTCAAAAACTTAACATCAATCATTTTTTGTCACTCACCTTCCTTGTATTCCGGCATGATTCTCTGCATTACTGCGCGCCATATTATAACACGTTTCCAACAAATTTCCTACCTGAGCCCGATATTTCCATGATTCTGCGATTATTCCGTCAGACGGTCTATGATCTTCTCCAGGTCGTCGCTGTTATAAAAATCGATCAGGAGTTTTCCGTGTCCGTTTCGCTTCCTCTGAATAGAAACCTTTGTGTGCAGGGTCTGCTGCAGTCTTTCCTCAATCTGCTTGTAAATAATAGCAATACTGGGATCTTCTTCCGGCTGCTCTTTGTGGCTTTCTTCTTCCCCGTCCCCGGACGGTTTCTTAAGAAGTTCCTTGACGAGCTTTTCTGTTTCACGAACGCTCAGCTGCTTTTCAATGACCTTCTGCGCCGTAATGATCTGCTCCTTGGGAATATCCAACGAGAGCAGCGCTCTCGCATGTCCCATGGACAGTTGCCCATCTGTCACCATCTTCTGCACCTGTTCATCCAGTTTTAAGAGACGAAGCGCATTGGCAACAGCCGAGCGGCTCTTGGAAACTCTCTCGGCAATCTCAGCCTGTCCCATACCGAATTCATCCGCAAGACGCTTATAGGCCTGTGCCTCCTCAATTGGATTGAGGTCCTCACGCTGGATATTTTCGATCAGGGACAGTTCTAGAATTTCCTTTTCTGTATAATCACGAACGACAACAGGGATTTCCTTAAGTCCGGCCTTTAAAGCTGCTCTCCACCGCCTCTCACCGGCAATGATCTCATAATAGCCGTCCCGCTTCTGTACCAGAATCGGCTGCAAGAGTCCGAAGGTCTTAATGGATTGGGAGAGTTCTTCCAGCTTTTCTTCATCGAAGACTTTGCGGGGCTGCTCCCTGTTGGGTTCCACTTCCGATATTCTGACTGTGACAGCATCTTTGAGACTGTCAGCATTTTCGGGTTCCACAGCACTGGACTGGGACTCACTCGACGTCTCATGAGACATTTCACTCGCAGAATCGGTCTCTGTAATTTGCTTTGTTGTGTTTTCTGTTTGTTCCACAGGTGTTTTCACAGATGTTACTGCAGATGTTTCACGTGAAACATTTTCTTTTTGGGGCACCTGCTTTGTCACCAAAAATGGATCTTCTACGAAAGCAGAACCTGCATCTGTATCCTCATCATCTGAAAACAGAAGTTCCATTCCTTCTGATTCCGCAGACTGCATCGCCTTCTCAACTTCTTCCCGCATGGGAATCAGCGCATCCAAGCCTCTTCCCAGACCACCGTGTCTTCTTGCCATTTACTTATTACCCCTTTGATGATTACAGAGATTGTTTCTCTTCCCCGGCATCCTTTTGAATCACTTCTTTGGCCAATTCCCTGTAGGCCGCCGCACCGGATGACCTCTTGTCATATACCGTGATTGGCTCTCCGTAGCTGGGTGCCTCCGCAAGCCGGATATTTCTGGGAATGACTGTCTCATAAATGTGCTGTTCCACATGCTGCTTGACATTCTCCACGACTTGCGCCGACAGATTTGTCCTTGCATCAAACATGGTGAAGACGATTCCCTCAATATCCAGTTTTCTGTTCAGTCTCGCCTTAACCAGGTTGATGGTGTGGATCAGCTGACTGAGACCTTCCAGTGCGTAATACTCACACTGAATCGGTACAATCACAGAATCCGCAGCAACCATTGCATTGACTGTCAGGACATTCAGAGAGGGAGGGCAGTCCATGATGATATAGTCGTAATCATCTTTAATATAGTCCAGCGCATCACGCAGGATGAATTCTTTACGGGGAATACCGATCAGTTCGATCTCAGAAGCGGCCAGATTGACGTTAGAAGGAATGAGGTCGATTCCTTTCATAATCTCTCTTAGCATACACTCATTGATCGTACAGTCATCCAATAAAAGTTCATATACGGTGTATTCCTGCCGGTTCTTGTCGATGCCAAACCCACTTGTGCAGTTTCCCTGGGGATCAATATCCACCACAAGAATCTTTTTTCCTTCTTCCGCAAGCGCGGCAGACAGGTTGATCGACGTCGTCGTCTTGCCGACGCCGCCTTTCTGGTTCGCAATTGCTATGATTTTTCCCATTGCATGTTCCTTTTATTAGTTCAAAAACGCAGATTAGTATCCCCAGGTCAGAAGCTCCCAGTCTCCGCCCTCTGTTCTTCCAAGGTACCACTGATAATCATTGTAATCATAATCCGGCTCCCATGCGCCGTATTCGACAACAGGAGAGTGGAAATTACTCACAAATACGATACACTGCGTATAATCCTTTTCTGTATCCAGAGAACGGATATAGCTCAGATTATCCGTTGATGTGGCGTCATCCGTATAGGAAATGTCATACATGACGCATCCATCCCAGCCGCCAAATTCCTCATAAATTTTCTCAATCGCCTTGTCCATGTCTTCTTTACTATAGATTTCAGAAGTCTTGTAGTCGATTTTCACATTGGAAATATCAGCCGGAGGAATTTCAACCGCCGTCTCTTCGGCGTTTTCAAAGGAAGTATCTTCAGCGGCAGCAGATTCCTCCTCTTCAATTGCTTCTTCAATGAGTGATGCCTCCTGCGCAGCATTTTCAACGTCTTCCTGGGACGCCGCGCCTGTCTGTGTGTTGCCGCAGCCAACGACTGCCAGAATGAGTGCAGATACAACAGCTGCTGCCATTTTATTCCATTTTCTTGTATTGCGCATATGAACCCTCTTTCCGGGAGTACTCTGCGTGAAACACGATAACTTCTGTGTCTTTCCCGCAAGCCTCCCTATCTTTTCTTTACGATTAAACTCACTATAACTATATCATATTCTCACACAATTGGCTCTTTAGAAGGCGTTCCGGCCTTTCTTGGATACTTGGAAGGCGTCGCGGCAATCTTCCGGATCTTCACCAGAGATCTCTGATAATCTGTTCCGGGAAGTGTGAAGAATACAACCTCCGGCTCGTCGCCGCCCAGCACACGAATTGCTTTCTTACTCTGGTTGATTTCTTCCTGCACCTGCTCCGTCTTATAGGATACAAAGGATCCCCCCTTTTTCACAAAAGGCAGGCAGTATTCTGAGAGGGTGGCCAGATTCGCGACCGCCCGGGAACAGCAAATGTCTGCTTTTTCTCTATAGTTTTTATTTCTTGCCAGTTCTTCCGCCCTCGCATGGATGGCCGTTACGTTCTGTATGCCCAGTTTCTCTATTGTATCCGCAAGAAATTTGATTCTCTTGTTCAGAGAATCCATCAAGATGACTTGTACATTTGGAAAGGCTATTGCAATCGGAAGTCCGGGAAATCCTGCACCGGTTCCCATATCGAGAAGCGTGCAACCTTTTTCCAATGTTTCACGTGAAACAATTTTGGTGATTGTCAAACTATCCAGAAAATGTTTCTCATAGACATCTTTTTCTTCTGTAATGGCTGTCAGATTCATGACGGCATTCCATTCTATAAGATTCTTGTAGTAGAGATCCAAAGACGAGAGTATTCTCTCATCCGCTGTCAAACCAATCTGCGCCATGTTCTCAATAAAACGATTCTGTATCTGTTCCGTCATGCTTCGCGTCCTTTCATGGCTGCGCCCTGTGCCCTGTATTTTTCCAGATAGATCAGAAGGACTGCGATATCGGCAGGCGTGACGCCGGACAAACGGGAAGCTTGTCCAATGGAGGAAGGTCTGAACTCTTTGAGTTTCTGTCTTGCCTCAAGGCGCAGACTTCCGACATCATCGTAATCGATGGCTGCAGGAATCTTTCTATTTTCCATCTTATCAAACTGTTCGACCTGTCTCTTCTGTCTGGCAATATATCCCTCATAGCGGATATTGATTTCTACCTGGTCTGTGACCTCCTTGGGAAGAGGTTTTCTGTCGGGATCCAGTCCCGCAATCGCCTCATAGCCAAGCTCCGGTCTGCACATCAGCTCAGCAAGCGAGCAGGCAGTCTTGAGATCAGAAGAGTTGTGCGCCCGCAGATATTCCTGATTCTCCCTGGCTGCGCCGATTCGAATGCTCTTGAGTCTCTTCACTTCTTCATCGATCATTCTTTCCTTCTCGCAGACATGGTCATATTGTTCCTGGCTGATCAGGCCGACTCTGTAGCCATATTTGCGAAGGCGCAGGTCTGCATTGTCCTGCCGCAGAAGAAGTCTGTACTCCGCGCGGGAAGTCATCATTCTATAAGGCTCCCTATTATCCTTGGTCACAAGATCATCGATCAAAACACCGATATAGGCCTCCGATCTCTTGAGGACAAGCGGCTCGCCGCCCAATATCTTCATTGCCGCATTGATGCCGGCAATAAGTCCCTGCGCCGCCGCTTCCTCGTATCCGCTGCTTCCATTAAACTGACCGGCACAGAAGAGGCCGTCCACATCTCTGGTTTCCAGCGTAAGCTTTAAGAGATTGGCGTTGATGCAGTCATACTCAATGGCATAGGCATTCTTGACGATCACACAGTTTTCAAGACCGGGCACCGTTCTGTACATTCTCTGCTGTACGTCATCGGGCATCGAAGAGGACATTCCGTCCACATAGACTTCATTGGTTCCTCTTCCCTCTGGTTCAATAAAGACCTGGTGCCTTGTCTTCTCGGCAAACTTTACCACTTTGTCCTCAATGGAAGGACAGTAGCGGGGGCCGGTTCCCTCAATAATGCCTGCATAGATGGGGGAACGGTCAATGTTTTGACGAATGATATCGTGGGTCTCCTCATTGGTATAGGTGAGGTAGCAGGGGACCTGCTCAATCTGCACGTCTTTGGGATCCGTCGAATAGGAGAAAGGAATGACGACTTTATCTCCCTCCTGAATCGTCATCTTGGAATAGTCGAGCGATCGGCCGTCCATTCTGGCAGGCGTTCCGGTCTTAAACCTGCGAAGAGGAATACCGATTCCATTCAGAGAATCCTTGAGGCCGGTCGATCTCTGCATCCCGCTGGGGCCGGTTTCTGTGATGGATTCGCCGACCAGACAGCGCGCATTGAGATAGGTGCCGGTGCAGATGATTGCTGCCTGACATCTGTAGACGGTACCCGTATGAATCCTGACGCCTACGACCTTACTGCCTTCCGTGAGGATCTGCGTAACTTCCGCCTGGCGAATGGTCAGATTCTCCTGATGCTCCAGGACCTGTCTCATGGTCTTAGAGTATTCCGCTTTATCGGCCTGCGTCCGCAGAGAGTGCACAGCAGGACCCTTGGAGACATTGAGCATCTTGGACTGGATAAAGGTCTTGTCGATGTTCTTGCCCATTTCTCCGCCCAGCGCATCAATTTCTCTGACCAGATGTCCTTTGGAAGAACCTCCGATATGAGGATTACAGGGCATCATCGCAATGCTGTCGACATTCATCGTAAAGATGACTGTTTGTAAGCCAAGCCTTGCGCAAGCCAGCGCCGCTTCCACGCCTGCATGACCGGCTCCGATCACACAGACTTGTGTGTCAATATGGTATTCCATAAAATGTATTCCTTCCTGTTAAACAACAAGTTTTTGACCCAAACTTGGCAGCCTTTTTTTATTTGCCAAGACAGAATTTGGAGAAGATTTCCTCTACGAGATCGTCCTCTACAGCTTCTCCCAGAATGGTGCCAAGAACGCGGTAGGCGTTCATTAGATCGATAGAGAAGAAGTCCTCGCTCATTCCATTCTCAATGCTGTCCTCCACAAGTACGATGGATTCCAACGCCTCTTTCACGGCGTCCTGATGCCGAAGGTTGACGAGGAAAATTTCATTCTTTTCAGCAATCTCGCCGGTATGGAAGAGCTCGGATATAAACGCGCCGAGTTCCTGCATTCCTTCCCCGGTCTGCAGGGAACAGAACAGAAGAGGAGGACATGCAGATCCCCGATCCGTAAAGAGTTCCTCCACCTGCTTCTGCGTAGCCTCCGAGGACAGGTCTGTCTTATTCATGAGGAGAATGCATTTCTTGTCCTCTTTGAGATTGTCGATGATCCTCTCTGCAATCTCTTCGTCCTCCACGGAAAGCTTTCTGGAACTATCGATCACAAACAGGATCAGCTCCGCCCTGTCCAGCGCCTGCTGCGCTCTGTGCACGCCGATCTGTTCCACTTTATCATCCGTCTGTCTGATTCCTGCTGTATCGGTCAGATGAAGAAGCACGCCGCCTACCCGGACGCTCTCACTTAAGGTATCTCTCGTGGTCCCCTCGATCTCCGTGACGATTGCTCTCTCTTCGCCGGCCAAGTAGTTGAGAAGAGAGGATTTTCCCACATTGGGGCGTCCTACAATTGCTGTCCGGATTCCTTCTCTCAGGATCCGTCCCTCGTCCGCGTGGGAGAGGAGCGTGCGCATCTCTTTTTCCAGATATCGGCATGTATCCATCAAGCGATCCGTATACCCCTCCAGGGTATAGTTTTCAGGATCATCCAAGGCAGACTCAATGAACGCAATCTCATAGAGGATTTTCTCTCTGAGTTCCTTTACCTTCGTGGACACCGATCCAGCGAGCTGCGCCGCAGAGGTCTTTCTGGCAAATTCATTTCTGGAGGAAATCAGATCCATCACGGCTTCCGCTCTCGCCAGATCGATTCTTCCGCCTAGAAAGGCCCTCTTGGTAAACTCTCCGGGCTCAGCCATTCTCGCGCCCGCGCCCAGTACCAGTGCCAAAATCCTGTTCATCAAAAACATACCGCCATGGGTATTGATTTCAACCGTATCCTCGGTTGTATAGCTGTGGGGACTCTTCATCCAGGAGAGCATGACCTCATCGATCAGCGTTTCCTGTCCGTCTTCATCCGTCTCCACAATATATCCAAATCGGATCGTCCCCGGATTCCAGAGAGCTATATCTGTCTTATTCTTCTTTGGTGTGCGATATAATATCGATCCGATCGAAGCCGCATCCGGTCCGCTGATCCTGATAATGCCGATACCTGCTTCTGACATTGCGGTAGCGATCGCTGCAATCGTATCTGTCTGTAAATGGTCAAACTGAAGCGCCATAGTCTTTACCGTCCTTCCGGGCAAACTTTTTCAACATACAGAATACAATACTCTTACAATAAAAGAAAGATAGTCAGGACCACCGGCTTAGCCGGTGGCCTGTTCAGTCCCTATAAGGGACTATTCCCCGCTTGCGCCCGGAAGGCGCACTGAAAGGTCTGCCAGCTGCACCACATTCTCAGCTGCCCCTGAAGGGGCCTCTTCAGTGCTTCCTTCCTCCGGCGCAGCCCCATAAGGGGCTTGCTGGTTTGCTTTGACTTCCGACTGCCACTTAAGTGGCTCACTTCTTGTTTTTCTTCACCGGCTCACCCGTAAACGGGTCGATGTACTCTACTAACGACATCTGATCGTATTCGAGATCCTCTTTGAGCTGATTCTGAATATACTTCTTTATTGCAGCTGCGTTCTTGCCTACTGTATCGACATAATATCCTCTGCACCAGAAATGACGGTTCCCATATTTGTATTTGAGGTTCGCATGCTTTTCGAATATCATTAGCGAACTTTTCCCTTTGAGGTATCCCATCACTTCCGATACCGAATATTTCGGCGGTATTCTTACGAGCATATGTATATGATCCGGACATGCTTCCGCTTCGATGATCTCTATTCCTTTTCTCTTACATAGAGTTCCGAGTATCATCCCTACATCCGCTCGTATCTGCTTGTAGATTACCTGTCTCCTGTACTTCGGCGCGAATACTATGTGATACTTGCATTCCCATTTTGTGTGGGCTAAACTGTTTTCTGTGCCCATTGCACACACCTCCCGTGTTTATTTTTTGTGGTTTGCAGACCTACAATTAATCTAACACGGGAGGATTCTTTTATCTAAAGATCTTCCCTCCACCTGCAGAGCAGGTGGTTTATTTTTACTGTGTCACAAAA
>Ga0256405_10012491_pt1 | contig 10509 bp, 7 predicted proteins | sample RumenRJG_02DNA_FD_189096 | JGI IMG/M metagenome (GOLD analysis project Ga0256405, IMG submission 189096) | Bovine rumen microbial communities from Lethbridge, Alberta, Canada - RJG_02 | ecosystem: Host-associated > Mammals > Digestive system > Stomach > Rumen | place: Canada: Alberta | collected... | reverse complement strand
CACGCTGATGTGATGTTTAAGGGTAAGTCTGACGAACAGATACACGATGATAATGTTCAGTCAGCCGAAAATCTGATTATAGACCTGATTTACCGTGTACGCAAAATCACAGGAGAGATAACAGATTGGAGTAATATTTGTGCTTCTGCCGGAACAGGCGGCTTTACAGTCCTGAATGGAACGGTTATCGGGAAGGAGGGCATCGCTTGTGTAGAGAGTATCACGGCAGGCGGCTACAACATTCAAAGGCTTCACATCAGAGTGTTGGTGTATAGCGTATAGAGAAAGCAACAAGGACTGAAACATCATTTTTCTGCCATTTTTCTTGCATACTTCTTCAATGCATCATAGTCATTGTGATCAATTACTATATATTCAACGGTTCCAGTGGAACAATCGAGTATACTTAATGCTGATGGATATGTAAAGAAAACCTTATCATATCTATATTCTGAATTTGAATTGATACTGTGGATCATTGTTCCCCATTCAAACGCAGTTTGAGGAATAGGCGGCTCAGTCATTAACATAACCAAACCTATAGTCTTAAAGCCTTTATCTCTGTAATCAACTATCTTTTTTAGTTTCTTTTGAAATACAGTTTTCATGGCATCAAGTTCATCGTGCTTGGTAACCGGTGTTACAATATAATAATCGTTTGTCGCCTTACCTCCACTTTTATTTATTTTTTCAATATACTTCTTATTTTTGGTTTTCGTATACTGCAAATAATCGCCGTCTATCGCTTTATTTCTACTTATGGCTACCTCGGTTACCTCAATACCGATAGAATACTCCGGACTTTGTAAATCGGGTGAGTCTTCCACAATTAAGTGATCATAATCGTCAAAACAATATTTTAGAGTGGCAAGAGCTAAATGCTCATCATAGTGTTTCATCTCCGATGAACTCATAGGACTTTCAAAAACCATATTACGAATTTCTTGTGTAATGTTTATACTCATATATCCTCCCGTTAATTAGAAATCATTTAAATATCTTATTACATAATACAAGGTTGTCATTGAACCACTATTTAGTGTCCTTGTTGCATCTACATTTCAACGATCATAGAAATTTAAAGTCAGATGGAGAAAGTTTCCCATTTTGAGCTGTATTATTAGGATACTAAATAATAACCTTATCTGATTTATTCAACCATTCTGTCAATAACAGATATTTCTTTCTGCATGGTGAATACCATTATCAAACAAATAGTCTTTCTAATGGGGTTGTATCAGCATAGTTTTCATCTATGAAAACTTGTGGGAAAGATTGTTGCATTGTTGGATTTTTATAAGAATTTACCCACGCATACTTTACAATTTCGCTGACACTCTTATCAACTGCTTCAAAGTGTTTCTTTGCACAGTTAATCTTTATTATCTCATCTTCGGATAGATTGCCTTTTTCTTTATCCCACTTTGTTTCGGCAATAAAGTACATTGCAAAAGTATCTTCTGTTTTTTGATATACGATAGCCCAGTCTGGAGAGTAGTTTCCGGCAGGTGTTTCTATAACAAAACCGCCCTTTTTCAGCTTTGTGTAGAGAAGTACATTCGGATCTTCATCAAGTGCTTTTGCGAATTTCAATTCACCATCGCTGTCGAATTTGTATTTCAGATTCATTGCTCTTCTGTTTGACGGCTTTGGTGTAAAGAGATACTTTATTTCAGACTCATTGACGATTTTATCAACCTCGAAAATATCCTTTTCAAGAACAGATACACCCTCTATCAGTTCGGCTGTTATAAATTCTTTGCTCTTAAACTCTTTCAACTTATTATTGATAACTTTGATAGTTTCCTCAAGATAATCCTGATTGTTTATCTTGTTTCTTGCATCAGCAGACAGTCCGTTAATTATCTTGATGATCGCTAATCTTGGCAGCATAGTATTTGCCATAATGATATTGACAAGATCAAACAATGGTCTTGCTTCATAGGTGATCGTATGGCTTTCGCTATCCTCAATCATTTTTTGAACACCAGACATCTTCATCTTACGGGAATCGTTAAAATCAACTTCGGCTTGTGTTACCTCAAACTGTATAAAGTCATTTTTACGCCTGAGATGATATTCTATTTCCTGTGTAACGCTTGTAATGAATTTATCTTTGTCGAGCTTGTATTTATACACAGAACGCTTTTGAAGTATTGCAAGGAGTTTCTGATACATAGAGTAGAAAGCACTTTCGCTAATATATTTCTGCACTCCGTTTTCAAAAGGTGGTTCATCGCCATTTGCAATTTCAATTTTCTTGCTGCCTTTGTCTTTCATTGCATTTATGAAAGACTCTTTTATCTTCGGAGCGTGTTCCATCAGTATAGGATCGTTAAACTGAATGTTCCTGAAATCTTCATCAGACTTCTGCATTATGATTTTTCCGGATCTATCGATCTTTACATAATCAGAGGCACAAAGCTCACGCTTAAAGGCATCGTAGGCAGCTTCTACCTTTTCTTCCGGTACTCCTGCGTCAATAATAGCCTTCTTGATAATATCGGCTGTTACTTCTTCCTTGTTAAATCCTGAAGAAGCATTGTAATCGTCCTGTAATGAATCAGCAAAGTGGTCATAGTAGTCATTTGCAACAATTGTAAGCTCATTGATAGAGCTGTCATAGCATCTTACACCGTTAACATCAACAGGCAGACGAAGTCCTCTGCCGACTTCCTGTTTCTTTGCAATATCACTGCCTGTTTCCTTGATAGTAACAAGCACAAACACATTGGGATTATCCCAGCCTTCACGAAGTGCGGAGTGAGAGAATATAAATGACAACGGCTCATCAAAGCTGATAAGTTCATCTTTCTTATTCAGAATAAGGTCAATACCTCTGTCAACATCTTCCTGTGCTTTTGCTTTCAATGATACTTCCTCGTCTGAAACATCGCTGTTCCAACCCTCAACATCAACGATTTTATGGTTTTTATCAACAGCAAAATATCCCTCACGGATACTTTCAACAGGTGTGTCAGGGTTAAGGATAGAAAATTCTCTCGGATACTGATTAAGGACGGAATACTCTATTAAATTTGGCTGAGAGCGTATTCTCTCAAACACTCTGTCAAACATTTTAAGATAGACACCTCTGCCGTCACCGTCATTGCTTCTTACTTTGCTGACGGAATCGACAAAGAATAGAGTAAGCACTTTTATTTTCTTCCCGCTTTGGAGTATCTCAGCCTGCTTTTTAATATGTGCCTTTATTGCTATTTCCATCTGTTTCTCGACTGCTACATCGTGATCTACTTCATCATTGCTCTTGCCTTCGGCAATGTACATAACATCTCCGGTATCTGTACTAATCTGTAAATCATCATTCTTTCGTGGCTGTGCTGATATGTACCAATTATGATACTGCGGCAGACCTCCTGAAAGTTCTTCCAAAGACGCATTGTTATCAACATCGAATTTCATACACCTGATGTCCTTGCCCTGTTCCTTATGGAATATCTCAATGACAGCTCTCAGGCTTTTTGTATCGAATTTTACATATCTGACATAGGGATAGCTTTTCGGTGTAAGGCTATGTATAGTAGTAACTTTAATACCCTTGACAAGTTTCTGATGATATGCGTCGTAGGAATCGAGCTTGAACAGGGGGTTATACAGGTTTTTATGTGTTGCACTGTAACGGAGTATCATCGGAGGATTAAGTTCCTCGACTGCGGCAAGAGAGGCACTTTTCTTTTTGCCGTTGCCGTCCATTTTCTGCGGCTCATCTATGATGACGATAGGAGCAATGTCCTTTATGTCGTCCCATATTACAACACCGCCTTCACTTTCTTTTCTCAGACGGTTGCTTTCCTTGTTGAAGGAATGATTTGTAATAATCATAATCGAAAGATCAGTGCTTTCGATTAGCTTTGATGTTACCGTTTCTGGAGTTACATTTTTGTCAAATACAAAGAAATGCTGTGTCAGGTCGATATTGTTAAATCTCGGTTTGAAATAGTCTGCAAAGGTTTCTATTGACTTCTTTACGCCCAACAGAATAGGATTAGACGGAACAACAATGATAAACTTCTTGAATTGTCCTCCGAATTCGCTCCAAAGCCGTAATATTGTTTCAAGATATACAAAGGTCTTGCCCGTACCCGTTTCCATTTCTATTGTAAACTGAGGTATATTGCCGACAAAGGAGAGATCCTTGAATAAGCCGTTGCGGTACTGTATGCCTTGCAGATTATTCAGCAAACGGCTTGTAGAGCTGAAACGCACATTTGCTTCAGGACGAGCATTGAAAAAAGTCCCCTGCTTTCTTGCAGTAGAGTAAATGCTGCTGACAGATTGTCTGTCAACGCCGTTGAGCAAATCTATAACGGAGTTTACTGCCTGTTCCTGATAATCAAGCTCCTCAATTTGAAATCTTATCTTATCGCTCAAAGCACTCAACTCCTTAAATAAATTCTACTGTGTAGTTATTATATTTGCTCTTGCGTTCTTCTTCGGTCTGATGATTTTTGATAAGTGCGGAAAGTCTGCGGAACGATACATCTTTGAGCTGAATATCGTCATTAAAGGCACTGTCACGGAGAACGAATTTGGCAGGTGTAGGCTCAATAGCAGCCAATTTTTCTATCAGCCCGGTCGTTATCTCAGGCTCAAGGCATACAACAACGGCATCGGCAAAGATATATGTACGGTCGCTGACTTGCGTCAGTTTTTCGATAGGAGTAGAAAGCGGTATATCAAACTGACGGAGCATAATTTCATAGACAACATCAATATCGGTGTAGCCTTTTGTAAAGTCTATTCTTTCTTTATCGTTGCCATAGTCTGTTTCATCAAGTCTTTTGATCTCTTCATCGTCAGCCGTATTCCATCTTATGTTGGTATCAGCCACTTCAAAGACCTTAAAACCGTCATCAAACTTTGCGTCTGGGTTATCCTCATGTATTTTCTTTGCGGCTCTGCGTATGCGTTCTTTGCCTATTTCACAAATATTGTCGTATCCTGCTTGAAATGCAACCTTGTTTTCTTTTTTTGCTAATTTCTCACCGTTATCATTGTATTCCCATGTTAATTCAGGTAATTGTACCATAATGAATTTACGAATACCGCCATCTTCTGCATTAAGTTGCATAATAGCATCTGCAACGCTTGATGAACCAGAAAAAAAATCAAGCACATAGAAATCCTTTTCATCAAAAAGCGATATCAGCATCTTAAGAAATCCAGTATTCTTAGAAGCTGGAAAAGGAACATCTGAAAGGGCAAATAGTTCCTTAAGGTAAGTATTAGCTCCAGTAGTTGTCAATTCCATACTAAAGTTTTTCTTTTCACCATGAACAATTGCTTCGTATTCCCTGTTAACCAATTGACTCTTCATTCGGATAGAATCACTAAAATTCTTTTCATATATTTTTCCATTGGAAAATGCTAACGCTTTATCCCTAAATAATTCCATGAAGCGTTCTTGAGTATATGTATTCTCGACTAATTTTCCTTTGTGAGATGAATAATACTTAACATATCCTGCATCCAAGAGACTCTGATCTACCTCATCATATTCTTCTTTTCTTAATATAACTGTGTAATCTATTTCCCTATAATATACAGAATAGTTTTTATCTGATGTAACTACTGTAACTGGGTTATTAAAGCTATTTTCTCCTACCAACACGCGTTTTCCACTATTATGAACATATCGCCCATTTTCATCCAATGTCATATCAGATGATTTTTTGGGTACATTTTCCACAAAGTAGGATTTTGTTTTATCACGCGCATATATCAAACAATATTCCGAACTAACAGAAATGAAATCTGAGTTTTTGCGTCCTTTAGGATTATTTTCAACGGAAAGCATTCCAACAAAATCATCTTGTCCGAACACTTCACTACAAATCTTTTTTAAATTCTCAACCTCATTATCATCAATAGAAATAAAAATAACTCCATCATCACTTAAGAAATCTCTTGCAATTTTCAAGCGTGGATACATCATATTCAACCAATTAGTGTGATATTTTGCGCTGTCTTTGCTGTTCTTCTGATAACGCACACCATCAACAATATCACCTGATTTTTCGGCAAGCTCTTCTTCTGTCATTGAAAAGTCATCGTGATAGACAAAATCACTGCCGGTATTGTAGGGCGGATCAATGTATATCATCTTGATCTTGCCGTGATAGTTGCGGCGGAGAAGTTTGAGGGCTTCGAGGTTGTCACCCTCTATGTAGATGTTTTCGGTAGTGTCGGGGTTAAGGCTGTCCTGCGGCTTGTATTTCAGCGTCCTGCCGTAAATATCCGACATAGCTTCTTTTTTGGCTGCCTGTTTGCCTGCCCATGTGAAATCATAGTGTTCGCTTGATACTTGTGGGAATTCACCCATTTCTTCTTTCAATGCGGTAAAGTCAACTTCGCCGTCCTTTATCGCTTCGGGAAAATACTGCCCCACAAGCGACAGGAATAACTCTGTGTTTGTTTTTTCTGTTGTTTCCTCTCCGAGTATGCCTTCGGGGACTTTTGGAAAGTCGGTCATTTTTGTTTCCTCCTTATGTAAAGAGCGATTTAATACCTTCAAAAACAGGATTTGCTACCGCTGCAGCAAACGCAATTTTCTTGCATATAGATGTAATTTTTCCTTCGGGATCTAATCTTTTAAGAAACTTAAAACAAGTTTTTAATACGCTTTCGTTGGGTTGCTCTGATTTCAGCTCTTTTTCGATTGTTTCCACACTTTCACTTGCATCAGTTCTATCTTCGGAATTTCCCAAAGTATTGATCTCGTTTCTAAGAGCTTCAAAGAGCTTAGCAAATTCTTCTGCGTTAGTAGCTATTCCGTTGTTCTGAACGGCATAGATTTTAGAATTATCCCTTGCATAATTAAACTGTCCACCTGATACAACGAATGTTGTGTTATCATCTAATCCCATTTCGATACCTATCTCCTTTAAATAATCTGAAATGTGCATAATCAGCACACTGGTCATTCTGTGATTAAATTGTTCCAAGTTTACGTGAAGCGAATCAACTTCTCCGAACATACAGATATATACCATCGGAAATTCCGTGTATGTTGAAGCAATGTGTTTGAGCATAGAGTAAATAAATCTTACCTCGTCCTCATCTGTTTCAACTGGAAATTCCTCGATTTCGTTGTTTTTTGCCTGATCGAGCAAGAACTTGATTTCGCTATTATATCCACCGCAGCTTTCAATATAATCTTTTATAATTTCTGTCGTATCAATATAACTGATAAACTTCTTCAAAACATCAATATAATCGGCATACGGTGCTTGCATTAAACGATTAGCTTTGCTGTTAAATCTACTGATGATTATTTTCAATTCTTTTCTATTTATCTGCAATATTTATCACCCCATAATAAATCTGTAAGTGTTTATCAGTGAGGAAATAAAGCTGTCAACTGACCTAAAAACGGATACACTTTGTCTGCAAAAGTCAGTAATGCACAGCACGCGCTTGCAAATTTCACTCCACTATCAATTTTCCTCAGTATCTTAAAATGACTTTTTACATTTTTTTCGTTAGGTTGTTCAGAAAGCAATTCGTCCTGAATTATATCCATACTGTCGTTTGCGGTTTCTCTATCATCATCGGAAATATCTTCAGCAAGAGCTGCACGCATTGCATCGATAAACTGAGTGAAATCTTCTGTTTTTATACCATTGTTTTGTGTAGCATTGATTGTTGCATTGTCATTTGCAAGATTAAACTGCCCGGAATTATTTATTACAACACTTGTATTATCATCTAACTTCATTTTTATGCCTTCCTTTGATAAATAATTTGTTATATACATATTCAAAACCGAAACTACTCTATTATTAAATGCATCAAGCATATCATTAAACTTACTAGCGGAGGAATACTTTATGAGTATTCCTAATGGAACAGTTTCGTATTTTCTGCTAATGAATTTAAGCATTGAAAAAACAGTTCTTACTTCTTCGTTTTCAGTATCACCTAAAACGAAGCCAAACCGTCTGTTACTCAAAGCTTTACTAAAGTTATCCTCTGTGTTTTCATCATATCCACCACAACGGTCAATATAATCCTTTGTTATTTCAGTTGATTCAAGAAAAGAAATATATTTTTTCAGAACATCAATATAATCATAATAATCAGCTCTCATCAAACGATTTGCGATAACTTCATAATCTTTGATTATCAATCTGAGTTCAGTTCTATTCATCTGCAAAATTAATCACCCCACAAAACGGACAAAAACTACAAGACATTTTTAATAACGGATTTATTTTCGCACTGCGATTGCAGCACTTGTAATGATTTACAACAAGATTGTCAATTATAGAATGTATTGGTTTTTCGTATTTATGCTTTGGCTTTTTCCCTGCTTTGAATGAAACTACACTGTTTGAAGAAAACTGTCGCTCCATTTTTTTGAAACTGTCATATACAAGATCTGAATAATCATTTTCCATCTTGGCTTGTCCCAACTCAATAACATCTTTTGTAAGATAATTATCGCTGATGAGTCCACAGCTTGGACAGTTTATATTCAATATACTATCATCCTCCAAATCCCTTACAGTACATTTAAAAAATGAACCACAATGATGACATTGAAGGAGAATATAACCATCTTCATCTGAAGGTATGGAAATCTTAATAGTAACTCCATCACTCATTTCTACTGTAATCCCTCCAACTGTTTTATTATAGTTTTTATCTGCGAATTGAAATTTGACTTTTCGGATATAGTCTTTGCTTTTGCGGCTGACAGCTTTGCTGCTTTAAGCTGTTTCAGCAATGGCAATAGCCGTTTTGCCTTTTCTTCATCATACCACAACTTTTTATTGTCAATCAGCTCGTCCTGTCCTGAGAATAACCCCTGATTGCTTACAAGAAATGCTTTTGTCATCATTTCTATATAGAAAGCGTGTTTGTTGCTGCGGTTGAGAATGGTTTCATAGTCGATATACAAAGCAAACAGCGTTTTTGTATCGTTCTGAAACTCAAGCGGCAGCTTAGAGGACAGATACTCACTTTCAATAACTATCTCTTTTTTGTTCTGCTTGTTAAGCCGCTTGTCTGCAAAACTGTACTGTTCCTCTGTTCCGTCCGTAAACTCGATAACGCAAAGGGGGCTGATATATTTCTGTACGATAGACGCAACATAGGGAGCTTGCTTTAATTCTGTCAGAGTTATCCGCAGAAACATAATGACCTGACAGTTATAATCTTCATTGACTAAATTCGGTATGTCAAAGCCTTCGATTTGGTAAGTCAGGCGAATATCCTTGACGGCAGTTTCAAAACGCTTTTTATCAGCACCCGTCAGATTTGCACCTCTGATAAAAGTTACCTTTGCAACATTAGCATCTTTTTTGAATTTTTCGGGAAGGGATAGCATACTAATCCTCCTTGCGAACAATTATGAAAGAAACAAGCTCAAAATCATCACTTGTCTTGTCGGCAAAGTCATTTTTAAAACCGCCGAAATCAAACAGCGTAAATCCTGCGTTGTCCTCCTCAACTTTCTGAATTGAACCGACTACTTTATTAAGTAAATCGGAATATCTGCTCATATTGGTAGTATTCTTTGTTTCACGCAAAAATGCCCTCACAAGTTCTTCGTTGACAGTATTCATTTTGTAACAAAGACCTCTGAATCGTTTAAGCAGTTCACGAGCCTGTGTGCTTTTATAAACAACTTCGCCCTCATCTGAAACAAAAGACAGATAATAAGGAAAGAGGGAACTGTCTGAATTGGGCTTTTCTTCATTGTTTTTATATTTGAAGCAGAATAGTACACCATTCTGATTGATACCCAATTCATTAGCTTTGGCAATAGAATAGATACCTCTCGGCACTTGTACCAATTCTTTATGCGAGCGTATAAACTGTGACAATTCGTATATGTACTGATTCATATTCAGGTCGGTAATGGAAATGGTATCGCTTGCATCGTCAATGTCAATTACTTCGCTTCGGAGCTTCTCCATTTGCCTTGTACGGAAACTCAGATCATTCATCTCAGGGCTTAACAGGTTGTCGTCTCCCGTTGAAACAACATTTGACTGTATCATCTTCTTTTTTACACGGCTTTCAAGACCAAGATATTCGTTTAAGTCCATAGCTGGAAAGAAGTTGATCAGTTTGATTTGTGCATTTCTGCTTCCGATACGGTCAATTCGTCCGAAACGCTGAATAAGATGTACCGGATTCCATTGAATATCATAATTGATAACGGTGTCACAGTCCTGCAAGTTCTGTCCTTCGGAAATACAATCCGTTCCGATCAGTACTGTGATTTGCCTGTCCTCCGGAATATTGGTATTTTTTGAAACCGGAGAGAAGTAGGTGAGGACTTTATTGAAATCAAACTGAACCTGTCTCCCAGATTTTTGAACGGGTTTCAGATGTTGCGGAATAGTGGTCTGCGGTTTGTCTGATCCACTTACCATTCCTGTATAGTATCCTCTCGACAATAGTTCACCCGATACTGCTTCATACAAGTATCTTGCAGTATCAGCAAAGGCCGAAAAGATAAGTATCTTTTTGTTTCCG
>Ga0256405_10012490_pt1 | contig 10510 bp, 9 predicted proteins | sample RumenRJG_02DNA_FD_189096 | JGI IMG/M metagenome (GOLD analysis project Ga0256405, IMG submission 189096) | Bovine rumen microbial communities from Lethbridge, Alberta, Canada - RJG_02 | ecosystem: Host-associated > Mammals > Digestive system > Stomach > Rumen | place: Canada: Alberta | collected... | reverse complement strand
GATGGACGAATTGCTGGACGAACAGCATTGGAAGGACGATTACAATAATGTACGTGCGCGTACTATTATATTATTGTTCTATGAAACAGGTATCCGTCTGGCAGAGTTGGTGGGACTGGACGACGCTGATGTCGATCTGGCAGCCATGCAACTGAAGGTGACTGGCAAGCGCAACAAACAGCGCATCGTCCCTTTTGGTGAAGAACTCGCCGCCGCACTACGCGACTATGTCGCACGGCGTGACCGGGAGGTGGAACGCCAGTCGCCGGCTCTGTTCCTAGACAGGAAAGGCGAGCGGATCAGCCGGAGCGTGGTGCAGCGCATTGTCAAAACACACCTGACGGGGTTTACGACGCTGAAGAAACGTTCGCCCCACGTGTTGCGACACAGCTTTGCCACCGCTATGCTGAACAACGGCGCAGGTCTCGAGAGTGTCAAGAAGCTGCTCGGTCACGAGAGCTTGGAGACGACGGAGATTTATACGCACACAACGTTGGAACAGCTAAAACGAGTTTACAATGAAGCCCATCCAAGGGCATAACCTTATTTAATAACTATTTAAAAATAGGAGGTAACTATGGAAATTAAGATTCAGTCGATTCACTTCGACGCCACCGAGAAGTTAGAGGCGTTCATCGAAAAGAAGGTCGCCAAGTTAGAGAAATCATTTGAAGATATACAGAAAGTAGAGGTGCAATTGAAAGTTGTCAAGCCTGCTACCGCTCAGAATAAGGAAGTCAGCCTCTCTGTGGCTGTCCCTGGGTCGACTCTCTTTGTAGAGAAAACAACCGACTCTTTTGAGGAGAGTACCGACCTTTGTGTCGATTCAATGCGGGCTCAACTGCAGAAATTTAAGGAAAAATTGAGGAATCATTAAAAAAAACTCGAAAAAGTTTTGGTGATTCAAAAATAAGTTGTAACTTTGCAGCCGTTTTCCGACAGGTCGTAAATCTGAAACAGAGAACGGCTGCTTTGAGAAGCCTCTTTAGCTCAGTTGGCCAGAGCACGTGATTTGTAATCTCGGGGTCGTTGGTTCGAATCCGACAAGAGGCTCAAGGATAGCGAAAGCAATCCAAGCCGCACGTCTCAAAAAAGAGAGGAAGACAAGACGCAAGTCTATAAATTGGGTGGATACCAGAGTGGCCAAATGGGGCAGACTGTAAATCTGCTGGTTTTTACCTTCGGTGGTTCGAATCCATCTCCACCCACTCTCAAGAGGTGTTTTTGCGGAAATAGCTCAGTTGATAGAGCACTAGCCTTCCAAGCTGGGGGTCGCGGGTTTGAGCCCCGTTTTCCGCTCTATGAACAAATGCTGTAATAGCTCAGTGGTAGAGCACTTCCTTGGTAAGGAAGAGGTCCTGAGTTCAACTCTCAGTTACAGCTCTCTGAGAGAAATGAGGAGGAGCAAAAACATAAGTATTCAAAATATACAAAATTAATAAACAAACAAAACAATGGCAAAAGAACAATTTGTGCGCACCAAACCGCACGTGAACATTGGTACTATCGGTCACGTTGACCACGGTAAGACTACTCTGACTGCTGCTATCACCACTGTGCTGGCTAAGCAGGGCCTCTCCGAGGTGAAGTCTTTCGACCAGATTGATAATGCTCCCGAGGAGAAGGAGCGTGGTATCACCATCAACACCGCTCACGTTGAGTATGAGACTGCAAAGCGTCACTATGCTCACGTTGACTGCCCGGGCCACGCTGACTATGTGAAGAACATGGTTACTGGTGCTGCTCAGATGGATGGTGCTATTCTTGTTGTTGCTGCTACTGATGGTCCTATGCCTCAGACCCGTGAGCACGTCCTGCTCGCTCGTCAGGTGAACGTTCCCCGTCTGGTTGTCTTCCTGAACAAGTGCGATATGGTTGAGGATGAGGAGATGCTGGAGCTCGTTGAGATGGAGGTCCGCGAGATTCTGGAGCAGTATGAGTTCGAGGAAGATACTCCTATCATCCGTGGTTCTGCCCTCGGTGCCCTGAACGGTGTTGCTAAGTGGGAAGAGAAGGTGATGGAGCTGATGAACACTTGCGACGAGTGGATTCAGGAGCCTCCGCGTGCTACCGACAAGCCCTTCCTGATGCCTGTTGAGGACGTGTTCTCTATCACAGGTCGTGGTACTGTTGCTACCGGCCGTATCGAGACTGGTGTCATCCACGTTGGTGACGAGGTTGAGCTGCTCGGTCTTGGTGAGGACAAGAAGTCGGTTGTTACCGGTGTTGAGATGTTCCGCAAGATTCTTGACGAGGGTCAGGCTGGTGATAACGTAGGTCTGCTGCTCCGCGGTATCGACAAGAACGAGATCAAGCGCGGTATGGTGCTCTGCCATCCGGGTCAGATCAAGCCCTTCAAGAAGTTCAAGGCTTCTATCTACGTCTTGAAGAAGGAAGAGGGTGGCCGTCACACTCCGTTCGGCAACAAGTATCGTCCCCAGTTCTACCTCCGCACCATGGACTGCACGGGTGAGATCACTCTGCCCGCTGGCGTTGAGATGGTGATGCCTGGTGATAACGTTGAGATCACTGTTGAGCTGATCTACGCTGTTGCTCTGAACAAGGGTCTGCGCTTCGCTATCCGCGAAGGTGGCCGCACCGTTGGTTCTGGTCAGATCACTGAGGTCTTCGAGGACTAATCGTTAGGTATATTGCTGTGCCACAGCAATACACAAAACAACAATAAGACCAAGCCCCCACTTATGGGTGGGGGCTTACTTACGGGAATAGCTCAGTTGGTAGAGCATCGGTCTCCAAAACCGAGGGTCGTGGGTTCGAGTCCTCCTTCCCGTGCTAAAAGAAGATAATAAAGATGTTCAAGAAGTTTATTGAGTATTGCAAGGCTTGCTATGACGAGCTTGCCCATAAGACGACATGGCCGACGCGCTCTGAGTTGACTCACAGTGCCGTTGTTGTATTGTCTGCCTCTTTGGTAATAGCCTTGGTGGTATGGGCTATGGACAGTTTGTTCAAGTTTGTGATGACAGGTATCTATTCACTCGGAATGTAATTCCAGTAAATGAAGATTGAGAGATGGCAGAGTCAGGAATGAAATGGTATGTACTGCGTGCTGTTAGCGGAAAAGAGGCGAAGGTCAAAGAGTATCTTGAGGCTTTGATGAAGCATGACAAGGTGCTTGAGGCAAATGTTGGTCAGATTCTGCTTCCTACAGAAAAATACGCACAACTTCGCAACGGCAAACGTGTTGTGAAGGAGAAGCTGTTTCTTCCGGGCTATGTTCTTGTAGAGGCTAATCTCCAGGGTGAGGTGGCACATACTTTGCGCTTTACGCCAAACGTGCTTGGTTTCCTTGGTGGTCTTGACAATCCTTCACCTGTCCGTCAGGCTGACATTAACCGTATTCTCGGTACGGCAGAAGAGACTGCTATTCGTACTGAGGACGTGATGGTGCCTTTCTCAGTCGATGAGTCTGTGAAGGTGACCGACGGTCCGTTCAGCGGATTCACTGGTATCATTGAGGAGGTCAATGCCGAGAAGCACAAGCTGAAGGTGAATGTGAAGATTTTCGGTCGTAAGACGCCGTTAGAACTTTCATTTAATCAAGTAGAAAAAGAATAGGACGTAATTTGTTACGGTACGTCCCTTTCGTATATACGGTCAGGGAGGCTTCCACTCTCGTGACTTATATAACAATCAAAATAATTACAAAACAGAAATGGCTAAAGAAGTTGCTGGATTAATCAAATTACAGATTAAAGGTGGCGCTGCGAATCCCTCTCCCCCTGTAGGCCCTGCACTGGGTTCAAAGGGTATCAACATTATGGGATTCTGCAAAGAGTTCAACGCCAGAACCCAGGATAAGGCAGGAAAGATTCTTCCTGTTGTTATCACTTACTACGCTGACAAGTCATTCAGTTTCGTTATTAAGACTCCTCCCGCAGCTGTCCAGCTGATGGAGGCAGCAAAGGTCAAGGGTGGTTCTTCTGAGCCTAACCGTAAGAAGGTGGCTTCAGTGACCTGGGATCAGGTTCGTGCCATCGCCGAAGACAAGTTGGCTGACCTGAACTGCTTTACTGTAGAGTCTGCTATGAAGCTGATTGCTGGTACTGCTCGTAGTATGGGTATCACTGTACAAGGGGAGTTCCCTGGTAAATAACAAATAACTTCAATTAAGGAAATGAGTAAACTGACAAAAAATCAAAAGTTAGTAGCTGATAAGGTTGAAGCAGGGAAAGCCTACACGTTGAAAGAAGCCGCTGCGCTGGTGAAGGAAATCACCACGACAAAGTTTGAGGCTTCCGTAGATATCGATGTACGCTTGGGCGTCGACCCGCGTAAGGCTAACCAGATGGTTCGTGGCGTGGTATCGCTGCCGAACGGTACTGGTAAGGTTACTCGCGTGCTCGCTCTCTGTACACCCGACCAGGAAGCTGCTGCCAAGGAGGCCGGTGCCGACTATGTTGGTCTTGACGAGTATATCGACAAGATCAAGCAGGGTTGGACTGATGTTGATGTTATCATCACGATGCCGTCTTGCATGGGTAAGCTCGGTCCTCTCGGTCGTATCCTCGGTCCTCGTGGCCTGATGCCGAACCCGAAGAGTGGTACTGTGACTATGGATGTTGCTAAGGCAGTAAAAGAGGTTAAGCAGGGTAAGATTGACTTCAAGGTTGACAAGGCTGGTATTGTGCATACTTCAATTGGTAAGGTGACCTTCACCGCTGATCAGATTTTTGAGAATGCGAAGGAGTTTATCGCTACTATTATCAAGCTGAAGCCTGCTGCCGCCAAGGGTACATACATCAAGAGTATCTTTGTGTCAAGCACTATGAGTAAGGGTATCAAGGTCGATCCTAAATCAGTTGAATAAGGCCACTAATTTCACTAAATTAAACGAATTCAAATGAAAAAGGAAGTAAAAGATACTATTATTGTAGAGCTTGGCGAACAGCTGAAGAATTTTCCTCACTTCTACTTGGTCGACCTGGCCGGTCTGAATGCTGAGAAGACCTCTGAGCTGCGCCGCAAGTGCTTCAAGAACGAGATTAAGTTGCTGATGGTGAAGAACACGCTTCTTCACAAGGCATTTGAGGCATCTGACATTGACTTCTCTCCGTTGTACGACTGCTTGAAGGGTAACACTGCTATTATGTTCACCCAGACAGCTAACGTTCCCGCTAAGCTGATCAAGGAGTACAAGAAGGAAGGTATCCCCGCCCTGAAGGGTGCTTATGCCGAGGAGAGCTTCTTCGTTGGTGCTGACAAGCTCGAGGAGCTGGTTGCTATCAAGAGCAAGAGCGAGCTTATTGCCGATGTTGTTGCACTGTTGCAGTCTCCTATCAAGAATGTTGTCTCTGGCCTGAACGCTGGTGGCAAGATTCACGGCCTGCTTGACGCTATCGCTGAGCGTAACAAATAAGCGAAAAAAAGTAACATTAACATTAAAAACAATTAAATTTTAAAATAAAATGGCAGATATTAAAGCTATTGCAGAAGAGTTGGTAAACCTTACTGTAAAAGAAGTAAATGAGTTGGCAACTGTCCTGAAGGACGAGTATGGAATTGAGCCCGCCGCTGCAGCTGTTGCTGTTGCTGCTGGTCCCGCAGCTGGCGGTGAGGCCGCTGCTGCTGAGGAGAAGACTTCTTTCGACGTCATCCTGAAGTCAGCCGGTGCTGCTAAGCTCCAGGTTGTGAAGGCTGTGAAAGAGGCTTGCGGTCTTGGCCTGAAGGAGGCTAAGGATCTCGTTGACGGTGCTCCCGCTACCGTTAAGGAAGGTCTGAGCAAGGAAGAGGCTGAGAACCTGAAGAAGACCATCGAGGCCGCTGGTGCCGAGGTTGAGCTGAAGTAATCAGTCACACATCAATATCTTTTGGTTAGGAACTCTCCAGTCGAGGGCTCCTAACCTTTTTCTTGTCTTTGCTAGTATCTCTAGGATGTCTAGATGTACTAGAAATACTAGAATACTAGAAACAAATAAATAATTATGGCATCAAAAGTAATAGACAACAGAGTAAACTTTGGCAGCGTCAAGAATCCCATGCCATTCCCCGATTTCCTTGACGTGCAATTAAAGTCTTTCAAAGACTTCCTACAGTTGGACACTCCGCCTGAGGAACGCAAGAACGACGGTCTGTATAAGGTGTTCGCCGAGAACTTCCCTATCACCGATACACGTAACAACTTTGTCCTTGAGTTCCTGGATTACTATATCGACCCGCCCCGTTACACCATCGAAGAGTGTCTGGAGCGTGGCCTGACGTATAGCGTACCCTTGAAGGCTAAGCTGAAGCTGTATTGCACCGATCCCGACCATGAGGATTTTGGTACGGTTATTCAGGATGTGTTCCTTGGTCCCATCCCTTACATGACGGCCAACGGTACGTTTGTCATCAACGGCGCCGAGCGTGTCGTGGTGTCACAGTTGCACCGCTCGCCGGGTGTTTTCTTCGGTCAGAACGTCCATGCTAACGGTACGTTGCTCTACTCCGCCCGTATCATCCCGTTCAAGGGTTCGTGGATCGAGTTCGCTACTGACATCAACAACGTGATGTACGCCTATATCGACCGTAAGAAGAAGTTGCCTGTTACGACGCTGTTGCGTGCCATCGGTTTCGAGTCCGATAAGGACATCCTTGAGATCTTCAATCTTGCCGAAGAGGTTAAGGTCAACAAGAAGGCCCTGAAGGGTGTCGTCGGTTCGAAGCTTGCCGCCCGTGTGTTGAAGAGTTGGAACGAGGACTTCGTCGACGAGGACACCGGTGAGGTGGTTTCCATTGAGCGTAACGAGGTTATCATGGAGCGTGAGACCGAGATTACTGAGGAGAACATGATGGACATCCTGGAGAGTGGTGCTCAGACCATCCTTGTCCATAAGGACGAGCAGGCTGCTCAGGACTACAGCATCATTTTCAACACATTGGCTAAGGACTCGTCGAACTCTGAGAAGGAGGCTGTGCTGTATATCTACCGCCAGCTGCGTAATGCCGACCCTGCCGATGATGCCTCGGCACGTGAGGTCATCCAGAACCTGTTCTTCTCCGACAAGCGCTATGACTTGGGCGACGTAGGTCGCTATCGTATCAACAAGAAGCTTGGTCTCAATACCGACATGGATGTCCGTGTGCTGACCAAGGAAGATATTATTGAGATTATCAAGTATCTCATCCAGCTCATCAACTCTAAGGCCACCGTCGACGATATCGACCACCTGTCGAACCGTCGTGTGCGTACCGTCGGTGAGCAACTGTCGAACCAGTTCTCTATCGGCCTGGCCCGTATGAGCCGCACCATCCGTGAGCGTATGAACGTCCGCGACAACGAGGTGTTTACTCCTATGGACCTTATCAATGCCAAGACCATTTCGAGCGTCATCAACTCGTTCTTCGGCACCAACCCGCTGTCGCAGTTCATGGACCAGACGAACCCGCTGGCTGAGGTGACCCACAAGCGTCGTCTCTCGGCACTGGGTCCTGGCGGTCTGTCGCGTGAGCGTGCCGGTTTCGAGGTGCGTGACGTACACTATACCCACTACGGCCGTCTCTGTCCTATTGAGAGCCCTGAAGGCCCGAACATCGGTCTTATCTCGTCGCTCTGTGTCTATGCCAAGATTAACGAGCTGGGCTTCATCCAGACGCCTTACCGTAAGGTGGAGAATGGTGTTGCCAACCTCGACAACAACGAGATTGTCTACCTGACCGCCGAGGAAGAGGCAGAGCATATCATCGGACAGGGTAACGCTCCGCTGAATGATGACGGAACGTTTATCCGCGACGTGGTGAAGTGCCGTCAGGATGCCGACTTCCCCGTCGTTCCCCCGACGGATGTCGACCTGATGGACGTCTCGCCGCAGCAGATTGCCTCTATCGCCGCCTCGCTCATCCCCTTCCTGGAGCACGATGACGCCCACCGTGCACTGATGGGATCGAACATGATGCGCCAGGCAGTGCCCCTGCTCCACAACGAGGCACCTATCGTAGGTACCGGTATTGAGAAGCAGGTTTGTGAGGACTCCCGCACGATGGTGACCGCCGAGGGCGATGGTGTTGTCGAGTATGTCGATGCCACCACCATCCGCATTCTCTACGACCGTACCGAGGACGAGGAGTTTGTCTCGTTCGAACCCGCTCTGAAAGAATATCGTATTGCGAAGTTCCGCCGTACGAACCAGAATATGACCATCGACCTGCGCCCCATCTGTAACAAGGGACAGCGCGTGAAGGCCGGTGACATCCTTACCGAGGGCTACGCCACCGAGAACGGTGAGCTGGCACTTGGCCGTAACCTCCTTGTGGCTTACATGCCTTGGAAGGGTTACAACTATGAGGATGCTATCGTGCTCAACGAGCGCATCGTCCGTGAAGACATCCTCACCTCCGTCCATGTCGACGAGTACTCTCTCGACGTCCGTGAGACGAAGCGTGGTGTCGAGGAGTTCACAGCCGATATTCCCAACGTCAGCGAGGAGGCTACCAAGGACCTCGACGAGAACGGTGTCATCCGTGTCGGTGCCCGTGTCGAGCCGGGCGACATCCTCATCGGTAAGATTTCGCCGAAGGGCGAGAGCGACCCGTCGCCTGAGGAGAAGCTGCTCCGTGCCATCTTCGGCGACAAGGCCGGCGACGTGAAGGACTCTTCACTGAAGGCCAATCCCTCGTTGTCGGGTGTCATCATCGACAAGAAGCTCTTCGCCCGTGCTATCAAGACCCGCCAGACCAAGATGCAGGACAAGAAACTGCTCGAGAAGATTGACGAGGAATACGAGGCAAAGGTTGACGACCTGAAGGATATCCTCATCGACAAGCTCGTCACGCTGACCAAGGGCAAGACCTCTCAGGGCGTGAAGGACTATACCGGTGCCGAGATTATCACCAAGGGTTCGAAGTTTACCGTTACGGCCCTGCGTAACTTAGAGTACGGCGACGTTCAGATCAGCAACTGGACTACCGACGAGCATAACAACCAGCTCATTGCCCAGCTGATTATCAACTTCATGAAGAAGTACAAGCTGCTCGACGCTGAGATGAAGCGTAAGAAGTTTGCCATCACTATCGGCGACGAGCTGCCCTCAGGCATCCTGCAGATGGCCAAGGTCTATGTGGCCAAGAAGCGTAAGATTGGTGTCGGTGACAAGCTTGCCGGTCGTCACGGTAACAAGGGTATCGTCTCGAAGGTTGTCCGTCAGGAGGATATGCCGTTCCTTGAGGACGGTCGTCCCGTCGACCTCGTGCTGAACCCGCTGGGTGTGCCTTCCCGAATGAACCTCGGCCAGATCTTCGAGGCTATCCTCGGTGCTGCCGGCAAGCGTCTCGGCGTGAAGTTTGCCACACCTATCTTCGACGGTGCCAAGCTCGACGACCTGGCCGAATGGACCGACAAGGCCGGTCTGCCCCGTCTCTGCTCTACTTACCTGTACGACGGTGAGACGGGTGAGCGCTTCGACCAGCCGGCAACGGTGGGCATCACCTACTTCCTCAAGCTCGGTCACATGGTTGAGGACAAGATGCACGCCCGTTCTATCGGCCCGTACTCACTCATCACGCAGCAGCCCCTTGGCGGTAAGGCCCAGTTCGGCGGCCAGCGTTTCGGTGAGATGGAGGTCTGGGCACTGGAGGCCTTCGGTGCCAGCCATGTGCTTCAGGAGATTCTTACTATCAAGTCTGATGATACCGTCGGTCGTGCCAAGGCCTACGAGGCCATCGTCAAGGGCGACCCCATGCCTACGCCGGGCATTCCCGAGTCGCTCAACGTGCTGCTGCACGAGTTGCGTGGCTTAGGTCTTAGCATAACCATGGACTAATTTGGTAATTGAAAATTGAAAATTGAAAATTGAAAATTATGGCTTTCAAGAAAGATAATAAGACAAAGAGTAATTTCACCAAGATTACCATCGGACTTGCTTCCCCCGAAGACATCCTCGATAGCAGCTATGGCGAGGTCACCAAGCCCGAGACCATCAACTATCGTACCTATAAGCCTGAGCGCGACGGCCTGTTCTGCGAGCGCATCTTCGGTCCTACTAAGGACTACGAGTGCGCCTGCGGCAAGTACAAGCGCATTCGCTACAAGGGCATCGTCTGCGACCGTTGCGGCGTTGAGGTTACTGAGAAGAAGGTGCGCCGCGAGCGTGCCGGCCACATCGAGCTTGTCGTTCCCGTGGCTCACATCTGGTATTTCCGTTCGTTGCCCAATAAGATTGGCTATCTGCTTGGTCTGCCCACCAAGAAGCTCGATGCCGTCATCTATTATGAGCGTTATATCGTCATCCAGCCGGGCCTTATGGCCGGTAAGAAAGACGGCGAGGGTAACGACATGATAGGCTCCAACAAGTTTGACCTTCTCTCTGAGGAGGAATACAACAACATCATGGACAACTATATCGACGAGAACAACGACTATCTTGAGGACAGCGATCCTAATAAGTTCATTGCCAAGATGGGCGCTGAGGCCATCTACGACCTGCTCACCCAGCTCGACCTCGACTCGCTCAGCTACGAGCTGCGCGACCGTGCCAATACCGACTCTTCGGTACAGCGCAAGAACGAGGCCTTG
>Ga0256405_10012489_pt1 | contig 10510 bp, 2 predicted proteins | sample RumenRJG_02DNA_FD_189096 | JGI IMG/M metagenome (GOLD analysis project Ga0256405, IMG submission 189096) | Bovine rumen microbial communities from Lethbridge, Alberta, Canada - RJG_02 | ecosystem: Host-associated > Mammals > Digestive system > Stomach > Rumen | place: Canada: Alberta | collected... | reverse complement strand
CTTGCTGTCACCGTCTTCATATTCAGACCTGCCCCATCTTATATAGAAATCATCCATAGTTTGTTTCATCCATTCTGAACAATGTGATCATTTTCCAGGGTATTGTAGCATGTCCGGCGCCGGGTGCAAAAGAATAATAAGACGCAGGCAAGGACACAGGAGGGAAAATCCTTATGGGAGTGTCGGGGCATCTGCCCATGGCCACAAGTATTATAAATTATAATCAGATGATAATTTTATCATACTTATTGATTGAAGAGTCCGAAAAATCGGGTATAATAATTATAGTCTGGAACGGTATTTTCGTCTGCACACCGTATTATTTCCGGGGGACTACAGGGTCATCGGCTCAGTTGATCCTGTATCGGAATACACCAGGCAGAGCAACCAAAGAAAAGATTACTTGAAACGACATGGGATGGTGAGCCCTCCCGGGAAAGGAAAGAGCATGAGAAGACTTTCAAAAATCCTGGCTTTTGTCATTGCCATAGCGATGGTACTTGCAATGGTGCTGCCGGCTATGGCGGCAGGAACAAACTCCATTACGGTCAATGTCAATTTTAAAGGGCAGACATATAAGCTGTATAAGCTTTTTAACGCGACTGTTAACTCTGAACGCGAAGGAAAAACAGATAGTGGCAGTGAGTCTTCTGTAATTGATTCCGGTATTTCCTATACCCTGATTGATGATACAGGCCATGCACTGTCAAAGGAATTTACTGTGACGAAGGCGGATGGTTCAGAAGTAACTGTTAAAGCCGGTGACTGGTTTGAGTATGTCAATGAATCGGACAAGAATATTCAGATTAAAGCAGGTGCGGATATTACTACAGAAGAGTTCCGCCTCTGGGCACAGCAATACGGCGAAGCTGTCGGTTCAGAGTTGACCGCAGCATCAGATAATGATGCAAATATCAAATGGACAGAGCTTGATGACGGTTATTATTTCATCACAACAACTACAGGCACGCTGGTTACCGTAGACAGCGTTGCGCCTAATGCAATTGTAAAAGATAAGAATACCCCTCCGACAATTGACAAAACGGTTGAAGAGGATTCTTCGAGCGAATATCAGAAACAAAATGATGCGGAAATCGGGCAGACTGTAAACTTTAAAACAGTCATCTATGCAAAGAAGGGCGGTTCCGGATACAAGCTTATGGACAAGATGGGTACGGGAATCACCTTTGACGGAGTAGATAGTATTAAAGTATATAAGGGAAGCGTTTCGGACGAAAATCTGGTGGCAAAAGGCGATGCGACCTGGAATGCAGCTGCCGGCGGAGATTACTATGCAGGAGCAGACGGGCAAAAAGAAGCAAACGCAGCAACCTTTACACTTACATTTGCGCAGCAATATATTGATTCGCTTACAGCTGACACGGAGCTGATTGTGACCTATTCTGCAACAGTTAACAGTGATGCCGTGATCAATACAGCTATTCCCAATAAAACCACGCTCGAATACGGCAACGAAACCCACACAGCCGAGAGTGAAACCAAAACTTTTGTCTGGGGAATCGACCTTCTGAAAAAAGACGGAAGCGATTCCAGCAAAAAACTGGCAGATGCTGAATTTGTTCTTTGCAGGAAAGTTACAGAGAATGGTACGGACAGTATTTTTTATGCCAAGTTTGATGCCAATCAGAAACTCACCGGTTGGACCAATGCCGACACGGAGACCGTAGCTAATCTTGTAAAGAAAGAGAAAGACTATTTTACGTCAAAAGAGGCGACAGTCCTTAAAACCGGTGCAGATGGTAAATTTGCTGTAACCGGCCTTGATGAGGGCAGTTATTTCCTGATTGAGGTGACAGCGCCTGCCGGCTATAACAAACTCGACCATCAGACAGATGTGACAGTTTCATCTACCGTGGCTTCTGATGGAACTAAACTTGAAAAAGACCTGACATCCGGAACAAATGGATCCACTCATGTAGATGTCGATAATAACCAGGGAACAATCCTTCCTTCCACCGGCGGCATCGGAACCACCATCTTCTATGTGGTGGGCGCGATCCTGGTGATTGGTGCAGGTGTTGTACTGATTACCCGCAGAAGGATGAAAAATGACTGATCCTTTCGCTTTTTAAGTGATCAGTGAATCGAGTAAATTGAATAGTGATTAAAACAGTGAAGGCAGGTCTCATGATACTTGAGACCTGCCTTCTTTTGCTTCATTTTAGTGTTGTTACATCAGTTACATCAGTGAACGATGTTTGCATTTTCGGATCAGTATGATTCCCGTGGCAGCAATGATGAGCAATGCTCCAAGGATCCTGATGATCCTGGTACCGGGACCACCTGTATAGGGAAGTATGACGCCCGGATTGTTCCAGACACGAACCTGCCAGGTGGAGTCGGCCTGCCCGGCCACCCAGTACTGGTCGCCTTTCTTTGTGACTTCTGCCTGGCTGCTGCCCTGCAGAGCTGTGATCTGAGTGGCTTCTACAAACAGCTTGACTGCAGAAGCCGGAGTTTCATAGCCGTCCGGAGCTTTTGTCTCGACCAGCCGGTATTCGCCGACTGCAAGTGCTCCCAGATTAAGAATGCCGTTGGTTCCTGTTGTTCCGGCCAGGACCGGAACAGCTCCGCTTCGGGGAGCATTGTGTGAATCATCGTAGTCGTCAGCTTTGTAAAGCGTGAAATCTGCTCCTGTCGTGAGGGTGTTATGTTCCGCATCGGTTTTCCAGACAGATACCATTTTTTCCTGATCATTCGGTATCCGGATCGTGTACAATACATTTCCGTCTTCCTCTTCCTGACTGATCCATTCGTCTGCCCCAATATCGGGAAGATTATTCAAAATGATCAGATCCTGAGGATCTGCGGATGTGACCCTTGAGGGAATACTGACGACCCCGTCGGCACTGATCGTAAAGACCAGATTGCCTTCGAGCGGTTTACAGCCATCCGGCGGATTTGTTTCAGTCAGGTAATAAGTTCCGGGAGGCAGTGCGGAGGTGATCTTGGGAATGATACCGTCCGCACCGGTGGTCAGAGCCTCGTATCCTTCCATAGGATTCTGGTCCTTTACCATTCCGCTGATTGTCGACACCTGTCTGTAGAGAGCGAACCGGGCATTTTCCAGTACTTTGTCGGTTGCATCTCCCTGAGAATTTTTAGCTACTTTCAGGGCCTGCAGGGAAAATCCCTTGTTTTTCAATGTTACGGTTGCCATCTGGTCATCTGTTGCCTGCTGGACCTCAAAGGTTCCATCTTCACCCTCTACGCTGACACGATCATCCACCAGGGTGATCGACCAGGATTCAGACGGTTTCTGGAAACCGGAGGGCGCCGCAGTCTCTTCCAGTACAGAGGTGCCGGGATCCAGATAGGCGATGGTGATCAAACCATCGGCATCAGAAGTATAGGTGCCGGTGCCGACCGGTTGACCGTCCTTCTTCAGTGTGAAAACGGCTCCCGGCAGTACGGCTCCGTTCCAGTCTGTCTTGATCAGCCTGACACCGCGGCGGGTATTGGTTACCGTATCTTCACGGACATTTTTGAAACTGTCGTTTACGCCGGAAGCTTCCCCGACTGTATAAGTTGCTTCGTAGGGAAGCTGGTCCTTTTCCACGCCGTCTTTGGTCGTCCCGCCTGCGTAGAGTGTTTCCTTCTCCCCGATTTTCTCGATGGAAGAGTAGGAGGTGACATTTCCGTCCTCATCTGTTACGGGATCGGTCAGCCGCACTTCATAGACCCTATAATCTTCGAAGGATGTACCTTCGGAGAGTTTTTCAAAATAGTAGTAGAGGGACGTGGCAGGAGAAGCCATCTTTCGAACAGACCCTTCCAGCAGCGTCTCGTCTTCCGATGTGCCTGTGCCGTCTGATGCATCCCCGCCTTCTCCGGAATGGTTCTTAATGTAAACCGCAAAATAAATATCATCATGGGTTTCCATATAGTCCGCGTCGGACCAGACCTTTTTAACTGTAAGTCCCCATCCCCGCTTGTTGTGTACCAGGATATGAGGATCTTCATTGGCTCGGATGGTTCCCTGATTAGGTTCTTCCTGTGAGATATAGGAGCCTTTGTCGCGCTCATAGTCCAGCAGAGAATAACCCGCAGGGATCTTTTCGGCTCTCTCCTCTACTTTAAAGGAAGAATCAACCGGAAGTCCTCGAAATTCTGCACTGTATCCGGCCGGAATGTTGCCATAGGAACCGCCGATCGATGTCTCAAAGACAATGTGCATTCGTTCTTCCTCTGCAAGACCTGAGAGATAGCCGGCAAGGTCGGCATAATCTTTATAAGGCAAAGAGACGAACCGCATTGTTGACGGATCCCAGCGGCAGTAAAAGCCATTCGGATCCTTGACGTAGTAGGACTTGTTTCTGACAGGGGTGACTGATCCGGAATCCTGCGCGGACATAGACAGTCTGAATTCAAAGGTGGTCTCGTCATCATCATATCCGATGAGTTTATTGCCGACGCGCTGCTCCTGTTCGGTGTCGGGATCCTGGACGGTATATCCGTTTTCGTCCCAGAGAACCTTGGAGACCGTAAGCGTCCGCAGGCTGTCAGGATCTACTTCATTCTCGTATTCAACCTTCGGGCAATCCTCTATTGTGGCCGGTGAAGTCTCATAGTCATGCCTGCCGGAATCATTGTCTTCGGACAGGTTTTCCCCATTGGCCTTGACGGACTTGAAAATATTCATATTGACGCCGCATTCCACGATCTTGTACTTGTCCGTGTTGTCCGGCATATCGATCGACGCAATCTCACCAGGTTTCAGGAAGAAGACATCATCGTAACCTTCGGTTTCCCCGACCGGTGTATAGTGATCGGCAAATTTAACCGGGCGGCCGGAACCCTGATAAGTGACAGCAGGGTCATCTTCATTCTGGGTGAGCTTCTTATAATCTTCCATTCCGGAGCTGTCTCTTGTCAGATACCAGATCTGGTAAGGAAATTCCATGAGACTGTAGTCAATATCATCGGACCCGGTAACCTTCTTGGTCAGTGTTACCTCTCCCGGCTTCACCGCGGTCAGGTTAAAACGCATGTGAAGGTTGGAGGCGCCTGCTCCGCGCTCCATATAATAGATCTTCATATGGTGTGTGGAAAAGTCCCGGAAAACAGTTTCTCCTTCGTCAAAAAACTGATTGAGATAGGCTTCTACCTCAGCGTTGTCTGCCTGGGGATTTCTCGCCCTGTAATTGGATTCAAAAATACTGCGAAGGGTCGTCGTTCCGTCTCTGCCCTGTACTTCACCCGTTCTGAAATTGACGGAACCGCTCATGGCCTGATGGACGCCGCCCAGATCCAGAACCAGCTCATCATCAACATAAAACCAGAAATCATCATCTCCGGAAAACTCAAAGATAATATCATGGCCCCATGCATCCAGTCCGTCAGCTGTCTGGGTAAAGTCTGCCGACATTTCCATACCGAAAAAGTAGTCGGCCTTGGCTTTTGGAATTTCATGGAGGCCTTCGCCGTAACGAGGGTCATTTTCCGAAAGACTATTGGCAGTGACATCGGTCGTATTCCTGTTTACCTCTGAATACGGCCAGGGCTCCCCTGTTTCCGGATTGATCAGCGAGTTATACGGCATGAACTGGCCGTGCCTCATTGTAGGATAATTTCCGGGTCTTTCAACGGTACCCAGCTGATCATATACTTCAAAGTTTCCGCTCGTGTTGGGCAGATAGGCAAAGTTTTTCGTGGAGTCAAACTCAAAATATCCGCTTTCGTCATAAATACTCTGGATGAAAAGGTGATTGACAGTCTGACTTCCTGAGAACAGGTTTCCAAGGGAACCTCCGTTGTGGGTGGTGCCCGGATAGCCGTTATCTCCGATATCCGTCGTGAGGAGGCCGGTGCTGTTGGAGTTGAGACCAAAGTATTGGGTCTGCACAGAATCCCTGTCGTTTTTGATCGTATTATTAAAATCGATCATCTTCATCTTGATGCCGTAATCATTATTATCTACGGTGTCTACCTCGGTCAGATGAACCTGAGCAGGTTTGACGATGGCAAAATAGAAGTCGTCGGCCTGTGCAGAAGGGCAGGGAACAACTCTGTTGTTTTCCAGATCAACCTTTAACCCCATGTAGGCGTAATAAGTGCTGTCCCAGCACTTTATTTTTGTGGTGTCCTCCTGGTAATAGCGTCCGTCCAGAATCAGATAGGCCGGATCGTCCGAAAAAAGTGTGTTGTTTGCAAGACCCGGAGAGAGATATTTGTCCGTATATGTATTCTGCAGTTCATGATAACCGTTGAGAGTCGTGTCATTCCCGTCGCTGTCTTTATTGTAGTAATCCGTCAGCTTCCAGTAGGCTGTTTCATACTGGGGCCCGACCCATTTGATCACATCACCTCCATCGTAGCAGCGGATCAGAGAGCCGTCATAATTTACGGCATAAAACTCATATTTAGAGCCGTTCCACACACGGGTATATAGAACGACTTCATCGGCGGGATCGAATGCGCGGATTTTCTTCGCCGTGTAGATCAGATAATCGTCTTCTGTAAGGGAGGATTTTTCCGCAAGCTTCATCCAGCAGTTCGCATTACTGTCAGATGTCGCTATGAAGCTTCTGCTGCCTTCCTCACCGGTTACCGCCAGGAAGGTTCCGTCTACGGAGAAAGAATAATATCCCTTATACGCATCTGTTCCGGGAACGACGCTGATGACACTTCCTTCTTCCGGGGTACTGGTCAGGCCGAGGTTACCGTTTATGATCGTCAGATACATGTCCTGTCCGTTTACAGGTGTCGTTATATAATATTTGTCCCCTCCTGCCGAGTGGAAAGTCCAGTCTGTAATATCGCTGTCGAGCGGCACAAAAAGAGAGCCTGAATCTGCCTGGGTTTCCAGGATTGTCATATCCTCAGACTTCAATGACCCGCTGCCGGCGTCTTCGGACATAAGAGCCGAGCAGAAGATGCTCCCGGAATCATATACGATACCTGCGGTTTTTCCGTCAAGCTGATAATAATCATCAGGAACCTCCATAGCATCGGCATAATGCAGGGCGATCCGGCTGTTGACATTATTCGTATTATTGGTATAAAGCCTTATCCCTCCGCCACCGTTGGAATGCTGCAGCCACATGTTCTCTCCGGCATGTTTGATATAAAACCTTCTTTCGACGCCGCCGTTGCTTATGTCGAAAGCCGTTCCGGTAGTATCCAGCTTCAATTCTTTGCTGCCGGAACTTTTCTGCTTTATGTACTGCTTTCCGCTGCTTGTGTAGGTATAAATATAATACTGATTCGTTTGTCCTTCGACGGGTTCAAAGAACCAGACAGCTGCACTATCGACAACGTTTGTTTCTGCAAAGCAGCCGTTTTTGTTCATATTGTTGGTGAAGTATTTGGGCGGATCACCATAGGACAGATAAAAGCCTACGCTGCTAAGATCCTCAATTCCGGCAAGCTCGTCCACATTTAACACTTTATTCGAGTATTGATCCGGCGCGCCTACGATTGCATAAACACTAAAGCCGCCCGTCTGAAAACTTATAATCCTGCCGTCCCCGTCGGCCTCCTGAATGCTGGTATCCTCTATGATGTCTCCCGCATCATCTCCGTCGGAAAAATGCACAACGCTGAGGTCATCGCTCTGCGCGTCAGACAGTTCGATCGTGACATTTACATCGCTGCCCTCCGCCGGCTGATATTTTACTTCCGGGTCGTCCTGATCCACAATACTGATATCAAACAGCCGGATATAGTGGTCACTTCCCTCTTCGATCTCCAGTGCGTTCTCAGAATAGGACACATACTCTTCATAGCTGATGCCGTGTACAGAGGTAGTATCGGAATCCTCATTGTCATCGGAGGTGATCTCCCTCACACGCAGATCGGCATTCACAGGAATGCCGGCATTTTCGCCAAGTGTAACAGTGATCTTGTAATTATTGCCGTCACTTGCCAGTATGTTTTTCTCGATTGTTGTCCCGATGATGGCAAATACAGAGAAGGTATCTGTATCGAAAGCGACCTCTTCCACAGAAGTTTCTGTACCCTTGGTGGTGGTTTCCAGCATGCGGGGCGTCTCTTCCTCTCCCTCGAAATGAACTGTTTTCACTTCCGCGTTATTGGTCCGCTCCATGACTTCATTGTAGATGATCTGAACAGAGACCGGAGCCAGGGGCTCGATCACTTTTTCGCCGCTGAGGATGGAGATGTCAAAGAGCCGCACCCAGGCTGCTTTTTCTGTTGTCTCGCCGGGCTCTGTATCTTCAACATCTGCCTGCTCTGCCAGTGCGCTCTCCGCCATGGCTTTTTCCGCCTGCTCACGGTACTCTTCGTATATTTTGTCCTCCTGCGTGATCTCTGTCACGGAGAGGACCGCATCCGAAGGAATGCCCGATTCTTCGCCGAAAGAGACGGTGACAGTATAGTCGGGACCTTCGAAGGTCAATGTTCCTGCAAAAGGTTCTGCTGCGGTTTCGCCCGTTTCACCCACTGTGGCGGATGCGTCTGCAGAATCCCCGGAGTCATCATTTTCCTCAGGATCCTCATAGCAGGAAGGAGAGTGGATATGCTCTTCTTTTTCGCATACGAGGACCTTGTCATAACAGTCATCGGTATGCGTGTGTCCTTCTGTCTCTTCCAAACCGCATGACAAAACCCTGTCCTCCCGGTAGCAGTCCTCATCGTGTGTATGCTCCGGTACAGCACAGGTAAGATTTCCTTCTTCATCATAGCAGTCTGCGGAATGTGAATGCTCTTCGAGCCCGCATTCCAGTTCATAGGAAACAGAATAGCAGTCTTCGGTATGTGTGTGTCCTTCCGACTCCTCCTGCCCGCAGACCAGCCTTTCTTCATAGCAGCTGTCAGTATGCTGGTGCTCCTGCGTGCCGCACTGCGCATTTTTTCCGATTGTGATGGCAGGCATAATAAGCGCATATGTTGTGACAAAAACCACAACACATGCGAGCACACTGACTACGCGCCGCCAGAACCGGCGGAAACGGCTGTTTCTGATATATGCATTAAACAAATTCTTCATTCAAATATATTCCTATGTGCAAATAATAGGGCGCAATGACATGGTTTTTAGTCTTTGCACAGAATACACCTGGTATGTATATTTTAACATGCGGACAAGTATAATCAATGTAGAAAATACGAAGATATTATAATGTAATAAGTCTTTTTCGTCCATATGTCTCCGAAAAGCCCCGGAAATGAAGTTTTATGTTTCCAAACAAGGAGGATTCCGTTATACTGGATTATATGTTACAAGTCACACTCTGGTCAGGGTGTGACCGGAAACGATTATGTGCATCGGCTGTGCCGGATGTACATTTGTTGTAGACAATATGTTTTTTGTTGTACTGGATCCAGGGTAGGTGAAAGAGAATGAAAAGAATTCTTAGTCTGTTGCTGGCTATTGTTATGGTATGTATGATGCCGGGAACCGGCCTGTATGTCCGTGCGGAAGAATCGAAGGGCATCACAGGCGTGTGGAAACTGGAGAAAATGGATGGGGATGACAATGTCATTTCAGAAAAGGATGTTCAGGACTACGAGGCCATGAATGTCGCCATGTATATGAAGTTCAGTGATAACGGTACGGTCAAATTTTCGACTTTCGGAGATGAGATAGAAGGCACATGGAACGACTTCGGGATTACGCTAGACGGCAGCTGGCTCAATTACACGCAGGACGGAGACGTTCTCACCGTGGGGAATGCCGACGGCGGCGAAATGGTTTTCAGGCGCTCGAGCATGGAGGAGATCAACGGGATCTTAGGCTATAAGGATGTCCTGGACAAAAATGTCTCCTATTCGGGTGAAGACAAGAGGATCATGGATACAGAGTTTGCTTCCGGCAGCATTACCAGCTACGAGGCGGATCAGACCGGTTTTACCATCAATCTGCGTTTTAAAAACAAGAAAAAGAACAGCATTGTGATCAGCGCGGACAGTGTTGTCCTCAACAAATATATTTTCCATCCGGAATGGTCGGTCTCTCTGGAGAAGAAGGAAACTGTAAAGACAGAGATGAAGATCAGCCCTGAAGAGCTGGAGATGAGCGGCATTACCAGGATCGATGAGGTCATACTGGGACTGCGGATAACGGAGAGCGACACGGAAAAGGTTCTTCAGAAGGGGATTGTATCCAAAGTATATCCCACCGGGAAAAAGGCGGAGGAGATCAAGGCGGCGGACAGAGCACCTGTAGACGGTGAGATGGTCCTTTTTGCAGATGCGGAAAAGGCATATCTGATCCAGGGTACCAATCCGGACGATCCCAGCGGCTTTGCAATCAATGCCTATCTGGAAAATAATTCAGGCCGGCCGCTGACATTTACTATGGCCGGGGTGACGGTCAATGATCAGCCGATAAATGTTTTCTACGAAGAAAATGTCCTGCCCGGCACAAGGGGCTATTCCAATGCGGTTATTTTCCTGACAGATCTGCAGGATCTGGGACTTGATACGGCTTCGGTCACTTCGGTAAAAGGCGTAGTCAGGGTTTACGACAATACCAAGAGTACCCCGGAACTCCTTACGGAAAAAGAGTTTACCTGTAATTCTCTTC
>Ga0256405_10012488_pt1 | contig 10510 bp, 13 predicted proteins | sample RumenRJG_02DNA_FD_189096 | JGI IMG/M metagenome (GOLD analysis project Ga0256405, IMG submission 189096) | Bovine rumen microbial communities from Lethbridge, Alberta, Canada - RJG_02 | ecosystem: Host-associated > Mammals > Digestive system > Stomach > Rumen | place: Canada: Alberta... | reverse complement strand
CCCTTAAAATTCAGAAGTCTGATTTTTTTTAATTTTACGTTTTTCATTGTCTCGCTTGTTTAGTATAATTTATTTACAATTTGTTTTAACTCGAAGTCGGCAGGGATTCGCTCTGTCTTTATCCACATCTCTAACTCAGATTTTGAAAAGTATAACTTTCCGTTGCGCTTGTAGTAAGGTATCTTTCTGTCGCTCGCCATGTGTCTGACATGACAGGCGGTGACACCGAGATAGAAAGCGCATTCAGCGGTGCTTAACAGGTCTTTGCCGTTAATCCTTATTATCTGCTCTATCTGCACTAACTTGCGCATCAGAGCGTTTGTCATGCTTGAATTATCCATTGTCGTCCGCATCATTATACAGTTTCCAACTCGCACACAGCTGGATGCCTCCGAACAGCATCGCCAGTGCAACAACCTTACTGCCCAGCAGTACGGCAAACCCTTTGTCCGTATCTGCGACAAGCAGTATGAATCCCAGTGCTATGAGCACCAAAACGATTGATTTCTTTAAGTTCTTCATACGTTGTCTTTGTTTTGTGCAGGGAGGTTGTTGTGCCCTCCCTGCTGGTTATGTAAATTAAAAACTACTCGTTGATACCTAAGATGTACTTAGCTGCCTTCTCTGCCCTTGATGCAGCCCAGAGAATCATTCTGCTGTCGTTTTTCAGCCGTTTTAACCATCCCTGCACGTATGCCACTGAGTTGCGGAATGCCTTGTCATTTTCAAGTCCTGCTCGGTTGCATAACATCGCAGAGCCTATCTCGGCAACTAACTCCTCCCTGCTGTAGTCCTCAGTACCGAAAGCGGCTACACCTTTCTGCTCGCTCTTGCGGTCGCATCGGCCTGCGGTCATCGTTGAGTGCGTCAGCTCATGGAACGTTGTACTGTAGTACTCTTCCACGATTTGATACTGGGAGAGCATCGGGACAACCACTGTGTCTGTAGCTGGAGAGTAATATGCCTGACCGCTCACTTTGTCGTTCTGGAATGTCAAGTGCGTTTCCCTGCTGACATATCCGTCAATTATGGCATCAGCCTTCTCGTTTGGCTTGATTCTGCTCTCCTGCTCCTCCGTAGCGTCAACCTTGCTCTCAATGCCGATGCAGTCGTCAATATGGAAAACGTTGTAATACTTTAGCACTGGGATTCCAATCTCGCACTCCGTCACAATGCAGTTGCCGTTGACAATTTCCTTGACCTCCTGCTTATGTTTCGCTATCGTGTAAAAACATACCATCCCAGCTTTTGCGCCTTTCTTGATGCTACCTCCCAGCTGTTTGCACTGCTTGAATGTCAGCCACTCGCCTGGCTTTCCCAGTAAGAACTGGTTAATCGCGCTGTACGGCTTTCTTGTCACATAGTTTACTGCGCCTCCATCTTCCAGCGATGCGCCCGTCCAAGGTTGATGCCATGGGATAATTCCCTTTTCCATCTCACTGATGATTCTGTCAGTGACCAGTTGATAAACATTTGTCTTCATTTGATTTTTAAGTTTTAAAGGTGATACAATCATTAAGCGTTTGCAAACAGCGTGTCGGGATCAACGTTAAAGTGCATCCCGATAACCTTCTTTACGTTCGGGTCGGGTATCTGCACACCAGACAGCCACATTCGCACTGTCTGCTCGCTCCGCTTAGTCAGTTCTGCAACCTCGTTGATAAAACGCTGTGCAGGTGTCGGCTCGTTCTTGCGCTCCAAGTAGAGCTCCGTAAAACTTTTTTTTATCAATTCTTTTGTCATTAAGCAATAATTTGTAATTTTGTGTGCAATAACTTTTATTATTGTTTGCAAAATTAAGATAATATCTTGATATATGCAAATAAAATTACGATAAAATCATAATTTTAATATTTTTTAATACTAAAAAATATATATAGTTATGGAAGTTAATGAAAGAATTAGCGAAGTTTTAAGATATCCCAACTGTCTATAAAAGAGTTTGTTCTAAAAACGGGTATAAAGACAATCCAAGCTGTTTATGATTTATTAAACGGCAGAACAAGGTCAATTTCATCATCCGTTGAAACTAAGATATTATCTTGTTTCCCTGAGATTAATCGTGTATGGCTGCTAACAGGTGAGGGTGATATGCTCAACAATCCACCACAACAGAGTGATGAATACGAGCCGTCAGAAAATATCCGTTATTGGGAAGATGTCTCTGCGACAGGTGGGTGTATGGAGTTCCTGGAGAACCCAGACGAGCATGAGGTTAAGATGATAAGCGTACCGAGGTTTTCAGACTGCACTGATGCCGTAAATATTTATGGCGATAGTATGTACCCAGTCTACAAGTCTGGCGAAATCATCCTCATCAAGCCATGGAGAGAAAGTTTTATAGATTATGGTTGCTGTTATCTAATAGTGACAAAAAACGGCAACCGCATGGTTAAATACCTCAGACGCTCGGAGCATAGCGACAAAGTGTTGTGTGTGTCCGAGAACAAGCAGTTTGATCCCTTTGAGATTGACCGCTCCGACATCCTACGTCTGTTCCTCGTCAGAGGAAGCATAAAAGCAGACACAGTGTAAAAAAAATGGGAGTGAGCTGGACGAACTCATTCCCATAATAACATATTATTAACACCCTGTAAAAAAAACAGTTGTGGACGTGGCAGGTGCTGCGCCTGCAGCTCATACGAGGCTTTCAGACCCGGCGGTTCCGAGTATTCAAGAGAGTGGCCTTGTGCCGACGGTCTTATCAGGGGCAAATCCCCACCGCCTTGTCCTTATTTCCATGCTGGCTTGCTCTTTGTTATTCCAGCTTTTCACGTCCGTTATGTTCTCCCCCCATCACTGAGGAGAGAACACCCACACTTTTTCCAATAAAAATAAATTATTAATGAACTTTGAGATTGACACAAAGTTAGAATTTATATTTATATAATTGAATAAATAACACTGAAATTGCACTCAAATAGCACACCTTTATGATGAATTTTGTTAAAAAATCAACTTTTTTACGTTTTGCCTTTACCGCATTCGCAAGACGCATCGTCTCACGGTTCTTTTCTTTGTTCGCCCTGCTGGTGTCCGGGAGAAGGTATAAGCGCAGAAAGACATAACGTCTTGTTCCTTTTACATAGATGTCGAGATAGAGCGATTTGCGCCCCTCACTGACAGCTTTCTGCCGAAGTCTGACCACCTCTTTATCATTCTTCATTTTGGTATGTGTGTTAAGTGAGTAACAAAATAGTGACATTTTTGCAAAAAAATGCTGAGTGACAAAAGGTGCTCGTCACTCAGCATTGCCAAAATTTATTATTTATGATTAGAAGTAGTATGTGTCGCATCACTGCGACTATTTGTTGCACAATGGGGTCTTTTAAAAACCTCCCAGCGGGAAAGAGGTGTAAAACAAAGCCACTGGGAGGGCAAGACAATGTCTTTAAAACTTAAAAATCACTGCAAAGATAAATCTTTTAATAGACACTTGCAAATTTCTCACTCAGATAACATCAAAAAAACATGGGAGCGATGCTCACGCACCACTCCCACTAATGTAAAATCACATTTTAGAACACACATTAAATACCAAAATACTAAACTTTACAAAGAAAAGAAAAACTACTTATCTATAGTTACTACTTGAATATCCTCGATGATAGTGTTCGGGTTCTTGCTGACAACATCAATAGTCCTTGACTTGATGCGCTTCGTCTTCCAGAGGAATCCGAGAAACCGCTTGTATTTGATTGTCTCAACGACCAGCAGTGAATCACGGGTAACGATGTCAAGGTCTATCGTGTCATGTGCTATCGTTGCGTGTACGTCATAATACGGCTTTACGACATCAATGTATTTGACATCTCTGATTGTGTCTCGGAAGATTGTCTCACGTTCCTTGACGATTGTCGTGTCTTTCAACTTTTCAACCACCTTGATTTCCGTCTTCGTGGCGATCCTGTCAAACTTGCTCATGTCCTTGATTTTTGATTTCAGAGTTTCGATTACCTTGGAATCATCTCCGATTACTTTCTTCGCATCTGCGAGTGATAACTCCAGCTCGTCCACCCTCGCACAGGACAAATCGTTGCAAGTCTTGTAATGCTCAATTCCGTCAATTAATGCCCTCTCGTTGCATTGATAGGTTGCAATATCGTTGTTAAGTGCATCTATCGCCCTGCACGATTTTATGCAGTAGACGATAGATGCAACACACATAATGGCGATTATATAAGTGAGATGAAATTTCATTTCAACAACTCTCTGAATGGTTCAATCTTAAACGATGGACAAGCCTTGTTGGCAAATTGGTAATGTCCATATACTCTTGAAGCTGGCAGATGGTATAATGCCATTAATGCCTTTACAAGTCTGACGAGTGATTTGCGTTGTGCATCGGTTCTTGTATCCTTCGGTTTTAGTTGCGAATAAGGAGTATTAGGCTTGTTCTCCAGCCCTCCGACATAACACACACCAATTGAATTGCTATTATGCCCAACGCAATGCGCCCCGGCTTGATGCACGTTTCTGCCCTCATGTATCGAGCCGTCAAGGTAGATGACATAGTGGTAGCCGATGTCGCTGAATCCCCTGTCCCTCATATGGGTCTTACGGATAGCCTCGACCGTGGTGTCGTTGCCTTCGGGTGTTGCGGTGCAATGGACGATTATCTCCGTTATCTTCCGTGACGATTTTTTCAGACGCAAAGGTGTATCGTCAGAGGATGGCTCGACAAATGGCGGGAAGAGCGCATCCCATGTCTGCTGACCTACAATTCCGTCAACCACAAGGTTGTGGTCACGTTGGAATGCTTTCACGGCAAACTCGGTTATCATCCCGAAGATGCCGTCAGCCTCTATCTTTAGAGCAGTCTGCACCGCCTTGACATCATTGCCCTTGCTCCCTCTCTTCAGTAGATTCTTCATCTTTTAAGCCTTCCTCCTTTCTGATTTCGTTGAATTTTTTGTCGATAATGTCCTCAATCTGAGTTATCGACTGCCCCAGCTTCGTCTTAAAATATATGCTCACTCCGAAGATACCGCCAGCATAGGTCAATGCCTGCGCCATATACCACAGCACCCCGTCAGTTATGTCGCCATTAACGAAAAACGAGATAAACGACAGGACTATGCCACTGACAATCATCAGCGTGGCTGTGCTGTATTGGATCCATTCTTTGCTGTTAGTTGTCATAACAAATCAAGTTCTCTGTCCAAGCCGTTTCCGACTCTGATTGTTTTTAATTTCATTGCGTCATAATCCACAAGGCAGAGGTCAAATGTAGGTGTGCCTCCGGACTGCATATTAGTGGTAATCATTACGGGAATCGGGTCAGTTGTAACTAAGGTATCTTGGTGTGTATGTCCTGCGATAATGCAATGCACCTTTCCTTTTACTACGTTCGTAAAATCGTATGATTTGCCGTTATAGGTGTAGGTAGTTCTTGCGTTAAACGCAACAGACATATTTATTACTGGAGTCATCAGCGGGGCTTTCGTTGTGTTCTCAATATAATATGCGTGAGTTGCTAATATTATATGCTCATCAGTATTCTGCTCCAGCAGTCGGCCGTACCATTCAACTTGGTCATAGAAGATATCCGTCATAGATGACAGAGCAGTCCATGTATTAAACACGAAGAAACGTGTCTGATAACCTTTGAATGTGTAGTAATTTTTCCCATAAGGTCTAAACCATATATTTGCAGAACCTTGTTGCGTTAATGTCTTCGGAGCATCCAAATTTCCCTTAAGATAATTTGTGTCGTGATTGCCAAAGACTGGATAATATTTATCTCCGAACAACTTTCGCATCGTTCCGTCAATGTATCCCAGCTTGAAAAATGCAGTTGCGTAGGACTCGCCTTGATTAAGCCAGTCACCGCCATTTATAACGAAATCAGTTGGTGTGGAGTTGAAATAATGCAACAGCCTGCTGATATATACATGGAATGTCCGCTTATTAGCACTCGACCACGCTTGATTACCATTCATCAGGTGCGGGTCAGTCATAAAGATAAAGTTCTCCGTTGAGCCGGCAGTATTACACAGCGCACAATAATCAATACATCTTGTGTCTATGTCAATTTTATCATATTTGCCATTAAATGCATACATGATAAGGTTCTCGTCAGTCACATAAGACGGACTGCCATCAAGAATAAACTGAGGTCTATTTGTAGCAGTTGATATGTCAGAACCCTGCATCTTCCAACCCATGTAATGTGCATCGGTTGGAATTGGAATCAATGTAATACTATTACTTTGCAATTCCAATATTTGCGTCCATCCTGTTGCGAGATTGTCGGGTGTTTGTCCTACACTCGTTGTTGATTTGTTTGTAAAAAAGCAGATTTCAAGAGGGTAATTTAGATTTGCCTTTATAACCAGGAATCCTTTATTCGTGACTGGTAGCCACGCATAACGAATTCCCGATGTTGAAGCCCACACAGGATTTTCCCCGGCGGTCAGATACCAAGTGCCAACATCTCCGTTGCCTTTAATATCCGTATATGTCTGCTTAAGATAGTCTACAAGCAAATTTGATGCCTCGTTTGCCAACTTAATGGCAGTATTGCCACTTGACGCACCATCTGCAATTGCACCCATCGGAGTGTTATACACGAAATTATTTTCAAATTTCGTATCCATCAGGTATGCGTATCCGTCAACTGGTGCAACATATACTCCATTCGCCGACAAAGTGCTTACTTTCTCAACGATTATAGTATCCTCGTCTGCGAACACGACAGGCGGATAACTTGCCTGTATATCAAGCATCAGAGCGTTGCCCGCACTAACCTTCAGTCTTTTGCATTTTATTGTAGATGATGCCTCCCACTTAGGAATGGTATCACCAACAGATAACGCAGATGTGTTAATATAGCCGTAAGACCATCCGCTGATAATCATTCCAGCTTTATCCAACATTGTTATGGCTTCCTCGTCTACTAACTTGCTAACCCTTGTGACGCTTAGATTTGCGGTATTGGTTACAACTGCAAATAATGTGGTATTCGCAGGTGCGGTAAACGTACCACTTGCGGTTGCCCATGATGCAAGCATATTGGCCGCAGTAATTGCGGACGATGTCGTTCCACCTTTCCAAAAACCTTCCCACTTGCCACTACCAGCCGCTCCAGTCACTTTCCACACATCACCTTGGGATGACGGAAAGCAAAATATATAATATCCACTCCCTGCGGTTCTTGCACCATTAGCACCGATTCGGCTACCGCTCTTTAGTTCATCCCAACCTTTTTTATCATAAATTTGGTCTTGATAAATTTTGTTAGCAGTTCCGTCTGCATTCACTCCTGTTGTCTCTGTTGAAACCCTCTGCAAACCATTATACTGAACATCTATCGCACTCTGAACATCGCCATTGCCTACAGGAGATGATGTGGTGTCAAAGGTAACTATCTCCGCATTAGTTTTCGGAAAGAGCAAATCTCCATTGCCATCTTTCAGTTGTATATTCTTTGTTGCCATAATTTTTAGAGTTTTAAGAAATTACGTCATAATAAAGATTCAGACCTTCAATCGCCTGCTCTATCTCCTCCAACGCATCTTCCTTTGCGGAGTTGATTTCTTCCGTTCCCTGCTGGATTAGTGCCTCTATCTCTGACTTGTCAGCGATGTAGGTGATAGATTCCTTGCTCCACGTGCCTTCGGTCGGATTCCAAACAAACACCGCCAGTTCGTCAGTCTCGATGTTCAATGCACCGAAATTCGGATAAGTGCCGACATCACTTGCAATGTACACAACAGGACCGTCTGGTGTCCCTGGATTGTCGCTGATATGTGCCACACCTCCGTAACTGGCATTAGCACCGAGAACGGACACCATTGACTGCAAGGTGGATTTCAGCACCTCGCCTGTAATCTCTTGGTTTCCGTTCTGATGGATGACGGAGGCTATGCTATCTAATAAGTTCTGAAAATTAGCCATAATTCGTTATTAGTTGTCAAAGTTATTAAAATCATCGTTAAAATCATCGTTGTAATCACCCCTGTCACGGATGATGTAGCCACGACCTATTTTCTTGACTACGGTCGAGGTCGTAAACTCAATCTCGACCTGCGCCAAATCGCCCTGTGTCTGCCATTGGGGAGTGATAAGAAACGTATCGCAGTCGTATGTCCTGCCGTACTTGTCACGCACATTCACGATGTCAGAGAGCCGTATCAAGCGCATGGCATCAGTCACTGCCTCGTTTGCAAGGATGGTGCATTTGTATGTCTTGTTGCTGACTTGCTTCTCTGCGAAGAAATAACCGTCACGACTTTCGCCCTCTTCCTCAAATTGATATTCGGGTTTGCCCAGCTCGTTTGTGAAATACAGGCGGTTGCGGTAGCCTCCTTGGTAGTTGATGATGCCAGCATCAAATAACAAGTCCTCCGTGTCGTACCACTCGACCATCGTGTAAGATGAAAGGTCGTTGACGAGTGTCATGATGTCGGAATACCACGTTTCAACTCCGTCAGAGATTGTGAGGTAATACATCCCCTCTTCCAGTCCAGTTGACATCATGTAATTGGCGGGGAATTTAACGACATCAATTCCGTAGTCCTCATAACTGACTACGGATAAGCCCGCATTTAGCATCTCAGAGCGCATCTCACGCACGAGAACTCCGTCCTTGTTAAATACGTCAACCGATGTAATTGCGTTGCTTCTGTGCGCTCTCATGAGCTGAAACGGCAATAAATGCGTAGTTGACGCATACAGCGGATAAATCTGCCCGAATGCGTAACTGGCTCTGTGGCTCTGCTCACTCAGACTGGTATGAAATGCCAGTGGAGAGAGGTTGTTATTGCACATCATTCTCATAATTTAGCGTGGCTTTAATCGTTCTCGACGACAAATTTAGCGATAAAGAATTAATCTCTCCAAAACCTACCAATGTTTTTATGAGCACATTTGTGTCTAAGGAAATCGCATCTGCAGGGAACGTGACAGTCTGTTTTGCCTTGCGTGACATTCCTCTTGCAGTTGTCTCAGTGCCGTTGACTGAGATGTTTCTTGACGGCAGGTCATAAGTCAGATATTTCGGCTGGAGGTCAAACATCGACAAATATCCGTTCTGCAGTCTGAACTGAGCATTGTCTATCCGCTTGGTCACAAATGGCAGTTCGTAGTCACTGCCCACAGTAACGGCAAAGACGTTGAAATCCATTGAGCCTTGGTTGATGAAGAAACCGAAAGACACCGCACCTTCGGGTATCGTTCCGTACATATCAAACTCCGTCACTCCCTGTTGGATGCCGTTATAGTAGCACCCAGCGATTGTCTCTCCATCTGCATCAAAGAAATGTGCTTCCGCTGTTCCACTGCCCGAACATTCCATCCGAACATGGCAGGTCTTCCCAGCGAATCCAGACGCAACTGGATAAAGTGGTGACGAGTAGCCTCCAGCTTCGCCATGACTGCCCCAGAAGCCAGGATAATAGCCTTGCGAGTCATCTCTTGTCAGTATATTTGCACTTACCACTGCCAGCAGAGCGAAGCCGTTATTTGAGCACTCAGAGGGATTCAGCAACATATAATCCACATCAGATGTAAAACCGCTTATCGTCACGTCCTCGATTTTGCCTCCCTCTGCGTTCGGGGAATTTATCTCGATTGGCTGTCCGTCAAACGGCTCGGTCGTTTCATCCATCCAGCCGTATTGATAGCGTTCTGGAAGGTCTTGTTTGTCAAATGTGACCTCGCCCTGTCCGAATGCCCACGGCTTTCCGTTCTTGATGTTGGTGAGTGTAGTCAAATCATATCCGACTTGTCTTGATCCTGCAGTGTACGACCCGCCATTCTTAAACCAAGAAATATGCTCGATACGGAGTTTTCCGTTGTCGATAAACCAATAGCAGTCGAAGACGTTCTCCAGCATCTTTAAAATCTCCTGCAGTGTAGTGACTGCCTTGCTGGCTGGCTCTGTGTATTCGCCTTTCAGAATGTTTGTCTTCTGCGTCATGTATAACCTCCATTTGTCACCGCTCACTGGATTAGTGTCTCCATACAAGAAAGCTGAATAGTCTGTTGTGGACTCATGCGTGATTGACGGAGCGATTTTCTGCAACAAGACATTGATGCAGGACGCAATCTCATAGGCATCACGTAACATATATTTCTTACTCGCCATCACGTCCGTCTGCTCGTCCACATAGTTATGTGCGAACCACAACGAGGCATACCGCCAAGTGGATTGTGCGATTGGGTAGAATTTTTCCCCAGTGAGCGAGTAAGGCGGTAGGAAATACGTTCCGTCATCACGTCTGCCGTATTTTGTCGGGTCTGTCTGACTGCGGTTTGAGATAAACGCAATAGGGACGGCATATCCAGCGCACCGTCTGTAATTGCGGTTGTTGGTCACTATATCGTCATCTGGTATTGTGTTGGTAGCAGAGCCGTTCAGCGTCTCGACATCACACAGCAATCTTGCGTATATGTTGTAAGTCCACATATCAGCGGTCATCTTGCCCGACATTCCACTGCCACTTACGGGAGACATATCAAACACTCTGTTGCCAAATTCTCCGCTTGTCTGATAGCTGTAAAGACT
>Ga0256405_10012486_pt1 | contig 10512 bp, 12 predicted proteins | sample RumenRJG_02DNA_FD_189096 | JGI IMG/M metagenome (GOLD analysis project Ga0256405, IMG submission 189096) | Bovine rumen microbial communities from Lethbridge, Alberta, Canada - RJG_02 | ecosystem: Host-associated > Mammals > Digestive system > Stomach > Rumen | place: Canada: Alberta... | reverse complement strand
CCTCTCGGCACGAGGCATCAAGCTTGATATGCTGGTGTTCTTTGTAGTAGGATCGCAGGCCGTGATTACCCACTTCTTCCAGAGTATCGGTAAGGTAAAGGTTTCTATATTCCTGTCGTTGTCGCGCCAGCTGTTCCTGCTGTTGCCCATGGCGTTTGTGTTCCCAATGTTCTGGGACCTTGACGGTGTGTGGTATTCGATGCCAGCCAGCGACTTCGGCTCGTTTGCGATGACCATTCCAATGCTGATGTGGTATATGAAGAAATTCAAGAAACAATGAAACATATAATCATTAATGTAGGCAGACAGGTAGGTGCTGGCGGACAGGAAATCGGACGTATGCTGGCACAGGATTTCGAGGCAAAGTTCTACGATCGCGAACTGCTTAATCTGGCTGCCAAAGAGAGTGGATTCTCTGAGAAGTTCTTCAAGCAGAACGATGAGAAGAAGGGTTTTCTTCGCGGACTTCTAAACATGCAGTCGCCACACCTTAGTGGAGGCAACCTGTATGGCTCTAACTTCTCGCAGGAGAGTCTGTTCAAGTTTCAGAGCGACGCCATACAGAAGGCAGCAACCGAGGGCAGTTGCGTGTTCCTTGGTCGTTGTGCCGACTATGTTCTGCGCGACTTCGATAACGTGGTGAACATCTTCATTACTGCATCGATGGACTTCCGCGTAGGTATCGTGTCGAAGGTAAAGCAACTGGATGCTGAGCAGGCCCGCAAGCTGATAGAGCATGTTGAGGCTCGACGCGCGCAGTACTATAATTACTATACAGGTAAGAAGTGGGGCGCTGCTGAGAGTTACGACTTCTGCATAGATGCCAGCATCTTAGGCTTGGAGGCAACAGAGAAACTGATAGCTGAGTATATCCGTCAGCGATTTGGAATATGAAAAGAATCGGCATCCTGAGCGATACTCACAGCTATTGGGACGATAAGTACCTGCACTACTTTGAACCCTGCGACGAGATTTGGCATGCAGGCGACATAGGTAGCGTAGAGGTAGCCGAGAAATTGGCTGCATTCCGCCCCTTCCGCGCTGTATGCGGTAACTGTGATGGGGGAGACCTGCGACTGATGTATCGCGAGCTGAACCGTTTTAAGTGCGAGGATGTGGATGTGCTCATCAAGCATATCGGAGGCTATCCAGGCAACTACGATGCCTCAATACGCTCGCAGCTCTTTGCCAATCCACCACAGCTGTTTGTGGCTGGACATTCGCACATACTGAAGGTGAAGTACGACAAGACGCTCAACCTTCTGCACATCAACCCAGGTGCCGCTGGCATACAAGGTTGGCATAAAGAAAGAACCCTCATCCGCCTAACCATCGACGGAAAGGAATTTAAAGATTTAGAAGTAATTACATTAGGAGATTAAAAACAAAAAAATATAGGTATGAAAAGAACTATCGTTATTACTGGAGGTGCAGGCTTTATTGGAAGTCATGTAGTCCGCCTGTTTGTGAACAAGTATCCCGAGTATCACATTATTAACCTCGACAAGCTTACCTACGCTGGTAACTTGGCTAACCTGAAGGACATCGAGAACAAACCAAACTACGAGTTCGTTAAGATGGACATCTGCGACTTCGACGCATTCTACAAGCTGATGCAGGACAAGAAGGTTGACGGTATCATCCACCTGGCTGCTGAGAGTCATGTAGACCGTTCGATCAAGGATCCATTCACATTCGCTAAGACTAACGTGATGGGTACACTGAGTCTGTTGCAGGCTGCCAAGCTGTATTGGGAGAGTCTGCCAGAGAAGTATGAGGGCAAGCGCTTCTATCACATCTCTACCGATGAGGTGTATGGCGCACTGGAGCTGACACACCCAGAGGGTATCGAGCCTCCATTCACAACTACCGCTTCAAGCTCAGAGCATCATCTGGCTTATGGCGATAAGTTCTTCCTGGAGACAACAAAGTATAATCCCCACTCACCATATTCTGCATCTAAGGCATCGAGCGACCACTTTGTTCGCGCATTCCACGATACCTATGGCATGCCAGTAGTTGTAACCAACTGCTCAAACAACTATGGTCCTTATCAGTTCCCCGAGAAGCTGATTCCTCTGTTCATCAACAATATCCGTCATCGCAAGCCTCTGCCTGTTTACGGTAAGGGTGAGAACGTGCGCGACTGGCTGTATGTAGAGGATCACGCTCGTGCCATCGACGTTATCTTCCACGAGGGTAAGATTGCTGACACATATAACATCGGAGGATTCAACGAGTGGAAGAACATCGATATCATCAAGGTGGTTATCAAGACCGTTGATCGTCTGCTGGGACGTAAGGAAGGCGAGGATATGGATCTGATTACATTCGTTACCGACCGTGCTGGTCACGACCTGCGCTACGCCATCGACAGCTCTAAGCTGCAGCGTGAGCTTGGTTGGGAGCCTTCACTCCAGTTCGAGGAGGGTATCGAGAAGACCGTTCGCTGGTATCTCGACAACCAGGAGTGGCTCGACAACGTAACCAGCGGCGATTATCAGAAGTATTACGATAACATGTATGCCAACAGATAATCTTTCACACGAACTGCACTCGTACCTGGTGCGTATCGGACTCGATCCCACTAGCGTATCGCCTCAGATGGAGCACTATCTGGAGCATCTGCTCTACCTGCTGCCCCCAGAGGAAGAGGAGGCTGTGACTCATTACTACGGCTTGTTTGGCTGCGAGCGCAAGTCGCTGCAGGAGATAGCCAAAGGTTTTAAGATGAGTCAGGAAGACGCGATGGCTCGCATTGACCAGTGCATACGTAAGCTGGCCGTTACACCCGAGTGGCAAATGTTGAAACAAACCATAGAAAAATGAAAAAGATATTGCTTTTAGGCTCAGGAGAACTCGGTAAGGAGTTTGTGATAGCCGCAATGCGCGCAGGACAATATGTGATAGCCTGCGATCGTTATGACAATGCGCCAGCCATGCAGGTGGCTGATGAGCGCGAGGTGTTCTCAATGCTCGATGGCGATGCCCTGGAGGCTGTGGTAAACAAACACAAGCCTGATATCATCGTACCTGAGATTGAGGCCATTCGCACAGAGCGTCTGTTTAAGTTCGAGGAGCAGGGCATACAGGTGGTGCCATCTGCGCGTGCCGTGAACTTCACAATGAACCGTCGTGCCATACGTGACCTGGCTTCGAAGGAACTGGGACTGCGCACAGCAAAATATTTCTATGCCAAGACCTTCGATGAGTTCAAGGCTGCAGCTGATGAGATTGGTTTCCCATGCGTTGTTAAGCCACTGATGTCGTCATCAGGTCATGGTCAGAGCTATGTTCACAACGACGATGAGCTTGAGCAGGCCTTCAAGGAGGCTATGGAAGGCTCTCGTGGCGACGTGAAGGAGGTAATCATCGAGGAGTTTATCGACTTCGATTCAGAGTTCACTCTGCTCACTGTTACCCAGAAGAACGGTTGGCCCACATTGTTCTGTCCTCCAATCGGACACGTTCAGAAGGCAGGCGACTATCGTGAGTCGTGGCAGCCATACAAGATCTCTGACGAGGCCTTGAAGCAGGCTCAGATGATGGCCGATAAGGTTACAAAGGCACTTACTGGTGCTGGCATTTGGGGTGTAGAGTTCTTCCTCACCAAGCAGGGCGAGGTTATCTTCAGCGAGCTCTCACCACGTCCACATGATACTGGTATGGTGACACTTGGTCACACCACCAACCTCAGTGAGTTCGAACTCCACTTCCGTGCTGTAATGGGTCTGCCCATCCCAGCCATCCATCTGGAGCACGCTGGTGCATCAGCTGTAATCCTCTCGCCAAAGGAGGCTTCTACACCAGTAGATCGCACCCTGCTCGACTACAACCTCGAGGAGGCTCTGAAGGAGGATCGCACACGCATCCGCATCTTCGGAAAGCCCGAGGCTCACAAAGGCCGTCGTATGGGTGTGGTTCTGTGTTATGGTGAGGTTGGCGACGATGTTAACGCACTGCGTGACAAGGCCAAGCGCTTGGCAAAGACCGTGCTGGGTACCGACCCCTACACCAAGTTTGAGCATTAAGAGTGCAGATTGAGAATGAACAGCTTGGATATTAAGATCGTTGATCTTCCCAAGATAACTGATCCGCGTGGCAATCTGACGTTTGCTGAGGCTCAGGCCATGGTTCCCTTCGACATCAAACGGGCCTATTGGGTTTACGATGTGCCTGGAGGAGAAAGTCGTGGCGGACATGCCCATAAGCGCCTGCGTCAGTTTGTCATCGCTCTGAGCGGTTCATTCCATGTCACACTTGATAATGGTTACGAGCGTAAAACGGTGCTGCTTAATCATCCCTGGCAAGGCTTGCTGATTGATACCAATATCTGGCGAACACTCGATGATTTCTCTTCTGGTGGCGTGTGCCTGGTCTTGGCATCAGAGCATTACGACGAGGATGATTACATCTACGATTACGATGAGTTCCTGAGATACATCGGATGTTCGAAATAAGACGATACACATCGGAATTGGCATGCGAATGGAATCAGTTCGTAGCCGCATCGAAGAATGGCACTTTTCTCTTCGATCGCCGTTATATGGATTATCATTCCGACCGTTTTAGCGATCATTCGTTGCTCTTTTATATTGGCAGTCGTCTGTTGGCCGTTTTGCCAGCACACGCATCTGGCGACACGCTATGTTCGCATAACGGTTTGACTTATGGCGGACTGGTGATGAGCCCGAGTCTGACAGTTGTCCAGACCGTTAGCTTGTTCCGCGAGCTGAACAATTATCTTCGCCAGGAAGGCTTCCGTCATGTAAGATATAAGTGCGTTCCCTGGGTTTATCATCGCATCTCATCCGATGAAGATATCTATGCGCTGTTCCATGAATGCCATGCACGCATTGTGGCAAGGGATTTTGCAACTAATGTCTTCCTGTCAGGCGATATGCGATGGGAGCGCGTAAGGCGTCGTGGCATCGTTCGTGCCCAGAAAGCAGGAGTATCAGTAGAACGCTCTGATAGCTATGCAGCCTTCTGGGATGTTCTCGCTAATAATCTTCATTCCAAGTATGGCGTGATGCCAGTGCATACGCTTCAGGAAATAGAACTCTTGCATAGCCGATTCCCTCAGAATATCCAGCTTTATCAGGCCGTTAAGGATGGTGAGGTGCTGGGTGGAGTGGTGCTCTATATCTCTCGTCAGGTGGTTCATGCCCAGTATAGTTCCGCCACTCCTGAAGGAAAGAAGCTTGGCGTAATCGATATGCTTTACGACCGTATCTTCAGCGATTATCATTCCTATCCTTATTTCGATTTTGGTCGCTCTACTGAGAACCCCGATGGTAGCGGACTGAACGAGAAACTGGTATTCCAGAAGGAAGGTTTTGGTGGACGAGGATTGTGTTACGACATTTATGAGTACGACCTATGATAGCCTATCTGCCATTACTCAGGATTAATAACCTGCACGACCAGGAGCTCCGTGCTGCTGTTACTCGTGTGCTTGATAGCGGTTGGTATCTCAAAGGCGATGCTACTCGCCAGTTCGAGGCTCATTATGCTGAGTATATAGGTACTCGTTATTGCATCGGCTGTGGTAACGGACTTGATGCACTGAAACTTATTCTGCAGGCTTATATTGAGATGGGTGTGATGCAGCAGGGCGATGAAGTTATCGTTCCCGCCAATACTTATATTGCTTCGATACTTGCAATCACGGCATGTGGACTTACTCCCGTGTTAGTAGAGCCTGATATCAATACGTTCCAAATTGACGATACTAAGATTGAGGCAGCCATCACCGCTCGTACCCGCGCCATAATGATTGTTCACCTCTACGGTCGCTGTGCCTATACTGATAAGATAGGGGATATCTGTCGCCAGCACGGTTTGAAACTGATAGAGGATAATGCCCAGGCTCATGGCTGCATGTTTGATGATAGACGAACAGGCTCGCTAAGCGATGCTGCTGCGCATAGTTTCTATCCTGGAAAGAATCTTGGCGCATTAGGCGATGCTGGTGCTATCACAACAGATGATGAAGAGTTGGCCTCAGTGGTAAGGTCACTTGGCAATTATGGCTCAAGCACCAAATATGTACACGACTATCAAGGCTGTAATTCGCGTATCGATGAATTACAGGCTGCGATGCTCCATGTGAAACTTCGGTATCTCGACGAAGAGAACAATCGACGAAAGGAGATAGCCGCCTTATATATTAGTAAGGTAACAAATTCGTTAATCCGTATGCCAAAATGCGACGATCGCGACTGCGTTTGGCATATCTTCCATGTGCTTTGTGAGCATCGTGACCGCCTACAGCAGTATCTTAAGGATAATGGCGTAGAGACTCAGATCCATTATCCCATACCTCCACACAAGCAGCATTGCTACAGCGATTGGAATCATCTTTCATTCCCCATCACTGAGCAGATCCACGCTCAGGAACTTTCCATCCCTTGCCATCAGGCTATGACAAAAAAAGAGGTCGATGAAATCATCAACCTCCTTAACTCCTTTACTCTGGCAACAGCAGAATAGTTGCGCTGCGGGCGGCTTGGGCGCCCATCACCAATACCTGCGCTATATCCGCCGTCTTCGATGGACCACTGATAAACACACCATACCCATCGTATTCCTTGTCGAACTCAATGCGCTTGTAGGCCTCGTGCATGTTGTTCACTATCTGACTCTTTGGCAGCAGAATCACCAGGTTCTCCGAGATAAAGCATACGGCCTTCTCCTTCATCGTCTGTGGAATCCACACGCATGCATTCTCAGCCACTCCGAACACACCGCGGATTACGCCCACATCAGTACCGTTCAGGTCGCGCGCACGACCCACGGTATCCGGATTTCTTGTGGCAATCGTAATCTCTGGCAGGTTCGATGCTATCTCCTTTGCATCAGGAAACAGCTCGCGTATCAGCGCGTTGATGTCGCGCCCTGGGTCAACCTCAATCACCTGTCCGCCCACCATCTCGCTCATCTTAATAAACTGCACCAGCGGGTTGGGGTAGGTGATAGCCTTTATATCACTCAAATCGGGCATGTCGTATTTCTCTCTTACATTCGCCCTGTATCTCTTCAATATATCGTCCTTATTACTCATAACAAATGTTCAATGTTCAATCTTTAATCTCCTTCCACAGTTTGTGGAACGGTTTCTTCGGAAATTCCATCATCTTATGTCCTTCGGCCCACGGATTCATTCCGCAGTTTATGATGGGCGATGGGATGATGTTTGCCCAGTGAGCTAACGCCGTACCAAGGTTGTACATACCCTCGCTACCGTAGAACATGCTCATGCCCTTACACATCATCTTCTTCTGTGGGTTGGCAGTGCCAAACTCGTCAAGCTGCTGGCGCCACAAGTATATCTGGTCGCCCAGGTTCACCTTCGATGGACAAACCGTCTGGCATGAGTTGCACAGTGTGCAGGCACTCACGTTGCCCGAGTGTTTCTGTGGGTCGCGCAGCATTCCAAGGTTGATGCCTATAGGACCAGGGATGAAGTAGCTGTAACTGTATCCGCCACTGCGACGATATACAGGACAGGTGTTCATGCACGATCCGCAACGTATGCACTTCAGTGCTTCCCAGTGTTCGGGATTGCCTACCCACTCGCTGCGACCGTTGTCAACCAGCACTATGTGCATCTGTTCAGCCGTTGGGCGTGCCTTGCGGAAGTGACTCGTAAACGTTGTTGTGGGCTGACCTGTTCCTGCTCTGCAAAGCATGCGCTGGAACACTGCCAGACAGTCGTAGTTTGGTATCACCTTCTCCAGTCCGATGGCAGCGATGTGCAGTTTCGGGCACGATGTCGACATGTCGGCATTTCCCTCGTTGGTGCATACCACTATGTCGCCCGTCTCGGCTATTCCGAAGTTGGCGCCTGTCATACCAGCATCAGCTGTGAGGAACTCGTTTCTCAGGCTCAGTCGTGCCACATATGTCAGATACGTTGGGTCGTGATTTCCCTTTTCGCTGCCCAGCTTCTCTTCAAACAGCTCGCCCACATCGTCGTGGTTCAGGTGTATGGCAGGCATCACAATATGACTTGGTGCCTGACCCTTCAGCTGTATTATGCGCTCGCCAAGGTCGGTCTCAACCACCTCAATGCCGTGCTCCTCCAGATACGGGTTCATACCGCACTCCTCAGTCAGCATCGACTTCGACTTTACCAGCTTCTTTACGTTGTGGTTCTTCAGTATACCATATACTATCTCGTTGAACTCGTTTGCATCCTTAGCCCAGTGAACTATACACCCGTTCTCCTCAGCTTTGGTGGCAAACTGGTCAAGATACTCGTCCAGGTGAGTGATGGTGTGGCGCTTTATGGCGCTGGCCTTTTCGCGCAACTGCTCCCATTCCTCCAGTCCGTATGCCATATTGTCACGTTTCGTGCGTACTGCCCAGAAAGTGGCATCATGCCATTTAGCGTATGTCTTGTTCTTCAAGAACTCCTTCGCTGCATTACTATGTGCTGTACTCATAATTTTCACCTTTTTACTTTTTCACCTTTTCAGATTCCCGCTGCTAAGATTTCCACCACATGCATAAACTGCACGTCCAGCCCCTGCTTCTTAGCCACTCCGGCCATGTGCATCAGGCACGAACAGTCAGGACCCGTAATGAATCTCGCACCAGTCTTCATGTGTCGCTGAACCTTATCAATACCCATCTGCTCGCTGATGGCAGTCTCCTCTACAGAGAACATACCGCCGAATCCGCAGCACTCATCAGGACGCTCGGGCTCCAGCACCTGTATGCCCTCAACTAAGTTCAACAGGTCTTTCACCTTATTGAATTTAGGCACGTTCTCCTCGCTTGGCGAGCTCAGTCCCAACTCGCGCACACCGTGACAAGAGTTGTGCAGACTCACCTTGTGGGGGAATGTTCCAAGTGGGTGATCCACCTTTATCACATCATGCAGAAACTCCACCACGTCCATTATCTTGCCCGATGTCATACACTCGTGCTTGCCTTTCAGCAGTCGTGGGTAGTTCAGTTTAATAAATGCGGTACAACTCACCGATGGAGCCACCACATAGTCAAAGCCTTTAAATTTATCTTCGAATTTCTCTGCCAGTGGTACCGCCTGTTCCTCAAATCCGGCATTGGCCATCGGCTGTCCGCAGCAGGTCTGGTTCAGCGGATAGTCTACATCCAGACCCAGATGCTTTAATAGTTTATATGTGGCCACGCCTACATGAGGGTACACCACGTCTACATAGCAGGGGATAAATAAACCGATCTTCATTTTCGTTAGTGTATTATTACGTTCGTTTTTTAGTTATTTATGAGGGCAAATATAGTGAAAAAACGCCAAAAATGCTAATAATAATCCATTTTATGTTACTTATTTATGTTTTATTAAAAGTAAATGCTTACCTTTGTGGCATTATATTTGCGGTATAATAAATGTGTAACGAATAAAATTTTAGATTATGAATTATAACGAATTGGATTTTAATCTGTCGAGTCGTGAGCGAGAGCTCTCGATGTCGGCCGCCTTCCCTGTATTGATGAGGAAGGTTTATGTGTGGATGACTTTGGCGCTCGCTCTTACGGGCTTCACAGCTTATGGCGTTGCCACCAGTCCTGGCATCATCACCGCCCTGTACTCTAACTCAGTACTGCTTTGGGGTTTGGTAATTGCCGAGTTTGCTATCGTGTTTGGTGTTAGTGCAGCCATCAATCGTCTGTCGCTCACCACTGCCACACTGCTCTTTGTGCTTTATTCGGTCATCAATGGCGCACTGTTCTCGTCAATCTTCCTGGTTTACACCATGTCGAGCATCGCCAGTGTGTTCTTCATCACCGCAGGCACATTCGGCGTAATGGCACTTGTTGGCTATACCACTAAGAAGGATCTCTCTTCTATGGGTAAGATTCTCTTTATGGCACTCATCGGTATCATCATCGCTACCATAGTCAACATCTTCCTTAAGAGTTCTGGTCTCGAAATGATTGTTAGTTATCTGGGCGTTTTGATCTTCGTTGGTCTCACTGCTTACGATACTCAGAAAATCAAGAATATGCTTTTGATGGCTCCCGATGCAGGTGAGGCTGCTCAGAAGATGGCACTTTTGGGTGCTCTTACCCTCTATTTGGACTTCATAAACCTCTTCATTTATCTGCTGCGCATTTTTGGACGCCGCGAATAGCCTTCTACGCGTACATTATATATAATAGAGCAATAAATAAGTGGTTTTGTAAACATTCCCGAAAACTTTCATGTTTTTGGGAATTTTTTTTGGAAAATGTTTGGAGGGAAAGAAAAAATGTCGTACCTTTGCACCCGCTTTCGCTCAAAAACGATAGCACACTAAGAAAGAGTTCTTTGAAAGATTTACATAGACAGAAGTAGTACAAGAAGCGAGAGCAGAAATGCTCTTGGGTAAATGAACAAACCGTTTCAATTTCTTGAAAGGTCGCGCAAGCAACCTTTCTGAAAAGAAATCTTGGATAGTCGTTCTGAGACAGATATAACACACCTATTTTATATAGGAGTGAAACAAAACAAATTTTTTACAGTGAAGAGTTTGATCCTGG
>Ga0256405_10012485_pt1 | contig 10513 bp, 10 predicted proteins | sample RumenRJG_02DNA_FD_189096 | JGI IMG/M metagenome (GOLD analysis project Ga0256405, IMG submission 189096) | Bovine rumen microbial communities from Lethbridge, Alberta, Canada - RJG_02 | ecosystem: Host-associated > Mammals > Digestive system > Stomach > Rumen | place: Canada: Alberta... | reverse complement strand
GTAAGGATAAGGTTTTTTAAATTAATTAATACTCTCTCTCTCAATTATTAAACGAAAGTTTACACCTCCCAAATGGGAGGCTTTTTTTTGCTAAATTTTATTTTTAAATAGCAAGAATTTAATTCTATTCTCTGTTAAATAAAAAACTATACCTGCTGTTGTGCATACTAGTATATTTGTTATTACATGCAATACAGGCGGCAATATTTTATATAAATGCGTATCTATCGCTAAAAAATAAAACATTTGCACTAAAAATATATGCCAAGATGCTTTACCAATAATAGAAATTAATTTTGTAAAACAATTATTATATTCTTTATTTATGAAATATTCATAAAACCAGTAAAAAATCGGGAAAATATACAACATTGTAACAAATCCGCTTGTTAATCCCCAATATTGAGGTATATACGGATAGGTGAAATATTTATAAACGGTATAATAGTTGACAAAAATACAGCTTGCGCCTATAAACAAAGATAACAAGAGATATTTATCTTTAATATTTGGTCTGTAAATAGCAAGTATACTGCCCATAGAAAGTAACGTTAAAAACCTAAAAGCTAAACTGCGGAATAATATCGAATTAATATTAAATTTTACAGCCAAAAGCATATATATAAATTCAATGAATAAAATTATTGCAAAACCTATTGATTTGTATTTTATTAAAAGCAGATGAATAAAGGGAAAAATAAGAACTATTTGCAGTATAACCGGAATATAATAACTTCCCGGGCCGTATTTTCCGTTAAAAAGCGCAGCAAAAAACTCGCCATTTGTTCTTAAATTTGCATTATTTAATATATACATTAAAGTGAATATAATCAGGACAGGTATTATAAGCCTTAAAATACGTTTAATCATTAAATCAGGACAATACATTTCTTTTAATGTTTTAAAATCTTTTTTAATATAGCTGTTTGAATATAAAAAACCCGTAACAAGCATAAAAATAGGCACAGCCATATCCACAACATAAGGAAAAACAACATGTAATCTTTCAAAATATGTATATTCGTAGTGAGTAATTATTATTAATAAGATTGCAAAACCTTTTATGTAATCAAAAAACGGATACCTTCTATTTTCTGTACAAGATTTATTATTCAACACTTTAAAATCCTTTCAAAGATGAGGTTTTATGAATTTTTCTTATTTTTTTTAGATTTTTGAACATTTTTTTTGCTGAATTGTTGAGGAGCTTGCGCAAAAGAAGTTTGAATTCTCTTTACGCTTATTACATCAGGCAAAGCTTGCAAGCTTGTAATAACTTTTCTTAATGTATTTATATTATCTAATTCAATACCCAACTCTATTATACCAATATTGTTTTGTTTAGCTTTTACGTTTGCGTAATTAATATTAGTATTATTATCAGATACAGCAGCAATAATTTCTTTTAAAAGACCTTGTTTATCTTGACTTTCAACCCTTATAGTTGTGCTATAAGTTTTATTTGTAGGATTATTTGCCCATTGAATATCTAATAACCTGTCGGGTTCAACGTCCTCAAGAGTTTTACAATCTAACCTGTGAATAGATACACCTTTTGAACGTGTTACAACACCCACAATAGGCTCACCCGGTATTGGAGAACAACATCTTGCAAAAGAATACAATAAACCATCAAGTCCTATAATATCCTTTGCATTTGTTTTTCGCCTTGGTTGGAAAGTTGTTTCAGGTGCTCTTGAAGATTCTGTATTTTTCTTTAGCTTATTAATAATTTTGTTTACGGTAGTTTCACCGTAACCCAATGCCGCAAATAAATCCTCTGCGGATACATAGTTCATTTGTTTTGCAACAGTTTCAAATTCTCCGTTTTTTAGATATTCATCAAAAATAGCTTTCGTTAATTCGTGTTCAAGGTTGCTTTTACCAAGTTCAACATGGTCTTCTCGTTTATTTTTCTTGAACCATTGCCTAATTTTTGAACTTGCTTGTTTAGTAACAACAAAATTTAACCAATCTAATCTTGGGGCAGGTTGTTTTGAAGTTAGAATTTCAACAATATCACCATTTTTTAACTTTGTATCAAGCGGAACTATTCTTCCGTTTACAAGAGCCCCTACGGTTTTATGTCCGACCTCAGAGTGAATACGATATGCAAAATCAACAGGTGTCGCTTTTTTAGGTAAATCGTAAACATCGCCGTTTGGAGTAAAAGCAAATACTTGGTCTGAGAATATGTCCAATTTTACCGAATTTACGTAATCCTCAGCATTTGTCATATCCTGGTTATATTCAACCATTTTTCTCATCCATGAAAATTGCAAATCTTCCGCATTATTAGCTTTTTGAGAACCTTTTTCCTTATAACGCCAGTGTGCGGCAACACCATATTCTGCGACTTCATGCATTTTATGAGTTCTTATTTGAACCTCTAATGGACGCATTTTAGGTCCAATTACAGAAGTGTGCAAAGATTGATATAAATTACCTTTCGGCATTGCTATATAATCTTTAAAACGACCGGGAATAGGTTTAAATTGCGAGTGAATAAGACCTAAAACTTCGTAGCATTCTTTTTCGCTGTCAACAATTACACGAACTGCCGTAATATCATAAAGGTCGCTAAATGAAATATTTAAGCGTTTCATTTTACTATAAATACTGTAATAATGCTTTGCACGACCTGTAATTTGAGCATTTATACCGTTAGCCTTAACGTCTGCCGCAATCTTATCCATCAATAATTTAACGGTAGACTCCCTTTCAGCCTTTGTTTGAGCTACTTGTTGCACAATTTCATAATATTTGTCTGGATACAAATACTTTAAAGATAAATCTTCCAATTCAGCTTTAATTTTACCGATACCTAAACGATTTGCAAGCGGAGCAAAAACATCTAAAGTTTCTTGTGCAATACGCTTTTGTTTTTCTTCTCGCATAAAATTTAATGTACGCATGTTATGAAGTCGGTCTGCAAGTTTAAGAAAAATAATTCTTATATCACTTGCCATTGCAATAAACATTTTGCGAAAATTTTCAGCTTGACGTTCTTCTTTTGAATTAAAGTGATATTTACCCAGTTTTGTAACACCTTGAACAATAGTTAATACATCATCACCGAATTCTTCTTTTAATGTTTCCGCAGATGTATCTGTATCTTCAAGAATATCATGCAAAAATGCCGCCATTACGGTATGAGTATCTGTTTTTAAACTTATTAAAATTTTAGCAACTTCAACAGGATGAATTATATAAGGTTCTTTTGAAACTCTAAACTGACCGTCATGTTTGTTTTTTGCAAATTCAAATGCCTTTTCTATCAAGGCTTTATCTTCATTAGAACGGTCTTGTATTAAAGGTCTTATTTCATCAAATAATGACTCTATATTAATCTCATCACTCATGGTATAATTATTCTACTCGTATTTAACCATTTTTACAAGAGGTAATTTTATGGCTGATAATTCACTGATTATAAAACTTAAAATTTCACCAAATGCAAGTAAAAATGAGATAATAAAAACTGATACTGAAATAAAAATTAAAATTACCGCCCAACCAATTGAAAATAAAGCAAACAAAGCACTTATAGAATTTTTATCCAAAAATTTTAAAATAGCAAAATCAAATATTGAAATTGTAAAAGGTGAAACATCAAAAGAAAAAACTATTTTATTTAAAAATATATCATCTGAAAAGATGGTAGAAATAAAATCAAGTTTAACGTAAAATAAGAATAAAAAGATTAAGGAATATTTATGCAAAAAAGATGGTATGATTTAGATCCGACAGTAAGTACAGCTGTTAATTTAATGGAAAAAGCTGACGAAAAAATTCAGTTAGAATGTGCTTATTACATTATTGATAAAGCAAAAAATTACGGAATTAAAATAACAGAAAGCGATTTATCAGAAGCGTTTAATTATATATTTAGACGCTGGTACGATAAAAACAAACAGCTTCATGATGCTTTTGAATATTTAAAACTTGCCCCTCATGATGTTCAATTGGGCATTGCTTTTGATATAATTGATAAACTTCAAGAACATTCCGAAACATAAATTTATTAAGGATTTAGTATGCAAAAACGTTGGTATGATTTAGATCCGACACTCAGTTTAACAGTCAGCCTTATGAAGACTGCAAATGATGAAATTCAACTTAAATGTTCCGAATATATAATCAGAAGAGCAAAAGATTTTGGCGTAAAAATAAAAGAAAATGCCATAGATGAAGCTTTCAGTTATATTTTAAGACGCTGGTACGATAAGGATAAACGTATACAAGAAGCATTTGAATATTTGAAAGCCTCACCAATGCATTTACAAAAGGATATTGCTCAAAATTTACTTAATGTTTTGCAAATCTCTTAGTCTGTTTCGATTGATAAATTCATAAATTCAATATCATCATAGTCAATATATGCTGTTTGCATAAGATTTCTACCGGTTTTTATCGTAATTTCGTTATTTTGCCCCGCTCTTATGAGATTTCTTGGAATTTTAAACCTTTGACCATCACCATTTAATTGAATTTCAGCAATTTTATTTCCGTTAAAAAATATTTCAGGAGAGCTGGCATAAGCACTTACAATCCTATTTTGTCCCATGCTCCTTGCCATTTTTGTATCAACACCGATTATCGAACCTATAACAAGATATGTACTATCACTGGCTTGCGCAATTTTAACATTTTTGGTGTAATACGGACCTACACATTTTACTCTGAAATCCCCTGCATTTGCGGAAGCATCTGAATAATTATTATCACCTAGATGAAACATATCCTTATCAATTGTTATGTTCATTGGATTGGACTTTTCTATACCAACAATTATCGGACGTGATGCAATTCTTTCGTCAACTGTTAACGAAAATGGTCTATATCCGTCTTTTTCAACAGATAAAATTGTCGGGCCGTTAATATCTGCCTGCAAATTGAATGAACCATCAGGATTTGTTTTTGTAGAATAATTTTTTTGCGGTAATGTAACTCTTGCACCCTGAATAGGCTGACTTGTTTGTGCATCGACAATTTTGTTAATGCCTGTTTCACCCTCTTTTGAAATATTAGCTTGTAATGGCGATGCACTTGACGTTAAATTAAAAAGTAAAATAGTAAAAATTAAAATTAAAAATTTCCTCATGCCCTGTTCCTCCAAAATTAATTTAACCCTTTTTAAACCTTACAAAAAGGGTACGTCGGCGGGCATTTAAGCTTATTATAAAAATTTTAAAAATAACGTTTGAAATTTAATTTTTTTTTGTTATTATAATTTTACATAATAAAGAACACCTTGCCGGTGTGATGAAATTGGTAGACGTGCCAGACTCAAAATCTGGTGTGGTTCACCCCACGTGCCGGTTCGACTCCGGCCACCGGCAGTTTTAAGACCTCTTATGAGGTCTTTTTATATCTTTCGGAGTCGAACCTCCGGTTCTTACCTCTCGAAAAACGATACTTAATCGTTTTCCTCGGCACAGTGGCCACCGGCAATTACAATAAAAAAGAAGTCTATTCATATACTTCTTTTTTATTCTGCCTATAGCTCGTATTTTTAACTAGTTTTATTGAGTATATTTACATAACTTGCATACTTACAATTATTGTTATAAAATATTTTATTATGAATATATTGGAAAAAAGTAAAAACACATTGGAATTTGACAAAGTATTGTCAACATTGGCTACGTTTGCAAAAACACAACAAAGTCAAAAGTTATGTTTAAATCTGGAAGCAGAAACAGATTATGATAAAGTACAAGAAAGCATAACCTTTACTAAAGAAGCAAAAGAACTTGTTGATAAATTGCTGGAGCTGCCTATTGAGCATTTAACAGATTTGTCTGCAATTGACAAAAATCAGCTCAATACTTATCTTTCTGAACAAGAATTGTTAAGTCTTGCTAAAAGTTTACGCTCTGCAAGATTAGTTAAAAACTTTATGAGAGAAAACACTTTGGTTGATAGTCAACTTAATAAGTTTGCTATGACATTAATTCCAAATAAAGAACTTGAAGATCAAATTTTTGCAAAGTTTGATGATGCTGACAACATTAAAAAAGATGCTACAGACACTCTCGCAGGTTTGTATTCTTCTTTAAAGGATGCCGAAAAAGAAATTAAAGCTAAAATTAATGAATTATTAAATTCACCTGAATTTGCTCAATATTTGCAAGAACCGATTTATACAATCCGTGATAACAGAATTGTATTTCCTATTATGGCAAGTGCAAGAGGAAAAGTTTCAGGTATTACGCACGATGTATCCGCAACAAACAAAACTGCTTATATTGAACCATCTGTTTTAGTTTCAATGAACAATAAAATTCGTGAGTTAAAAGTAAAAATCAGAGATGAAATTGTTAAAATTTTAGCAGAATTAACAAGACAAATTAAGTCAAATTTTACTTCATTTGAACAAAATGAACAAATTTTGGCTGTTCTTGATATGCATTTTGCTAAAGCAAGATATGCTGTAAAATTTCAATCTATAGAACCGGAATTGACACAAGACAAAGTAATTGAATTGAGTGGAATAAAGCATCCTCTCTTAATTTCAAGAGTTCCAAACATTGTGGCAAATGATTTTTCATTAGGAAATGGTTATACTTCTCTAATTATAACCGGTTCAAACACCGGCGGCAAAACAGTTACTTTGAAAACAATCGGTTTATTTACATTAATGACAAGAGCAGGCATGTTCTTACCATGCTTATCTGCAAAATTATATCCGTTTGAAAAAGTTTTGGCAGATATAGGTGATGAACAAGATTTAATGCAAAATCTTTCAACATTTTCATCACACATGAATAATATTATAAGTATATTGAATGTTGCTGATGAAAATACTCTTGTTTTACTTGATGAAATTTGCGCCGGTACTGACCCTCAAGAAGGTGCATCTTTAGCGGAAGTTATTCTTGATGAACTAAATGTAAAAAATGCTCTTTGTGTAACTACAACTCACTTTGGAGAGTTAAAATCTTTAGAATACACAAATGCTAAATTCAAAAATGCATGTGTTGAATTTGATAAAGAGACTTTAAAACCAACTTATAAACTTACTATTGGTATCCCAGGAGCAAGCAACGCTATTTTTGTTGCGGGTAATTTAGGTTTAAGTCCTGAATTGGTGGAACGTGCAAAATCGACATTGAATATTCAGCGTGATCCGTCAGCAGTTATTATAGAAAAATTACAGGAAACACAACAAAAATTGAGCAAAAATCTTCAAGAGGTCGAAATGATGAAATTATCATCACAAAAAGCAAAAGAAGATTACGAAGCAAAACTCGCAGAACTCCGTAGAGATAAACGCAAAACAATAAAAGCTATTGAAACTAAATTTTCTGAGGAGTTTGACAATGTTCGCTTAGAAATTAAGGATATAATGAGTGAATTAAGACGAGATAAATCTGAAAAAGTTGCAAGACGCTCATATACAAGACTTTCATATCTTGAGAATGATTTAAATGACCAATTTGATAACGCAATGGATAAACAAACTTATGATGAATTAATTTGGGATTCAATAAGAGTTGGCGATACTGTAATGATTAAAGAATTAAATCAACCTGTTACAGTCGTTTCATTGCCGGATAAAAATAATAATCTAACTGTTCAAATGGGACAAATTAAAACCAAAATCAGTAAAGATAGAGTAGCAAAACTTGATTCTTCATTGACTTTAAAACCTCAATTAAGATTAAAACCAATGGAATCTTTTGAACTAAGACGCAGCGGCATGTCTAACACCTTGGATTTAAGAGGATACAAAGTAGATGATGCTCTTGATAGTTTAGAGTCTTATCTTGATAAAGCAAGTCTTGCAAATCTAACACCTGTATATATTGTTCACGGTAACGGAACAGGAGCTTTAAGAACATATATCAGAGATTATGTTTCAACATCACCTTATGTTGCAAAATATAGAGCGGGTGAACCGTCTGAGGGTGGTGATGGAGTTACTATTATTGATATTAACTAAATATTAAATTTATGTAAATAATTTAAACAAATGCACTCGTTTTTAGAGTGCATTTGTTTTATAATGCAAATGTAAATTATGGTCTTTTTATAATATAAACACGGAGAAAATATGGAAAAACAAAACTATTCTGATGAAGAGTTTGAGTCGTTGCTTGGCTCTTATGATTACAATTTTAAAAGAGGAGATTTAGTTAAAGGTACAATTTATGGTTATGATTCAGAAGGTGCTATTGTTGACATAGGCTCAAAAACATCTGCTATCGTACCAGAAAAAGAAGCTATTACTGATAAGAGTACCTCTCTGGAAGCGGTATTGGAAAAAGGTAAAGAATACGAATTTCTTATTATATCTGACGAAGATAGCGACGGAAAAATGTTATTATCTTATTTAAAAGTTCAACAAGCATACACTTGGAAAGAACTTGAAAAATTAAAAGAAGCTGATGAAATAATTTTAGGTGAAATAAGTTCAATTGTAAAAGGCGGTTTAATAGTTGATATACTTGGTGTAAAAGGTTTTGTACCATCCAGTCAGTTGAAAAATAAAGAGCAAGAATTTGAAATCGGTGAAAAACTTGAATTAAAAATTTTAACTCTTGATAACCAACAAAATAATTTTATTCTATCTAATAAAAAAGTTTATACAGAAGTTTCAGAAGAAGAAAAAGCAAATCTATTCTCACAAATTGAGGTTGGTCAGGTAGTAAAAGGCAGTATTGTAAGAATAGCCGACTTTGGAGCGTTTGTTGACATAGGCGGAATTGATGGATTACTTCCGTTATCACAAATTTCATGGAAATGGATTGACCACCCGTCAGATAGATTGAAAATAGGTGAAAATATTGAAGTAGAGGTTATAAGTATTGACCACGATAAAAACAGAATTTCTTTAAGCTTGAAAAACTTGGAAGAAGACCCTTGGATTGCAGCAGAAAAAGAAATTAAAGAAGGCGAATTAAGAGAAGGTGTTATTACCAGAATAAAAGGATTTGGTGCTTTTGTCGAAATATATGACGGAGTTGAAGCTTTATTACCAAAAGACGAACTCTCAAATTACGATAATGAAAATAATACAATATCAAAAGTCGGTGATAAAATTAAAACTTACATAGTAAAATTCAATCCACAAGACAGACGCATAGCTCTTAGTGTAAAAGAACCTGAACTTGCTAAGGTTTAAAAACAGCTAAAGCTTTTCCTAATGCTTTAGGACATAAACCGACAATGTTTTCATAGCTCCCGCCAATGTTTTTAACAAAACCGTGCGGGAGTTCTTGTATACCGTAAGAACCAGCCTTATCGAACGGTTTAAATTGTTCAATATAACTGTTTATCATATCATCTGAAAGATTTTCAAATTCCACATAACTTGTTGTAGAATTAATTTTCTTTCGCATACTTGGAACTTCAATAACACAAATTGCAGTTACAACAAAATGTTCTTTACCTGAAAGATGTTTTAACATAAAAAATGCATCTTCCCTGTTTTTAGGTTTGCCAAGTATTTTGTTATCAAGAACAACAACCGTATCCGCACCAACAACAAGCGATTCCTCTTTTATTTTATTTGCAACCGCCAAAGCTTTATTGTACGCTAAATTTTCTATTTTATCATAAGAAAACAAATCATCTTCCATCACCTCATTATAAGATGATGGAAGAATTTCAAAATCTATATTTAAAGTTTTAAAAATTTCTTTTCGTCTTGGCGAACCTGACGCTAAAATTATTTTCTTCAATTTTATACTATTTTTTTATTTTGCTTGTTCTTCTTCTTTATTAGATTTTGTAAAAATTCTTGAAACTAACGCCGCAACCGGATTTAATAATGTTCTTGTAACTTTTGCTGCTTTTTCATTTTTAATAAAGCTTGTTACTGTAGCCATACCAGGGTCCATTACAGCATAAGCTTTGCTTGGGCCATGTTCTGTATCATAATTTTTTGATGCCAATGTATGAATTGGGTTTAGATAATAATGTGATGTTTTGCTGTTTGCATTTACTGTTGTTGCAAGAGGATCAATCCATTTTTCTGTTTTTGTAACATTTTTTTCATCTGAATATGAGAATAAAGGATTCAAATAACTTTTAAAGTTGTCATCACCTTTTCCACCTGATAACCAATTAACGGCAATAGCGTCCGGATTCATGATTTTCTTAAATGTAGAAGGAGTTCCATTTTCATACATTTCTGCTAATTGCTCATCTGATAATTCATTAAAACCTTCAACATTTTGTTTCAATGTATTATAAAAAATACTTACTTCTTGTTCTGTAGATAAAACATTATCTCCTTTTGTGGAATCATCACTACCGTGAATACTTTCATCATTATCAATTTGTTTAAAAATTTCTTGTAATTCCGGTTGTACAGTTCTTAAATTGATAGATCCCATGTTTTTAATTTATCCTTTACCTAATGTGTAGTACTTCTAATAATTTATAATTTTTTGCATAAGACAATATTACGCAGCCTGTTGCAAAGCTTTAACAGGATTTGTTGTATATCTTGCGGTTTTTGCATTCAATCGTGAGCAGGCAACATTCAACTGTTGACTTAATA
>Ga0256405_10012484_pt1 | contig 10514 bp, 7 predicted proteins | sample RumenRJG_02DNA_FD_189096 | JGI IMG/M metagenome (GOLD analysis project Ga0256405, IMG submission 189096) | Bovine rumen microbial communities from Lethbridge, Alberta, Canada - RJG_02 | ecosystem: Host-associated > Mammals > Digestive system > Stomach > Rumen | place: Canada: Alberta | collected... | reverse complement strand
AGCTTCAAGGACGAGAGCGACGCCGAGATACTCGCTGAAGACATAGTGCCTGTAGAAAGCATCAGAGAGCTTGCGCGCCCGGCCGGAGAAAGCGACCGCGGCACGCGCGGATACGGCAATGAATACAGGTATCGCGCTCCATCTCAGGGAGGTGTTTCACAGAAGCCGGCAGCGCCTCTGAGCGATCCGGTGAAGCTGCGCGTCCCGCAGGAGGTGCTCGACGCCCATAAGGAGCCGCGCAAGCTGCTCTTCCACATCACCGACATGATGAGCCTCTGGCCTGGAGAACGCGATGTGCTGGTATATCTGCCGGGAAAGAAGGCGATGCGGTGCAATGCCGAAAACCGGGTCAGTCTGACACCGGAACTCCTGGACAGACTCGAGAAGCTTCTCGGAAAAGAGAACATAAAATACTGAACGCAGTGAAAAAGGAATCATGGACAAAAGCATAGTCATCTACACTTCAAAAAGAGGCTCCACGAAGCAGTATGCGGAGTGGATAGCAGAGGATCTCGGCTGCAGGGCAGTGCCGCTTGACGATGTTCTTAAGGAGGGCATCGATCTTCATGACTATGGATGCGTCGTATACGGAGGCTGGATCAGAGGCTCTGGCATAGTGGACTTCGATAAGTTCGCGAAACTGCTCGATGAGGATGTCATGAAGCGCCTCATCGTCTACGGAACGGGTTTCGCCGATGAGACCGCCGAAAACTACGCCCAGGTATGGGGGTACAGTATAGGGAAGCTCGACCCGAAGAACGGGAACGGAGCGATCCTGTATATCCTCGGCGGCAGGTACGTTCCCGAGGAGGTGACAGGCATGGACAGATTCCTTATGAAGATAATGAGGACTGTCCTGCTTTCGGGAAGCACTCCCGATGCCAAGAAACAGGCGGATAAGATCAGGGACAGGATAGATAACGGCGTCGACATGGTCAGCAGGGACAATATAGCTTCGCTGGTGAAAGACGCGAAAAAGAAGGCGGAAAGATGAAAATGGCAGGCAAAAATCAAACAATAATAATAACTGTAGTCGAACTGATCCTCATCGTTGTGGCGGCCTTCTGCATATTCAGCATAGTCTCTCACCGGGTGAGAGTCGATGAAAGGCAAACTGCGCTATCTGAGGGCGAAAAGGAAAGAATAGCCGATCTCGGCAAGAAAAACCTCATTCTCGTCAACAAATGGAACGAGATACCTGAGGATTACGAGGCCGACATAGTAGACATAGAAAACGGATATTCCATAGACTCATCGGCAAAGGAGCAGCTTGAGGCTATGATGGAGGCCTGCAGGGAAGCGGGCTGCGACCCTGTCATATGCTCGGCCTACAGGACGCACGATACACAGATAAGCCTGTATGAGAAAGAGGCGCAGCCGTACCTCGATCAGGGCATGGATGAAGATGAGGCATATGAAAAAGCCGGCGAATCAGTTGCCAGACCGGGAACCAGCGAGCACGAATGCGGCCTTGCGGTGGATATCATAGACGCGGACTACCAGGTGCTCGACAACAAGCAGGAAGAGACCGCGACCCAGCAATGGCTCATGAAACACTGCCAGGACTATGGCTTCATACTGAGGTATCCGAACGGAAGGACGGAAACGACAGGTATAATCTACGAACCGTGGCATTACAGATATGTGGGCAAAAAGCACGCAAAATACATAATGGATAATGACCTTTGTTTCGAAGACTACATTGCAGAACTCGAGAGCAGACAAAAGGAACTGAAACAGCAGAAATAAGTCTAAAAACGGAATAATGAGAAGAAAAAACTCTTGAACTGGCGCGCCCGATTACATATAATATACGAGCGCGTTTCGAGATCTATCCCGATTTCTGAAGGAAATCGATGGAAGGTCCGATGTCAGACTTGCCCGAAGCAATGCGAGGCTGCAAGTCAAGGCTCGAGCGCACATAAACTATTTGTCACACTGCCGAAAGCCGCGGTGCCCCCGAAAAACAAGGGGTTGAAGGCATAAATGAAGCAGTGGAAGTAAACTAACCGGAGGTTAAAAATGTCAGTAGTATCAATGAAACAACTGCTTGAAGCAGGCGTCCACTTCGGACATCAGACAAGAAGATGGAACCCTAAGATGGCTCCTTACATCTTTGCAGAGAGAAACGGTATCTATATCATCGATCTGCAGCAGACGCTCGGACTCATCGATGAGGCATACGAATTCATGAGAAAGGTCGGCGAGAGCGAGAAGCCGGTACTCTTCGTAGGAACAAAGAAGCAGGCTCAGGCCGCCATCAAGGATGAGGCTGAGAGATGCGGAATGTACTATGTAAACGAGAGATGGCTGGGCGGAATGCTCACTAACCACAAGACCATCAGCAAGAGGATCGACAGACTCGAAGAGATCAGAGAGATGCAGGCTGACGGCACCATCAACAAGTATGCCAAGAAGGAAGCACTCAAGATGATGGCAGAGGCCGACAAGCTCGAGAAATACCTCGGCGGAATCAAGGATATGAAGGGAATGCCTGGCGCTATCTTCGTAGTAGACCCTAAGAAGGAAAGGATCGCTGTCAAGGAAGCAAGGATCCTCGGTATCCCTGTAGTAGGTATCGTAGATACGAACTGTGACCCTGACGATGTCGATTACATCATACCTGCAAACGATGACGCTATCAGAGCGGTCAAGCTGATCACAAGCTGCATGGCAGACGCGATCGTTGAAGCTAAGCAGGGCGAGAGCTTCCAGGAAGCTCCAGTTGAGGCTGAAGAGGCTGCAGTAGATGAAGCTGCAGAAGAGGAGGAAAAGTAATCATGGCAGAAGTCACAGCAAAACTGGTAAAAGAACTGCGTGAAATGACAGGCGCAGGCATGATGGACTGCAAAAAGGCTCTGGTAGAGGCTGAAGCTGATCTTGAAAAGGCAGTCGAGATCCTGAGAGAAAAGGGACTGTCAAAGGCTGCTAAGAAGGCCGGAAGGATCGCAGCTATGGGTCTTGTAAGAGTCGCACTCGCAGAAGACGGCAAGACAGCCGCCATCGTAGAGGTAAACTCGGAAACAGATTTCGTTGCTAAGAACGATGAGTTCATCGACTTCGTAGAAGGACTCGCCAGACTTGCTCTTGAGGCTGACAGCAACGATATGGAAGCGTTCAAGGCCATGCCTTTCGAAGGCTCGACAGTCGGTGAGGTGCTGACCGCCAAGATCGCGAAGATCGGCGAGAACATGTCGATCAGAAGGATCGACAAGGCTTCCGGCAAAGTCCTGGCTACATATATCCACGGCGGCGGCAACATCGGTGTTATCGTTGCTGCTGAAGGCGCTGACAACGATGCCGACAGAGAAGCTCTGAAGAATGTTGCGATGCAGGTCGCAGCAATGAACCCGCAGTATGTAAGCAGGGATGAGATCTCGGAAGATGAGCTTTCAAACCTGAGAAAGATCACTCTCGAAAGCGCACTGAACGATCCGTTCACACTTCCTAAGCCGATCCTCAACGGACTGCTCGACAAGGTCGAGGGCGTATGGGGTCAGGAAGATGTAGACATCCTCACTGAAAAGAGAGCGGACAAGGGCTTCAACTTCAACTATCTTCCGAACTTCCTTTCGGATGAGGCAAAGACAAGACTTGCAGGTCTTGCGATCGCTGCCAAGATGGAGATCACTGAGAACAAGATCTTCACGGGCCTTGTTGACGGCCGTATCAAAAAGCAGCTGAAGGAGATGTGCCTGCTCGATCAGACATACGTAAGAGCAGAGGACGGCAAGCAGACTGTGGCAGAGTATCTGAAATCCGTAGATGCTGATCTGAAGCTGACCAGAGTCATCAGATTCGAGGTTGGCGAAGGCATCGAAAAGAAAGAAGAGAACTTTGCTGAAGAAGTAGCTGCACAGCTCAAGTAAGACATCCTTGAAACATAGCATCGCTCAGGCGGTGCTTTTTTCTATTGAAAAACATTTATATCACCCGCCGGGGCATAGTATGATAGAATACTTGAAAGAGCCGGGCGGTTTCCGGAAACGCCCTAACTTGTGTGTGAGAGAGGAAAAGAATATGGTACCTGAAAGATTCAAAGACTATTTCTTCAATGACTGGGACTATCTGCCGGAGATCTATCCGATGGATGACCAGGAGAGAGCAGAACTCATCAGGGAGCTTGCTGCAATGATCACTGACGATCTTGGCATGTCGGGCCATCCTGAAAAAATAGCAAACGACGAGCCGGACTTCTGGCTGCTCGACAAGCTGCTTACGACCGAAGAAGTGAAGTTCATGCTCAGCTTCGGTAAAAAGAGGACTGTCAAGCTTACTGCAAAGCAGATGGCAAAGCGCAATGAAATGTCTGCAGCAGAAGCCGAGAGGATCGCTGAGGGCATATGCTGTAAGGGCCTTCTCGAGTACGACCGTGAGAACAGAAAACATGAAAAGCAGTACTTTGTGCCTAAGTGGGTCGTAGGTTCAGGAGAGTACATGCTGATGACGGGCAAGCTCATGGAAGAGCACCCTGAGATCGCTACATTCTTCCACTATGCTTCGATGGTCCCTGTAGGCAAGGTCGCCCACATGGTACCGGAAGGCGGCGGCGGACTCGGAATGCATGTCATCCCGGTCGAAAAGGCCATCGAAGGCGAGAGCACAGCCATCTCGTACGAAAAGCTTTCATACTGGCTCAGCAAATACGACAAATACTGCCTCGATGTATGCTCCTGCAGAAGACAGCAGCGCATCAGAGGTGAAGGCGGCGGAGAGATCGAGGACTACTGGTGCATCGCGGTAGGCGACATGGCAGAGTACCTCGTAGAGACCAAGAAGGACGCCCGCTATGCCACATACGAAGAGGTCATGGAGGTGCTCCGCAAGGCCGAGGCTGCGGGTTATGTACACCAGATCACGAACCTCGACGGAGAGGACAAGATCGTAGGCATCTGCAACTGCCACAACACGGTCTGCAATGCCCTCAAGACTTCGCAGCTCTTCAACACTCCTAACATGTCTGCTTCGGCATACAGGGCACATGTAGATCACAACAAGTGCGTTGCCTGCGGCAAGTGCGTCGAGATCTGTCCGGTAGGCGCCGCGAAGCTCGGACAGAAGCTGTGCAGAAAGAATGGTAGTGCTGTGGAGTACCCGCTGACAGAGCTTCCTAACGAGACAAAATGGGGACCTGAGAAGTGGAACAAGAACTACAGGGAAGACGCAAAGATCAACTGCTACGATACGGGCACATCGCCGTGTAAGGCGGCCTGTCCGGCAAACCTGTCGGTACAGGGCTACATCAACATGGCCGACCAGGGCAGATACAGAGAAGCGCTCGAACTCATCAAGCAGGACAACCCTCTGCCTGCAGTCTGCGGAGCCGTCTGCAACAGACGCTGCGAGGACCGCTGCACGAGAGGCACCATCGATGAGCCTGTCGCTATCGATGAGATCAAGAAGTTCATCGCTGCTCAGGAGCTCAAGGCCGAGAACAGGTTCGTGCCTGAGTGCGGCAGAGAGATCGGCGGATTCTGGGGCGACGAGTACAAGATGGCCATCATCGGCGCCGGCCCTGCAGGACTTTCCGCTGCGTACTATCTCAGAAAGCGCGGCTATCCTGTGACGGTATTCGAAAAGCAGGAAGCGCTCGGAGGCATGCTCAGATACGGTATCCCTTCGTTCAGACTCGAGAAGGACGTCGTCGACGCCGAGATCGATGTCATGAAGGAGATGGGCGTCGAGTTCAGGACCGGTGTTGAGGTAGGAAAAGACGTTACGATCCAGCAGCTGAGAGACGAAGGCTATGCAGCGTTCTACATCGCCATAGGACTTCAGAGCGGCGGCAGCCTCGCTGTAAAGGGCGCGGACGCTAAGGGAGTCATGAGCGGTATCGACTTCATGAGGATAATCAACGAGGACGAGGTCGCTCTTATGAACGGCAAGCTGCCTAAGGCAGGCAAGCTCAGCGGCAATGTGGTCGTCATCGGCGGAGGCAATATCGGAGCGGACGTAGCCAGGACTGCAGTGAGAGCCGGAGCTGACAAGGTATACATGTACGCTCTCGAATCCTACGATGAGCTTCCTATGGGCGTCGAGGACAGGACAGAGTGCGAAGAGGAAGGCATCAGCGTGAACGGAGGCTGGGGCCCTGCAGAGATCCTCACAAAGAGCGGCAAGGTCTGCGGTATAAAGTTCAAAAAGTGCACGTCTGTCAAGAACGCAGAGGGCAGATTCGATCCTCAGTATGACGAGAAGGAGACCACAGAGCTCGAATGCACAACTGTACTGTACTGCACCGGTCAGAAGCCTGACTACGGTAAGATGCTCGAGGGCACAAAGGTCGAGATCAGTCCGAGAGGCATGATCGTTGCCGATCCTGTGACGCTCCAGACGGCAGAAGAAGACATCTTCGCCGGCGGAGATATCGTGACTGGCCAGAAATTCGCCATAGACGCCATAGGAGCAGGCAGACCTATCGCTGATTCGCTCCACAGATATGTACACAAGGCTCAGGGCCCTAACAGGCTTACAGTCGGCAGAGACCTCAGAGAGATCATCGAACTCGACAGAGACGATATCTTTGTTGAGAGATACGACAACATGCCGAGACAGAAGCCTGGCCACAGAGACGGAGACCCGACAAAGACATGGCATGATCTCAGAGAACCTCTGACTGAAGTGCAGATCAGAGCCGAGGCCAACAGATGCCTCAAGTGCGGCGCCACGACTGTAGACGTGAACCGCTGCATCGGCTGCGGACTCTGCACCACAAAGTGCGAGTTCGATGCCATCGAACTGCACAGGGATCATCCGCTCGCTTCGAGGATGTACTCGGCCGAGAACGGCAAGCTCATGGCGATACTGCCTTACGCTCTGCCTAGAGAGGTCAAGATCAGATTCAAGGCTACGAAGCTGGGCAAAATGCTTTCGAAGTAGTTACAGGCAGAACAACTGAAAAATGTATGCAGGCATCGCTGGTTCGCGGTGCCTGCACTGTTATATGATATGAGCAAACACAGCATAGCATTACTCAATGATTCGTTCCCGCCTATCATCGACGGGGTGGCCAATGCGGTATATAATTATGCGAAGCATATCGAAAAAAGCCACGGACATGCGGTCGTCCTGACTCCCCAGATGCCGGGCTCAGATGACAGCGCATACGATTTTCCTGTGATCAGATATCCGAGCATCGATACGCGCGGGCTGATCGGTTATGTTACCGGCTATCCGTTCTCGCCTGAAGCCGCGAATGCCGTCGAGGCAGAAGGGATCGAGCTTCTGCATACGCACTGTCCTGTTACCTCCGCGCTGCTCGCGAGGAGCCTTGCGGAATCTAACGGCCTTCCTCTTGTTCTTACCTGGCACACGAAGTACGATATAGACATAGCCAACGCAGTCAAAGGAAAACTGCTGAGAGAAGGAGCTATACAGGCTCTTCTGGCAAACGTCAACGCCTGCGATGAGATATGGACTGTGAGCGAAGGCGCCGGAGAGAACCTCAGGTCGCTGGGCTACGAGGGCGATTACATCGTTATGCCCAATGGCGTGGATCTGCCGCGCGAAAAGATCGACGGGGACCGGGTGGCCGCTGTCACGGAAGGGTACGACCTCCCGCAGGGAGTTCCGTGCTTCCTTTTCATCGGAAGGCTCATGTGGTACAAGGGTCTGCGCATAATACTCGATGCGCTCAAAAGTCTCGATGATGAAGGCCTTGATTTTCGAATGGTGTTCGTAGGCGGAGGCGGAGACGAAAAAGACGTCAGAAAATACACCCGCGAGCTTGGCCTTGACGCCAAGGTCATATTTACCGGCCCGGTTAGAGAGCGGGACAAGCTCAGGGCGTGGTACAGCCGTGCGGGACTCTTTCTCTTCCCGTCGACCTTCGACACCAACGGACTGGTCGTGAGAGAAGCTGCCGCGAGTGATACGGCCTCTGTCATAATAGAGGGAAGCTGCGCGTCAGAGGGCGTGACGGACGGACGCAACGGGTTCCTGATCGAGGAGAACGCGGCATCGCTTGCAGCGAAGCTGAGAGAGCTCATCGACAGGCCGGAGACAGTCAGAAGAGTAGGCGAGGGAGCAGGGAACGAACTGTATATCTCGTGGGCAGACGCTGTCGCGAATGCGTATGAAAGATATGAAGCCGTGATAGACAACTACAAAAGCGGTCTGTACGGCAGGCACGATCCGCTCAGGGGCTCGTGGATGAAGTCCCAGGGCGAACTGATGGAGATACTGGGAGACATAGAGACCGCAAGAAAGGACCTGGATACGAATCTGAGGTCGGCCCGCAACAAGGCGATAGTGGATGTCATATCCGCAGGATACGAGGCAAGAGAGAACATAAGGGAGCTGAGGAATGAAGCGCTTAACGATCTTGAATCACTGATGGATGAGGTCAGCCAGAGCTTCTGGGACGTCAGCGGACGGAGAAGGAAAGAAAGGTAGTGTCTACTGATCTATGAAAAACAAGGGCCGGAAGGATTCTGACCCGACGAACCTTGAAAACAGCAAATATTGAACTCTGAAAAGACACGAAAGAGGTTTGCGGAGTGCAAGTATCGCAGAAAAGCGAATCGTATGGCAAACAAAGCGGCGTCCTGCTGGCGGCATTGTAGCTGCCCGTCAGGATAGCGTCAAGGGTAAAGTGAATCGCTTGCGCGCCCCTTGACCCCATCCAGCCGTTCAGCATTTGGGCAACCAGGCAGGACGACGTGGTGGTGATGCGTGAGATGGTCGCTTCGTTCAGGCGGAGGCTTCAGACTGAAGCTTAAGGATCTGCTTCTGGCCCAGCATCATCAGTTGCATCCATTTGTCCGGCATCCGCTGCACGCATTCAAGTGCGGGCACGGGGTTGAGGACCTTGCGGCCGAAGTGATGGTGAGGTCTGAGGAAGTTGTAGTAGGCGACCCAAAGGGCGAGATCGAGGTTCGCACTGTCGAAGCTGTCATAACCGCAGGTGTTGCGGTAAGATGCTTTGAAAGTGCGATTGAGCCTTTCGATCAGCTGTTTGAAAGGCCGGAACTCTTCAGAGACCTCATCGTCGTTGGTTAGGCCGATGACCTGAGTTATCTCGAAGCTGAAGTTCTCACCATATTGATGCTCAAACTGCATGGCAGCGAGCGGATAGGCGCTGTAGCCATCGGCAATGAACCTGAAGCCTTCAGGGAGTTTGTCCTTAAAGCGAGCTAGAGCCTGCCTCATGGTCAGGATACAGGCACCGACGCCTCGGTTATCCGAGCATCGGTAGCCGAGGATGGAACGCTTTACGGCATCCATGATGAGCCAGACATAGCCCTTCTTCCCATTGGCTTTGATGTAGGTTTCATCGGCAGCGAGGTCACTTGAAGGCTTGTAATCGTAGTGATCTACGAAGGGCTTGACCAACACTGCAGCAGTCTTGCAATACTTGGCGATCTGCTGGTGAGAGATCCTGATGCCGTGTATGTCCCAGAGTATGTCTTTGGTACGCCGGAGTGAAATCTGAAAGTTGATGTGGTATGTGAGACACAGGCATACGATCTTCATGTCGAACTTGCTGAACCTGAAGGACGATGCATTTTTCGGCAATGAGTCAAGATCCATCGCAAAGAAGTCTCTGGTGAACTCACGGTAGATGTAGTGGAGCTTGTAGTCAGCCCGCTTCTGCTCATCGTGCTTCACCTCATCGCTGAGCTTGGAGAGGTTGTCGAGATAATAAGAGCAGTGCTCGTTGATGCACTTGTAAACGTCGAAGTCCTTTCGGGTCTTGACCTTTGAAAGAGCACGACCGCAGTATGGGCAGCGCAGTGTGTACTGCTTGCTGAACCGGTTCTGAGACGTAGCGAATCTGGTGCCGCATACCTTGCAAAGCAGCTGGCCCTTCTTGCCGTTGTTGCGGTAAAGGTATTCATGCGGGGCGCCGCATTCAGGACAGACGCAGTCTTCGGGGATGCCGCAAGGCTTGCCCTTGTGACGCTTTACAGGCTTGATGATCATGCCGTATCGCTGGCGATAGTAGTCAATCAGACCTTCCCAGGTCCAGCTGTCCTGATGGTACTGGAACTTCGGGAGAATGTCGGTTTTGAATTTTTGGTAGTCAGGCGACTGTGAGTCATCAGGATCAAACTGTTTCAGAGGGATATATTTAGCGATGAAAGTCATCAACCATGCGATCTGCGTGTGAAGATAATAGATTTCATCGATGAGTAATTGTATAATGGCCATGAGCAATCAATCCTTTCTCGTATAGAGGTGGTTTGGCGATTACCATTATACAAAAAAAGGGGGTATTGCTCTTTTCATTTGCAAAAAGAGCTCAAGCCCATGAAATACAAGCGTTAGACAATAATTTCTAGGGGTGTCGATAGACACTACCGCCCATGCAGGGAGGATCAAGAAATTAAAGGGCGGTATTACTGTAAAGGAAGAGACGATAGAGGATGCTGTCCTTGCGGTCAGGCTGCTTAAGGACGATCCGCGCATCGATCCGGATCAGATATACATTCTGGGGCACAGTATGGGAGCTATGCTTGCGCCGCGAATAGATGCGGAAGGAGCAGATGTAAAAGGCCTTATTATGATGGCCG